>Ga0137415_10001282_pt1 | contig 24812 bp, 20 predicted proteins | sample CZODoug3_1_1_16f_FD_183082 | JGI IMG/M metagenome (GOLD analysis project Ga0137415, IMG submission 183082) | Vadose zone soil fungal communities from Angelo Coast Range Reserve, California, USA - CZODoug3_1_1_16fungal (Hybrid Assembly) | ecosystem: Environmental > Terrestrial > Soil > Vadose...
GAGAGGGGATTCGAACCCCCGGCCTCCTCGTTGCGAACGAGGCGCTCTCCCAGCTGAGCTACTCGCCCACGAGCAGCTCATCGATTTTAGCAAACGCGCCGGGGCTTGCCAACACGCGTTCTGTTGCTTGGAAACAGCTCAGGGCGCAGCATATGTCCTCGATTCGGTCCACATGCGACGCCCTGAAAATGGAAAGGTACTCTCCGGCTAGAGTTATGGTTGCTCGATCGACCCGCCCGCGCGCTGCGCCACAATCTTCTTGGCGTTCTGATACAGTGCCCGTGCCTGCGGAATCGCTTCCACGGCTTTCTGTACTTGTGGATCGGCTTCCAGCAGAACCTTGAAGCCTTCCTGCTGATTGAACGCCGACATGAACACTTCCTGCTTGATCTTCCGCTTGATCCAGTCGAGGCCCTCGGCCATCTCCGGCTCCGTGTACCGGACGCTGTGCTTGCTCAGATATTCGCGGAAAACTCGCATCACGTTGTCGTCCACCTCAAACTCTTTCGTAATCGTGGGTTTGGTGCCCAGGTAGTAGCGCGTAAACCCGCCCACGCCGGTCTCCGCGGGCCAGAACACATCGTCGCGGTAGAGCAACTGTTCGAACTTCGTCAGCTTCGGCGCAGACACGACGATGTCCGGGGAGATGCCTCCTCCGCCCGTCACCTGGCGTCCGCTATCCGTTAATTTCACTTCCGTCGGATGATCGGGCACCTTGCGTTCGTAGTGATATTCGTAAAGCGAAACGGATTTGTAATCCCGCTGGATCAGCCGCCCGCTCGGCGTATAGTACCTCGCCGTCGTCAGTGCCAATCCGGTGTTCTCGCTCAGCGGCGTTACCGTCTGCACCAAGCCCTTGCCGAAGGTCGTCTCCCCCACGATCAAGCCACGGTCGTGATCCTGTACTGCGCCGGAAACAATTTCCGTGGCCGAAGCCGAATTGTTGTTCACCAGAATCACCAGCGGCACGGTCACGCCCTGATTGCCGCGCACCGCGTAGTACCGCCGTTCCGGCGACGTTCGCCCATGATGCGAAACGATCAGCTGGTTCTTGTCCAGGAACATGTCACCCACCGCAACGGCCTCATTCAGTAGCCCGCCGGGGTTCCCGCGCATGTCTAAGATCAAGCCGTCGAGCGAAGAGGCATTCAACTGCCTTAGCGAATCCGCAATTTCGCGATCGGTCGTTTCGTTAAATCCCGACAGCCGGATATAGCCAACGCCCGGTTTCAGCATGAATGCTATGTCCACGGAATGCCGCGGAATCTCGTCGCGAACCACCGTGAAGACCAGCTGTTCGGCATAGCCTTCTCGTGAAACTGTGATTTTGACGACCGTGCCCTTCGGTCCCTTCAGCATGTCGGCCACTTCAGTGGTGGTCAGTCCATCCGTGGACTTGTCATCCACCTTGACAATCACGTCGCCCGGCCGGATTCCTGCGTTATACGCGGGCGCGCCGGCATACGGCGCCATCACCACGGTGTGATTCTCCCGCGGCGCTACGATCATCCCCACGCCGTAGTATTTCCCGCGTTGGTCTTCGCGCAGCAGGGAAAACTGCTTGGCGTCAAAGAAACTCGAATGGGGATCGAGCATGCGCAGCATACCCGGAATGGCGCCTTGATAGACGGCCTTATCTATATCGACAGTATCGGCATAATTGTTCTGGACGACGTTCAGGACGCGGGTAAAGTCCCGCACCGCCGTCTGATAATCGTCCGCCGAGGCGGTCGTGGCCCGCACGTTGGGACCGTAAATGCCTCCCAATACGGCGGATACCAGTAGTACAGCCACCACAACTACAAGTCCGCGACGCTCTGAATTCATCTCTTACCTCGCGTGACAGCTCAATTTGAAAGTATAGCACACCGAATGCGCCGCAAACTCCGGTTTGACAGCGGCTGACACCCTTTCTATGATGCCCATGGACCCTTTAGACGGCTCCTAAACGCAATGTTAAGCATTCCGCACATGATTGTGGTCTTTATTGTGGTGCTGGTTGTTTTCGGGCCACAGAAGCTGCCGGAGCTCGCCCGCGGTTTGGGTAAGCTCATGGCGGAGTTCCGTAAGGCCTCCACGGACTTTAAGAGCGCCTTTGAAGAAGAAATGCGCGAAATGGAGCGTCAGACGCTTCAGGCCGAGCGGAAAAAGGCTGCAGAAGCCGCGGTGGCTTCGGCGGCTGCCGCCGAAACTAGCGCCGCCTCGGCCACGGAAGCATCATCTGGCGGGGCGCTATTAAGTGAGTCCGATGCGGAAACCCGTACCTCGCAAGACCCGGTCATTTCCCCGGTAGCCGAATCGGTTCCGCGGTCCCCCGAAGAATCTGGGGAGTCCACTTCCGAAGGCGCCGCAGTTGCGAGCTCCCAAGAATCTCCCCATGACCACCAGCATCCGGCCTGAATCCGTGCCCGAGTCCGAATCCAATACGCAGATCACCACGCCGCCGGAAGAGCCCGCCGGCGCAATGACCTTTTTCGAGCACCTCAGCGAACTTCGCAAACGCATTATTTATTCGCTCTATGCGATCGGCATTGGCGCCTTCATCGGCGTCTACGTCTCGAAGTACATCATCAACTTCATCATCAGGCCCATCATTAAGGCGCTCACGGAAGCTCACTTGAACGCCGAGCTTGTTTATACCCATCCCGCCGGATATCTGAACACTTACATCACCCTCGGCGTGTACATCGGGATCGTTCTTGCTTCCCCTGTCGTTCTTTACCAGGTTTGGCTTTTCGTTGCCCCCGCTCTCTACAAGCACGAGCGCAGCGCCGTCACTGGATTCGTTTTCTCGACTGTTTTTTTGTTCCTCGCGGGGATCGCCTTCGGCTACTTCGTTACATTGCCGTATATCCTTCGATTCCTGGTAAGTTTTCAAGGGCCGATTAGTTCGATCAAGCCCATGATTACCGTCAACGAGTATTTCGACCTGGTTCTCCTTATTCTTCTGGGCCTCGGACTTGTATTCGAACTGCCGATTCTGATTTTCTTCTTGTCGCTCTTCGGTATCGTTACGCCGAAATTCCTTTGGAAGAATTTCCGCTACGCCATTCTCATTATTGCGATCGTCGCCGCCATTGTGACACCCACTCCCGACGCCATGACTATGCTCATTTTCATGGCGCCCATGGTCGGACTCTATTTTGTCGGGATTGCCGTCTCTGCCGTCGTCACGCGGCGGCGCGAGCGGCGGCTGGCCGATCCCGCGGAGGCGCGCTAAATGACTTCGCTTTCTAAAGTGCTTCTGCGAATGGCCGTGCTCCTTTGCGTCCTTCCCACTGGGCTTACCGGTTGCAAGGCGAGTGGTAACGAATCATCGGGCGCGGCAAAGCAGCCGCCATTCATGAGCACGGCTGCCTCCACTCCGCCACAGACTGCCGATGACGCACCCGCACCGGAAAAAACCGGCGGCTTCGACGGCAAACGGGCCTTCGCCCACGTCGCCAAGCAGGTCAGCTTCGGGCCTCACCCATCCGGTTCACCCGCCATCGCCAAAGTGCAGGACTATCTGCTGGCAGAATTGAAGGGCTACGGCTGCGCCGTGGAGACAGATTCTTTCGGTGCGGACACGCCCGTCGGCCGTCTCAGCATGAAAAACATTCTGGTGAAAATTCCCGGCGAAAAACCCGGCGTAATTCTCCTCGGCACGCATTACGACACGCTGTTGATGGACAATTTCGTGGGCGCAGATGATGCCGGCTCTTCAACCGCCGTAATGTTAGAGTTAGCTCGTTTGCTCTGCGCTCAGAAGGGAAAGTACGCCGTCTGGATCGCCTTCTTCGATGGCGAGGAAGCCATGAAGCACTGGAGCGATACGGATAGCCGCTACGGCAGCCGACAGATGGCCGCCCGCCTATCCAGCAGCGGCGACATCAAGAAGATCAGAGCATTTCTGCTGGCGGATATCGTCGGCGGCCGCAAAGCCCGTTTCCTGCGCGAAACCAGTTCCACGCCGGCATTGGTCGATCTCGTTTGGAATACCGCAGCCAAGCTGGGCTACTCGGCCATTCTTATAAATGAGAGTGCAGGCGCCCAAGATGACCATGATTCCTTCCTGAAGCGAGGCGTGCCCTCGGTGGATGTCATCGGGGATTTTACGAATAACGGTTACTGGCACACTCCGCAGGATTCTCTCGACAAGATCAGCGCGAAAACCCTCGCCATTGTCGGCCACGTTTTTCTCGAAAGTGTGAAACAGCTGCAGCAGAAATAGCGAACTTGTAGTCAGGAAGTCTTGGAAATTACTGCCTATGGCGGGAGTCGAATCGCTCATCCAGGGAAGCGACAAGCTCACAAGCATTTTCGGCTATTGGCCGTCATTCCATGACGCCGAAGTGATCGAGATACACTTTTGGCGGGGTGATATTGATACCGATAACAGCAAGTATGTTTTCCCAGTTTTGACCGCCAAATTACATCTTTGGGAAATGACGCGGGAAGTCAATCCGGAGGGATATCTTGTTCTGCACCATCACACCCTCGCAAGACTTCGCTTTTACGACATTGATGATTTCAAAATGGAGGGATTTAATCACCAGAACGCGATACTCGGATTAAGCATCACGTCTCACGAGCGCAGCGAGGGCCCCTCTCCTTCGTTCGACGTTCATTTTGATCCTGCGTTCGGCATGGGTGCGACGTTCAGATGCTCTAGCATCGAGGTCCTGGATGCTGTTCCGTGCACCGAAAATGGAAGTGAGATTTCCTTATGACTTCTTAGTGGCAGGTATTTGTCCCTGTGGGCTACGCCTCGAATCGCACGTCCTTGCTCTTTTGCACTGCCGAATGCTTCCCAAAATCCTCATCATTTCGGTATGGAAAATCCGAGCGGTAATGGCTTCCGCGGCTCTCTTCGCGCGCCAATCCCGAACGAGCGATCAGCAACGCCAAAGCATGCAAGTTTCGCAGCTCGTGGTCCGCGCGACCCGGCTCCGATTTTGGCAGCTCCAACGTTTGCAGCTGCTTGATGGCATCCGCCAATTCCTTCCCACTCCGCAAAATTCCCACCTCTCGCCACATCACGTCGCGAATCTTAGTCAGCGTCGCGCAGGGCAGAGATGGCTTTGAAGTGGCCTTTGGCGGTTCCTTTTGTACGGCCGAAGAATTTTCGGGCAGCGGCGCGGGGCTGCCGGGCAACGCCGCTCCGCTGCGCTTGCCGACCGGCGCGTCCTCGATCATCGCTTGCCCCGCGCGCGCCCCAAACACCAATCCTTCGAGCAGGGAATTGCTCGCCAGCCGGTTGGCGCCATGAACGCCCGTTGCGGCCGTTTCGCCGGCTGCATATAGGCCCGGAAGGGAAGTCCGTCCCCACAGATCCGTTTTCACTCCGCCCATCATGTAATGCGCTGCGGGGCAAACGGGAGCCATGTCCGTCGCCAGGTCAAGGCCATAGCCCGCGCACGTCTCGTAGATTCGCGGGAACCGTTTTTTCAGAAACTCTTCAGTCTTCTTCGTCATGTCCAGAAACACGTGCGTGCTTTGGGTGTGGTGCATCTCGCTGACGATCGCGCGCGCCACGATGTCCCTCGGAGCCAGCTCCTGCGCTTCGTTGTAGCGCTTCATGAATCGTTCGAGCCCGATATTGCGCAGCACCCCGCCTTCACCGCGCAATGCCTCGGACAGCAGGAACCGCGGCGCGCCTTTGACCGCCAGCGCCGTCGGATGGAATTGTACGAACTCCATGTCGGACAGCACCGCGCCTGCCTCGTAGGCAATCGCCATGCCGTCGCCCGTGGCCACTTCTGGGTTCGTCGTTTCCCGGTAGATTTGCCCTAGCCCGCCCGTGGCCAGCAGCACCGCAGCGGCCCGCAATTCGTGCTCTGAGCCGTCGGTTTCATCAATGAAGCGAAGTCCCGCGACGCGTCCCTGCTCCACAATCAGTTCCGTCGTAAAAGCGTGCGCCCGCAGGTGCAGATGCGGAATCGTGTGCGCCCGCGCGAGCAGCGCCCGGCTGATTTCTCTGCCGGTCGAATCGCCATGCGCATGCAAGATTCGCGAGCGGCTGTGGGCGGCCTCGCGTGTAAAAGCCAGCTTCGTTCCAGAACGATCAAATTCCGTACCCCATTCAATGAGCTCGGTGATGTATTTCGGACCTTCCTCCACCAGCAAAGTCACCGCTTCTGGACGGCACAAGCCATCGCCCGCATTGATGGTGTCCTGTTCGTGCAGTCCGATCTCATCTTCGTCGGAGAGGGCCACGGCGATCCCTCCTTGCGCCCACGCCGTCGCCGAATCACTCAGATTCGATTTCGCCAGAACCAGGACACTTCCCGCAGTACTCAGCTCGATCGCCGCGCGTAATCCCGCGATCCCGCTGCCCACCACCGCGTAATCGGCACGATAGTTCTTGTGGGGGTTCATCATGGGAGTGAGGAATTTCCGCCTTCGTATGGTAGCACGAAGGAAATAGGCTGATGGGCCGCGCCGTCCCGCATACGAGGCAAGCAAGGGCGTGTGTTACATTGAAAATGTCGCATCCATGAAAATGAAACGCATTCGTGTCAAATCGGCGGCCGGTCCCTACTCAATTCTTTCTGGCGCTGGCGTGATTCGCCGCGCCGGTCAGGAAATCGCCGTGCTCGGGCGATTTTCGAGCGTGCATGTTGTTTCCTCTCCAAAAGTCTGGCGCGCCGTGGGGAAAACTGTCCAAAGTGGGTTGCGTCCTTCGAAAGGCAGCGCGATTCACCTTTTTGATGACGCCGAATCCGCAAAGAATCTCCGCAGCGTGGAACAGATTACACGTTCCCTTTGCCGTGCCGGGGCCGATCGCAAATCGCTGGTGGTCGCGGTTGGTGGCGGGGTCGTCGGTGACGTGGCGGGCTTTGCCGCTGCCTCCTATTTGCGTGGTGTGGAGCTCGTGCACATCCCCACGACCCTGGTTTCCCAGGTGGACAGCTCCATCGGCGGCAAGACGGGGGTTAATCTTCCCGAGGGAAAGAACTTGGTCGGGTCGTTCTATCCGCCGCGGCTTGTGCTCACCGACCCGGAGCTGCTGCAGACCCTGTCCGAACGCGAATTTCGCGGTGGCCTCGCGGAAGTCATCAAGCACGCCATCATTGCGGACGCGAAGATGTTCGCGATGCTTGAGAAAGACATGGAAAAAGTGCTGCGGCGGGATCGCCAAGCCCTCAGCTTCCTGATTCCCCGCAACGCCGAGATCAAAGCCCGGGTCGTGAGCCGCGACGAACGAGAGTCGGGCTTGCGGGAAATTCTCAACTACGGTCACACTTTCGCGCATGCGCTTGAAGGCGTCACGAAATATCGCCGCTATCGGCATGGCGAAGCCGTTTCCTGGGGCATGATTGCCGCAGCTTTTCTCGGACACGAGCTAGGCTTGACGCGCGCTGACGACGTTTCGCGCATCGTCGCCCTGATTCGCCGCCTCGGTCCTCTGCCGCCCTGGCCGCGGGTTCCGGCCACGGCGTTGCTCCGCGCCATGCGGTCCGACAAAAAGACGCGCGGCGGAATCCTTCGCTTCGTCCTCTCGTCCCGCATCGGTGAAGCGCGATCTTACGACACCGTCCCGTTTCACACTGTCGAGCGTGTCCTTCATTTCACTCCCCGCCTCATTACCGCAAGCAACAAGGTTTCGCGAGGGCCCCGTGGCTGACGTTGCCGCGCCCGTCAAGGGAACTCGCCCCGAAGGCGCGGTCACCGAAGCCGATGCTTCCAGTAAAGTTCGCGAGATGTTCACGCAGATCGCCCCGCGCTACGATCTGCTCAACCATCTTCTTTCGCTGCAACTCGATCGCCTCTGGCGCGCGCGCACGGCGCGGCGATTGAAATTCATTTTCGACCGCCCCAATGCTCTCGTCCTCGATCTCTGCTGTGGAACCGGCGATCTTGCTCTTGCTCTCGCGCATGCCGGAAAAGCCCGAATCATCGGGGCGGACTTCGCCCATCCAATGCTGGTTCGCGCGAAAGAGAAGACTGCCGGCCAGGCTCCACCAGCGAATCAGAGTGCCGCATCGCCAATACCTTTTTTCGAGGCCGACGCGCTCCGCCTACCGTTTGCGAGTGCTTCCTTTGACTTAGTGACTAGCGCCTTCGGCTTTCGCAACCTCGCCAACTACGAAGCCGGTCTGCGCGAGATTCAGCGCGTGCTGAAGCCTGGCGGTGCTATCGCCATCCTGGAATTTACGGAACCGCCTGAAGGTTTGTGGGGCGATTTCTATCGCTGGTATTTTTGCAAAGTGTTGCCGAAAATTGGCGGCCTTATTTCTGGACAACAATCCGCCTACACCTACCTGCCAAAATCCGTTGCCCGCTTCTTCCGTCCCTCTGAACTAGCCGCGCTCCTGAGCACTGTCGGCTATCAATCGATCGACTATCGCGTCTGGACCCTCGGCACCGTAGCTCTCCACATCGGCTTGCGCGCAAAATAATTTGCAGAGGCCGGCCTTTAGCCCGGCCATCTTATTCCTTACTCTTCCAGCCCCGCACTCCGCAATTTGGCCAATAGCGTCTTTGGCGAAACGCCCAGCTTTTCCGCCGCCCGCGTCTTGTTCCACTTGCACTCGCGCATGGTGCTCTCCAGCAAAACTTTTTCCACGTGGCTCGCCGCTCGCGCAGTCACTTCCTCGAGCGAACCTTCCCAATTGAAATTCTCCGCCAGCATGCCCGCCGGCACCTGTCCGGCATCTGGCTTCGACACCGGCAATTGCAGGCCCTCGGGACGAATGCTCAGCCCATCCGCCAGAATCACCGCCCGCTCCAGCGTATTCTGCAGCTCTCGCACGTTTCCTCGCCAGTAGTAGTGGAGCAGCCGGTCCCGGGCTTCGGCCGACAATTCCAACCCGGGTTTTCCAAATTCGCGGCTGAATTTCTCCAGGAAGTAGTCTGCCAGCAGCAGCACGTCGTTCCCACGCTCGCGCAAGGGAGGAATCGTCATGGGAACCGTTGCAATCCGAAAGTACAGGTCTTCGCGAAACAGTTTTTCTTGCGCCAGTTTCTGCAAATCGCGGTTCGTGGCCACCACGATTCGAACGTCCACATCAATCGACTGCGTCCCGCCCACTCTTTCAAATCTTCTTTCTTCCAGAACGCGCAGCAGCTTTGCCTGGATGGCCAGTGGCAACTCTCCGATTTCATCCAGGAAAAGTGTGCCGCGATGCGCCAGGTCCATCTTCCCGACCTTGCGCGCACCCGCTCCCGTAAACGCTCCGCGCTCATGCCCGAAGAGTTCGTTCTCCACCAGCCCTTCCGGAATCGCCGCGCAATTCAGCGCCACAAACGGCTGCCCCCGCCGCGGCGAAAGGTGGTGAATCGCCAGCGCGAACAATTCTTTTCCTGTTCCGCTTTCTCCCAGCAGCAGGCAAGTAGAATCCGTCGCCGCTACTTTCTGAATCTGTTGGCTGACTTCCCGGATGGACGCATGCTCGCCCACGATTCTCGGAAATCCATAACGTGTCGAGTATTCTTCGCGCAGCAGCAGATTCTCGCGCAACAACTCCTGCTGCTGCGCCGCGCGCTTTACCAGCAACTTCAAATGCTCCAGGTCCACCGGCTTTTGCAGGAAATCGAACGCGCCTTCCTTCATCGCTGCTACCGCTTCTTCCACCGATCCGTAAGCCGTCAGCAGCAGCACCGGTATTGCTGCATCCGCCTGCTTGGTCTCCCGCAGGACATCGAGCCCCGAAGCCCCCGGCATCTTCAAGTCGGTAATCACCAGCAGATACCTTCGCGCGCGGATCTTCTGAATTGCCGCTGCGCCGTCCGGCGCTTCGTCCACGGCGTAACCTGCGCGCTCCAATGCCTTGCGCAGCATGGCGCGCAGTTCCGGCTTGTCTTCAACGAGGAGGAGAGGTTCCATCTCTTTCGTTTCTACCATGAATCCTGCCGCCCTCAGCGCACAACGAGAGACACGTGTGCAGAGAAGGGAAGCAGCTCTTCCGCACGCTAAAGGCGGTGGCACACCCCGGCACGGTTCTCAGTCTTGGAAGGAAAGAATCTTTCTAACAGCGAGAAACTTACAACGCAGAACTTTCGGCGCCGTTTCTTCTACCGCGCCCACCCGGGATCACCGCCGGACTTTCTCAGTTGGTCTTCGAGGTCCTGCAGCCCCTGCTTCAGTTGTTCTAATTCCTTCTTCTTAGCGTCGATTTTTGCCTGCTTCTCATTGATATCTGCGCGCGAATTTTGCTGCGTCATGGCCTTCTGCGGGTCCGGGTAGTATTCGATTTGGGCCTTTTCCAACTCGCGTGTCAAAATATCGAGCTCCCTCTCAGCCTTGGCAATCTTGTCGTGTTGGACCTGAAATCGCTTTCTCCAGGCCTTCTCGCTATTTGGATCTTCGTCTTTCGTGGCGTCGCCCGTCTTGGTTGATTCTCCAGCCTTGGTCGCCGCTCCGCTGTCACCCACAGGGGCCGAAGTAGACGCCGCAGCAGGCTCAACCGTGGTCCTCTTCAAATCATCGTCCGTGTAAACCTTCTTTGGCTTCGGCGCGTCCTTCTTTGATTCGCGTGCTTTTCTTGCGGCATCCGCCACCGGATCGCCAGTCTGTTGCTGCGCGGCTGCCGTGAGTCCAACCAGGCACAGAGCCGCAACCATCACACTAGCCTTCATCCAGAATCGCACTCGCATATAATCCTTCCTCCCGGAGCAGCTGGAAGACCCCGACAATCTCTTAGATGCCAGTCTGCTTTGATTCTACTGCTTCTGGCACGCTTCGCGGCAGGGGAAGCGTAACTATAAACTCCGCCCCTCCTGCCGGCCTATTCCGCACCTCCACTTGCCCGCCGTGTTGCACGATGATCTTTTGCACCACGGCCAGGCCGAGTCCCGTCCCCTTGGCCTTTGTCGTGAAGAACGGCCGGAACAGCTTCGGTAGCACGTTCGCCGGAATCCCTGGTCCGTTATCGCTAACGATTATCTTCTGGAACCCCACTTCTTCGCCGTGAACGACTTCACCACTAACAACGACCTGGCCTCCGCCAGCCGACCCCGCGCACGCTTCGGCGGCGTTTCGCGTCAGGTTCAGCAGCGCTTGCCTCAGCAGCCCTTCGTCTCCGCCCGCATCTCCGAAGGTCCCTTCATAGCGTATCTTTACCTGCGGCAGAGCTTCTCGCACTTCGGCAATCACGCGCTCCGCGATCGTTTGCAAGGGCACTCTCTCGTCCGGAATCTCCAACGGCCGCGCGTACTTCAAGAACTCCGCCACGACGTGAGTGATGTTCCGCGTCTGCTCCAGGATGCGTGCAGCGTAGTCCAAAGCCTCCGTCTCGCTGGACTCCGACTGGATCATCTGCGCGTAACCGGAAATCGTCGCCAGCGCGTTCTTGAACTCGTGCGCGATTCCCGCGGAGAGCTCGCCCAGGGCGGCCAGGTTTTCCTTCAGTTGCATGCGTTGCTGTAGTGCGGCAAGCTCCGTCAAATCCGAAAGCAAACAAATCGCTCCGCTGATCTTTCCCTCGCCTCGCCGGATCGGCGAGATGGTCACCCCCAGGTGGCGTGCGTCGCCTGCGGGCGGGACGTGCTCTAGCTCTTCGCGTCTGAAAATTGTCCCATTCGAAAGGCATTCCCCAATCAGCCTGGTCATTCCCGACGACGCGCCCAGTGCCTCACTGTAACGCCGGAACGCCAGCCCGCGAATGCCCAGCACTTGCTCCGCCGCGGGGTTCGAGCTGGAGATGATTCCCGTGGCGTTCACCACCAGCAATCCCGACGGCATGTTCCTGGTCACTTCTTCGCTCAGCCGCTCCGTCTGTTCCGCGCGTTCTCTCTCAATACGATGCAACCGTTCCAGTTCCTTTTCTTGCTCGCGCAGTTGCTGAATCACGCCTTGCATCGAAGCCGCCATGAACGCCGAGGGATTCTCCGTGCCCGGCCCACTCGCCTTGAATTCTTCCTTCTGCTCCTCGCGCCTGCTCTGAAAGGACTTTCGCATCGCGAACACTACCAGCAGCGTGGCCACCAGGAACCCAAGCCCTAGTCCTGCGACGATCAACCAAAGGTGCTGCGTGTTATTCCCAGATTGAAGTGCTGCCAACATCGTTCTTGTCTTTCGCTCCTTCCACTCTTCCTCTGCGCATCTCAGCGGCTCTCTGCTTCTCTGCGTTATCTTCTTCCTTCTCTTTCCTTTGTTTCCTTCCCTAACTTTCAACCTTAGACTTTCAACTTTTAACTATCCTTGCCCGACAATCCCCCTCAAAGTCGGCCATTGTGCTGCAATCACCGGTCCGCCATACACGATCGCCAGCGCCCCAATCCCCAAAAACGTACCCAGCGGCAACTGGTATTGCCTTGCTATTGTCCATCGCAATCCCCGTTCCGTCCCCAGTCCCCGCCGGCTGGCGCGTTTCGCCACTCCACTCCTCCAACCGCTGAGGTACAGCGCCACAATAAGCCCGAGCCCAATCACGCTTCCCAATAGACTCCCCACTAGCAGCGTCAAAAATGTCCCCCGTAGCCCGAGGAACGCTCCGATCATGGCGATCATTTTGACATCGCCCATGCCCATGCCTTCGTGGCCGCGTGCCAATTTGTACCCTGCCGCCAGTCCCCACAGCAGAAAGCTTCCGAACGCAGCTCCGAGAACTCCGTCAAGAATCCCCGCCGCAAATCCCGGCAATCGCACTTGCAACAATCTTTCCACCAAAATTCCAGCGAATCCGTGGTCCGGCGGCACAAACGCCGAAAACATTAGCCCCGCCGCAAAGCCCGGCCAGTTCACGACGTCCGGCAGCAGCCGCACACGCAGATCGGTCACTGTCAGGATTACGATCAAGCACGTAAAGAACAGCCATTTCACCGTTGTTTGCGTGATGCCAAACTCCAGAAACGCCGCCACAAACAGCAACCCCGTCGCTAGTTCGATCAGCGGGTACATCGGTGAGATCGGTAACCCGCAAGAGCGGCATTTCCCCCGCAGCCATAGCCACCCTAGCACCGGCACGTTGTCATACGGCTTGATCGGCGTCCCGCACCGCGGGCAGCGCGAACCTGGCGACACGATGGAGACGTCTTCCGGTATCCGCGTGATGCAGACATTCAGGAAGCTCCCCACGACAATCCCAAATAGAAAAAAGAAGGCGATGACCACAGTTTGGCCGGCCGCTTCGCGGTCGTATAACTAATGTCCCACACTCACCGCACTGCCTCAATCCATCGCCGTTCCTTCCGTGCCCGATGCCTAACTCTTTCGTCTCTGCCTCTGGGAATCTCTGTGTCCTCTGCGTCTCTGCGTTATCCTTTTCCCTTTCTTTTCTTCTCCGAGTCTCGACTGTAAACTGTTGACTGTCGACTTCTCATGCACTGGTTTGAACGCAGAATCCGCCGTTACGAGCACCGCCGCTGGACCACCGACGACAATCGCCGCGTCCAGCCCTTCCACTGGGGCCTAGAACACATCGGTGGCTCCCCCAATGAGCCAAATCCCGCAGCCTTCGTCCGTGAATACGCCCGCAAAGCCATCGAATCGAGCCGCGAATGGTACGCCGCCTCCCCCGCCACCGATTACCGCCTCGACCGCGAAAACGTCCTAACCTTCACCAGCTCCATCGAGTCCGCCTGGCCGGAAAACAATACCGTCCACGCCCAGCTCTTTCCCGCACGCGAAACCGTTTCAACTCGGTCCCGCGGCAAACGCTCCGGCGCGGGCCCGGCCGTCCTCCTTCTCCCCAACTGGAACGCCAAATGGCACGGCCAGAATGGCCTCTGCCGCTGGATTCAGCGCCTCGGCATCACCGTCCTGAAAATGAGCATGCCGTATCACGACCGCCGCATGGCCCACGGCCACGAGCGCGCCGACCAAATCTGCGGCCCCAACATTGGCCTCACGCTCCAGGCCAACCGCCAGGCCGTTCAGGACGCCCGCCGCTGCCTCCACTGGCTCGAACAGCAGGGCTACACCAAGCTCGGCATCCTCGGTACCAGCATCGGCTCCTCCGTCGGCTACATCACCCTCGTCCACGACGAGCGCATCCGCGCCGGCGGCTTTTTCCACGTCTCCACCTACTACGCCGACGTCATCAGCCAGGGCATGACCACCAATCACGTCTGGGAGGGCCTGCGCAGCCACGTCACCGTCGACGAACTTCGCGAATACTGGGCCCCCATCAGCCCGATGCCCTACGTCGAGCGCGGCATGGGCGCCGGCCGCACCACCTTCATGGTCTACGGCAAGTACGACCCCACCATGCTCCCCGAACTCACCCGCCAGATGCTCGACTCCCTCCGCCACCATGGCGCCGATCCCCGCACCCTCGAGCTCCCCTGCGGCCACTACTCCCTCGAACTCCCCCCCTTCTCCTACCTCGCCGGCTACCGCATGCTCACCTTCTTCCTCCAATCCCTCGCTTAGCTCGTGTAATGTAAATTTTGGAGTGCGCCGGCTCAATTCAAAAGGTCAACCAATGGCGAAATTCGTCATCAACGGAGTTGTAGTCCAGGGACTTCGAGCGGCCACTAGTACGTTAGATCTCCAAATGCCGTTAATCGAAAAAGTATTCCCTGAGATCGGGCTGTGTAAGCGAGGCTCAATCAATATTCAACTAGAGAATGCACTGAGGATCGAAAAACCCGATTACACCACTGGGCCGATTGTATGGGCCGGTCCGTCGGGCGAAATCTTTAGCTTTCTAAGAATACTGTTGGAGTATCCAGTGGGTGCCATTCCTAGACGCGCATGGATCTACGTTCCCCATGATTCGCCACACCGTAATAATCGTTGTCAGGTGGAACTCATTGCCGAACCCATACAGGGGCTTGCGTATGGATCTAGATGTCGGATTCACATTGAACGTGGCCGCGATGATTTCGACATGATCGTTGTCTAGGAAGTGCCGGATGCGCGTGCCCCAGGTGCCGATTTTGCACCTGGGCTCTTCGAATTCCGGTCGTTTCCGAGAGTCGATGCTGCCGCTAGGCGATGCAGTATCATCGGAGCGTGGAAAAACTTCTTCTCTTCGTCTTTGGCCCGCTCGCCTTCGCTGCTGCATTGCTCGTCATTGCTACGGGCATTCGCCGCGCTATTGCAAGATTCCGTTCCCGTCCCACGCCCGAAGAACTCAAAGCCACCTACGAAGCTTACTTGCGCCGCTTGCTGGATCCGCAACCTAAGGCCGTCGAAAAAGAATTGGGAAAGCTTCTGCCAGAAAGACTTTTGCGCCTGTATGAGGACAGATCCGCCATTCAGGCCGCTGGCTTCCAACTGGAAAGGCCTGGCAGCAAGCGCTGGTGGCCAAAACGCTGGTCAGTTTATTGTTTCGAGCCGCTAGACCTCGAATCCCTCAACGAGTTGCCTTACGAGGACGAGCTAGGCCCCGGATTTTGCTTTGCAACCACTGGCCGCGGTTCCTGGTATTGGATAGCCGCCTCCGACCACCGCGCAACGGATTCTCCTGTCATTTTCCTCGATTACGATGGCGGCCGCTCCCATGGCGAAGCTGTCGCTGAAAGCCTCGACGAATTTCTGACTTGGCCGCGCCTTCCTATGAAATGAGGTCAATTGGGCAAGCTCGGAATCCACCTTCACGACAACCCAACAAACACGGCCTCAAAAAGACTTGACTGCCCATAGCACTTTTGCTACTCTCCCAATCAGGTAAGAGTGCGGAATCTTTCCAACTGCGGCGGCCCGTCTGCCGCTTTTTTTTATTAGTAGCCGTTCGCTTCGCCGAGACCTAGGCCCTGCCCATTCCCTTACCCGGAGAAATCCCGGATTCCTACACGATTTGGTGCAATGTAAGCCCTTTAGAATCAACACTTATAGGAATGCCCGCAAATGTTGATTCTAAACCACTTAGCTGGACCATAAGTCCTTTAGATGCAACACTTATGAAAAAACGGGGGAGGGGGGCTGATATCGCTAACCAGGCCATTCCAATCTAGAGCGGTGAAGCCAAGCCATCACGCGGTCTTCTGATCTTCTTCGTGGACTCTGTGCGCTCTGTGTTGAGATTCGTTTGCTCAGCGCAGCAGCGATGAAAACCCGACCTCAGCCACCAGCGCTGACAGCGCTTCAATTTCGCCCCCCAGCGGCCGGTCCTGTGTGACTTTAGCCGATTTTGCCCGCACGGCGTCATAGGCTTTTTTGGCCAGCGTGCCAGTCTGCAGCGGCGCCAGCAAATCGATCCCCTGGCACGCGCAGAGCAATTCGATGGCGATCGTGTTTCGCAAATTGACGAGCATCCGCCCTAGCCGCCGCGCTCCGCTCATTCCCATCGACACGTAATCTTCCTGATTGCCCGAAGTCGAAATCGAATCCACGGAATGGGGAGTTGCCAGCGCTTTGTTCTCGCTCGTCAGCGCCGCCGCCGTTACCTGCGCAATCATGAATCCCGAATTCAATCCCGGCTCCGGCGTCAGAAACGGCGGCAGCATGCTGGTCAAGGGATTCGTCATCTGCTCGATGCGCCGTTCGACAATCCCGCCGAGCGTCGCAATCGCTATCGCAACCTGGTCCGCCGCCATCGCCAGCGGCTGCCCATGAAAATTTCCACCGCTGATAATGTCCCCGTTGTTGGCGTCGCGCACAAAAACCAGCGGATTATCCGTCGCGCTGTTCAGTTCCACCGCCGCTATCTCCCGCGCTTGCGCCAGCGAATCACGCACCGCGCCGTGTACCTGTGGAGTGCACCGCAAGCTGTATGCATCCTGTACACGTGTGTCTTTTTCAGCGGAACGATGCGACTCCCGAATCTGGCTGCCTTCATTGAGGTGTGCAAGATTCCGCGCCGTCGTCGCCGCTCCCGCATACGCGCGCGCATGCATAATCCGCGCATCGAACGCGCCGGGGCTTCCGCGCAGCGCATCCAGCGAAAGAGCAGCGGCCACGTCCGCGGTGTCCACGAGATTGTCCGCTTCGCGCAAAGCCAGACTCAGCAGCGCCAGCATGCCCTGAGTCCCGTTCAGCAGCGAGAGTCCTTCTTTCGCTTCAAGTGCGACCGGCGTAATCCCCGCGCGCTTCATGGCTTCGCCGCCTGGCAGAACTTCTCCGCGAAATGCCGCGCTGCCTTCGCCAATCACTACCTGCGCCAAATGTGCCAACGGCGCGAGGTCTCCCGAAGCGCCCACCGAACCCTGCGAAGGAATCACCGGATGCACCTTGGCGTTTAGCATCTGGCAAAGCGTCTCAACCACGCGCGGCCGCACGCCGCTCAATCCCTTCGCCAGGGCGTTGGCGCGCAGCAACATCATAGCGCGCGTTTCCGGTTCGCTCAGCGGCGCGCCTACGCCGCTAGCGTGCGATCGCACAAGATTCACTTGCAGTTGCCGCACTTGCTCCGTGGAGATGCGCACGGAAGCGAGTTTCCCGAAGCCCGTGTTGATTCCGTAAGCCGTCTTCCCTGACGCCACGAGGCGCTCAACGACGGCGCGCGAAGCATTCATCCGCTCGATTGCCGAAGCCGACAGTTGAACTTGCTCGCCGCGCAGCGCCACATCGTAGAGTTGCGGAAAGGTGAGATCGTTTCCGCTCAGGGCGACGCTCATGCCTTGCTCCGATCCGGCTGCGGCGCCACGATGGAATTAAACGCGGCTTCGTATTTCTTGGGCAGTAATTTCGGACGGCCGTTGCTCCCGCAAATCACGTGCGTCGTTTCTCCGTTCGCCAACACTTTTCCGTCCGCGTCGCGAATCACTTCGTAGGAAAACTTGACGACGCGATTCCGGGATTCCGCGATGCGCGTCCGGATGCGCAGAACTTCGTCATACATCGCCGAATGATGATACCGGCAGTGCACGTCGGCGACCACGATGCGGCAGTCGTCTTCCTTTTCCATGCGCTTGTACTCGAAGCCCAGCGCGCGCATCAGTTCCACGCGGCCGACTTCGAACCAGACCAGGTAGTTCGCATGATAGACCACGCCCATTTGATCCGTCTCCGCGTAGCGCACGCGCACCACCGCGTCATGGTATTCAATCATCGACTCTCCCGGGGGTTCTCTCAACAAAACTTAAACGCAAAACGCGAAGCCAGTCACCACTCGCCGATCACTGCTTTTCGCCTTGCCAGACCGGCTTGCGCTTCTCCAGAAACGAAGCGACTCCTTCCTGAAAATCGGGCGTGCAACGAATGCGCGCGTTCTCCAGGATGGCGCGTTCCAAATCGTGGTCCACTCCCGCAGCCGCCGAGGAGACCAGAAGATGTTTGGAACGCGTGAGGCTGCTCGGGCTTGCCGCGATCAGCAGGTTCGCAAGTTCGTGCGCGCGCTCCATCAGTTTGTCTGCAGGAACAACCTCTGACACGAGACCAAATTCTTTTGCCTCTGCCGCTTCGAGGATGCGGCCGGTGAGCAATAGATCGCGCGAGCGCTTTTCTCCAATCTGCCGCGTCAGAAAAACAGAAACAATCGCTGGCAGAAATCCAATCTTCACTTCTGTGTACCCGAATTTCGCTTCCGGCACGGCCAGCGTGAAATCGCAGAGCGTGGCGATACCGCAGCCTCCGGCATACGCCGCGCCGTTGACCGCTGCGATCAGCGGTCGCGGGAAACTCCAGATGCGGCGAAACATTTTGGCAATCCGCCGCGAATCCTCCTGATTTTCCGCCGGGGACTGCTTCGCGATGCACGCAAGCATATCCAAATCCATGCCGGCGCAAAATGCTTTGCCCGCTCCGGTCAGAATCCCCACGCGTGCGTGGCTTCGTTCGATTTCATCAAGCGCCGTTTGCAGTTCCGCCATCATGGGCGTCGAAATGGCGTTGCGCTTTTCGGGCCGGTTCAGCGTGATGGTTGCGATATTTCCGGTAATTTCGAGAAGAAGTGTTTGATGCATCGCCGCAATCTCCCTTGATTCTGCGCGTTAACAATTTGTCCATAACGCGGAAGCCTCGGACGTAGGGGCGCAGCATGCTGCGCCCCTACTCGGCAGGATCGTTCGGTCCAGGTGATTCTAGTTCATCAGAGGAGCGTGCGCATACTTCGCGCGAATTTCGTTGGTCATTTCAAGCACTCTCGTTAGCCGCGCGGAATCAATGCCCGGATCGGCGCCCGCTTTTCGCAGCGCGGCAACCACACTTTCCGTTGCGATGTTCCCGACCAGATTGTCCCCCGCAAACGGGCAGCCGCCAAGCCCCGTCAGCGCTCCGTCGAACCGCCGGCAGCCTGCTTCGTAGGCGGCGAGGATTTTTTCCTGCGCATTCTCGGGCCTGCTGTGCAGATGCACGCCTAATTCGATTCCGGCGACGTGATCCTTCACGCTCCGATACAAATCGCCGACCAGTTGTGGCGAGGCAGTGCCCACGGTGTCCGCGAGCGAAACCGTTCGCACGCGAATATCTTTCAGCCACTCCAAAGTGTCCGCGACGATCTCGGGCCCCCACGGTTCGTCGTAAGGATTTCCAAACGCCATCGAAATATAAATTACTAGGCCACGATTTGCCGCGGCCGTTTCTTTCTTCAACTTTTCGACCAGCAAGCGCGATTCATCCCGAGTCATGTTGGCATTTGCGCGCCGAAAATACGCGGAGATCGAATATGGATACCCGATTGTCGTGACACCCGGCGTTGCAAAGGCGCGCTCCAATCCTTTCTCGTTCACGACGATGCCAATAATTTCCGGCAATTGAACACCAGCGGGGAGGGAAGCGTTAAGCTTGGCCATTACTTCTTCGCTGTCCGCCATCTGTCTGACATGTTTCGGCGAAACAAAACTCACCGCGTCGATGTGCTTGAATCCCGCAAGCACAAGTTCCCTCAGATACTCCGCTTTGTACTTCGTGGGAATTTGTTCCGGCAATCCCTGCCACGCATCCCGCGGGCATTCAATCAGTTTGATTTGTTCGGTCATTTCGCTTGCGGTACCAAGAAACAAAATCGAATAACAAGAAACACAAAGCCAGTACAGTGCTGGCGATCGCGGCCCAAGCCACACCGGACAAAAATGGCGGAACCGCAAGGTCGCCGCCCCAGACCTGGTTTTCTTTCCAGAAGTTGCGACTGAGAACGAAACCTATAGCCCATGTCGGTAAAGATGCTAGCAAAATGATGAAGCCTCTTCGTCTCATGGGTTCAGGTTTGCAGGACTCCGGTTTTGAATTCGCGGATGTCGGGATTTAGCGCGGCGGCTTCTAGGGCCCAGACTAATGCGTCGCGGGTGTGGGCGGGATCGATGATGGCGTCGACCCAGAGGCGGGCGGCGGCGTAGCGCGGATCGGTTTGGTGTTCGTAAGTGGCGCGGACGGATTCGACCAATTCCTTTTTTTGTTTTTCGTCGACTTTTTTACCTTCGCGCTCGAGTTGTTTTAACTTTATTTCGGCGAGCGTGCTTGCAGCAGCGTCGCCGCTCATGACGGCGAACCTTGCCGTGGGCCAGGCGAACATGAAGCGCGGGTCGTACGCTTTGCCGCACATGGCGTAATTTCCGGCGCCGAAGCTGCCGCCGCAAATTACGGTTATTTTTGGCACCACACTGTTGGCAACGGCGTTCACCATTTTTGCGCCAGCGCGAATGATGCCGCTCCACTCCGCGTCTTTGCCAACCATGAAACCATTTACGTCGTGTAGAAAAACGAGCGGAATGCGATTCTGATTGCAATCCAGAATGAAGCGCGCAGCTTTTTCGGCGGACTCCGTGTAGATTACGCCGCCAAATTCGATGCGTTTTTGGTCCGAGCCACGCGCCAGTGTTTGCACGTGTTTTTTCTGATTCGCGACGATGCCGACGGCCCAGCCGCCGATGCGCGCATACCCGCAAAGGAGTGTTTCGCCGTATTCCGCACGATATTCCTCGAACTCGCTCGCGTCCACAATGCGGGCGATGATTTCGCGCATGTCGTATTGCTTGCCCGGATCGCTCGAAAAGATTCCGTAGATATCTTCGGCGGGGAAAAGTGGGTCGCGCGGTTTCACATGGCTGAATGGCGAAGCGTTCGGCGCACCAATTTTGTCGACGAGCGCACGAATGCGCAGGATGCAGGCATCATCATCCGGTTCGCGGAAATCCACGGTCCCGCTGATTTGCGCGTGCATTTTCGCGCCGCCCAGATCTTCCGCCGAAGTTTTCTGGCCGATCGCGGCTTGCACGAGCGCGGGGCCCGCCAAGAATAATCCCGAACCTTCGGTCATTAAAATGTGATCGCACATGACCGGAAGGTACGCGCCACCGGCAACGCACATGCCCATGATCGCGGTGATCTGCGGAATGCCCATCGCGGACATCACCGCATTGTTGCGGAAGACTCGCCCAAAATCATCGGTGTCGGGGAATACATCTTCCTGAAGTGGCAAAAAGACTCCCGCGGAATCGACCAAATAAATCGTGGGGATGTGATTTTCGATGGCGATGTTTTGCGCACGAATCACTTTCTTCGCGGTCATGGGGAAAAATGCGCCCGCTTTCACAGTCGCGTCGTTAGCGATAACCATGAAAGTCCGGCCGCAGACTTTCGCGAGTCCGGTGACGGTTCCCGCGCCCGGCGCGCCGCCCCATTCCTCGTACATTTCGAATGCCGCGTAAATTCCCAATTCAAAAAATTGCGAACCCGGATCGATGAGTTTGGCGATACGCTCGCGCGCGGTGAGGCGGCCTTTTTTGTGCTGTGATTCGATGGCTTTCGCGCCGCCGCCCTGGCGGATTTGTTCTTCTTCGTTTTTGATTCGTGTCAGCAGATCAACGATGCGGCGGGCGTTCTTTTCGAATTCAGGTGATTTGAGATTGGCGCTGGTTTTCAGGACCGAAGCAGACACGCGTAGACCTCGCGAACCGACGAGCTGTCAAAATGATGCGAAATACAAAGCGCAAAGAATCAATGGGACAGTATACGAGGTTTGACGGCAGTTGTGCGAACCCGCCCGGCTTCCTTGCCATGATTCAAAATGTAAAGTACTTGCACGGATTCAGAAGCAAGGTAAGCTAACACCGGGGCTTTTGAGGACACCTGCGAGTGCTGTCCGCTGGCTGAACGCCAAATTGTGCCAATTCGAAAGGACACTGTGATGAGTTTTCTCCGCAAGAGTGGTTACACGTTTGGACTGTGCGGTTTTCTGTGCCTTGCAAGTCTGGTGAACGCGCAGACGCAGACACCGCCGGCAGCTCTTTCGAAGGCGCCCGCCAAAACAACAGCGCAAACGCCTGCAAAAGCAGCCGCAGCCAAGCCCGCGCCGCTTGCGGTGCCGCAACTGAAATTCGAAAAGTACAAGTTGGACAACGGACTTGAAGTGATTCTTTCAGAAGATCATCGGCTGCCGCTGGTGGCGGTGAATTTGTGGTACCACGTCGGACCTGCGAACGAAGTTCCGGGGCGCACCGGTTTCGCGCATCTATTTGAACACATGATGTTTGAAGGATCGCGGCACGTGCCGGGCAGTTCGCACTTCCATTATCTGGAAGCGGCGGGAGCTTCCGACATCAATGGCACGACGGATTTTGACCGCACAAATTATTTCGAGACGCTGCCTTCGAATCAACTGGAGTTGGCGCTGTGGCTGGAGTCCGACCGCATGGGATATTTGCCGGACAAGCTGGACCAGGCGAACCTTTCGAATCAGCAGGACGTAGTGCGTAATGAGCGGCGACAGAGCGTGGAAAACGCGCCGTACGGCGTGGTGGAAGAGGGACTGTTTCATGAACTTTTCCCGAAAGAGCATCCTTACTACGGCGAAGTGATCGGTTCGCACCAGGACATTCAGTCCGCGAAGCTGGAAGACGTGCGGAATTTCTTCAAGCTGTACTACGCGCCGAACAACGCGAGCCTGGCCATTGTGGGGGACTTCGATCCCGAGAAAGCGCGCGAGCTGGTGCAAAAATATTTCGGCCCGCTGAAGCGCGGGGAGGATGTTCCGAAGATCAAGGCGCACACGCCGCCGATTATGTCCGAGCGGAAAGCGGTTATACAGGACAACGTGCAGTTGCCGCGCGTGTACCTGGCCTGGCTGACTTCGCCAATTTTTAAGCCAGGTGATGCGGAGGCAGATCTTGCGGCAGCGATTCTGGGCGGCGGGAAGTCCAGCCGGTTGTACAAGAAGCTGGTGTATGAAAGGCAGATCGCGCAAGACGTGTCTGTGAATCAGCAATCGCTGATTCTTGGTTCCGTGTTTGAAGTGCAGGTGACGGCCAAGGCCGGAGTGAAACCAGAGGATCTCGAAAAAGCGATCAACGCGGAGATCGATGCGTTCCGCAAAGACGGGCCGACGGCGGCGGAGCTCACGCGAGCGCGCAACGTGATCGAATCGAGAATCATCGCGGGGCTAGAGACGCTTGGCGGTTTCGGCGGCGTTGCGGACCGATTGAATAGCTACAACCACTACCTGGGAACCCCAGATTTTCTGGCGGCGGATATTGCGCGGTACGAGAACGCCTCGAGGGAATCGATTCAGGCGTTCGCGCAAGGACAGTTGAATGGGAATCAGCGCGCCGTGGTTTATGGCGTGCCGGGAAAGCAGGATTTGGGCGCCGAAGTGGCGACTCCAAAAGCGCCGGAAAAGGATCCATCCAAGAATAATGGGGAACCGGTGAACGCCGACGCGGAGTGGCGGAAGGAGCCGCCGAAGCCGGGGCCTGCCAGCGCGCTGCATTTGCCGGTGCCGGAAAAATTCAAACTTTCGAACGGATTGACCGTGCTGTACAGCGAAAGGCCGGGACTGCCGCTAGTCGCTGCGGACCTCGTTCTGCACGCGGGGAGCGGAGTGAACCCGGTGGATCGTCCAGGGCTTGCAAGCATGACGGCGCGGATGCTGCAGCAGGGAACGGCGACGCGGTCGGCGCTGCAGATTGCGGATCGCGCCGCGGATCTGGGCGCCACACTGAATTCGGGCGCGGGGACGGACACGACGGGAATATCGACCCACTCACTCTCGCGGAATTTTCCGGATGCGCTGGAATTGCTGGCGGACGTCGCGTTGCATCCAAGTTTTCCGCAATCGGAAATCGAGCGGGTGCGCTCCGAGCGGCTGACCGGGATTGTGCAGGAGAAAGACGAGCCGTTTGCCCTCGCGTCCCGCGTCTTGGGCGCAGCGCTTTATGGACCGCGTCACACCTATGGATATCCGGACAGCGGCACGACGGAATCCGTCAAGGCGATTTCGCGCGACGACCTGGAACATTTCTGGAAGCAGAATTATTTTCCTGACGATGCGGCGCTGGTGGTTACAGGAAACATCAAGCTGGCGGTGCTGAAGCCGCTGGTGGAAAAACAATTCGGCGCGTGGAAGGCGGGCAGGCCAGCTCCTCCGGCGCTGAGTACGCCGGAGACAACGGACGCGAAACTGATCCTGGTGGACCGTCCAGGAGCACCGCAGACGACGCTGATTTGCTTCTCGATGGGGCTGGCGCGGTCGACGCCAGACTATGCTCCCGTGGAAGTGATGAACACGGACCTCGGCGGACTGTTCTCTAGCCGCATCAACATGAATTTGCGGGAAGCGCACGGTTATACGTATGGGGCTTTCTCATTCTTTAGGTTCCATCGCGCGCCCGGGCCGTTCATCGCCGGCGCGGATGTGCGAACGGACGCGACTGCTCCGGCGACCACAGAATTGTTTAACGAGCTGAAGCGGATGCGCGACACGCAGATGACTCCGGCGGAGCTGCTGCTCTCGAAGGATTCCATCGCGCGATCGTTGCCGGGGAGGTTCGAACGCGGGACGGCAGCGGCGGCGACCTTCGCGGAGCTTTTCACGTACGATCTACCGCTGGATTATTTTTCGACGCTGCCGGAGCGCATCAATGCCGTGACAGTCGAAAAAGCGCAAACGATGGCGCAGAAATACATTCTGCCGGACAAGATGATCGTTCTTGCGGTCGGCGACCGCTCGAAGATTGAAGAAGACATGAAGAAGCTGAATTTGGGCAAGGTGGAGCTTCGGGACACGGACGGGAAGGTCGTTCACTGATCGGGGCACATCACCTATTCTAGGGTGTCTAAATGATTG
>Ga0137415_10001283_pt1 | contig 24807 bp, 21 predicted proteins | sample CZODoug3_1_1_16f_FD_183082 | JGI IMG/M metagenome (GOLD analysis project Ga0137415, IMG submission 183082) | Vadose zone soil fungal communities from Angelo Coast Range Reserve, California, USA - CZODoug3_1_1_16fungal (Hybrid Assembly) | ecosystem: Environmental > Terrestrial > Soil > Vadose...
GGGCGGGCACAATTCTTCCATGCGCACAGCCTCAGTGATTCGTCAGCTTCTTCGCAAAAGCTCCCTCCCGGCGGTTTGCCTGGTCGCGATGGGCTATTTCGGTCATCACGCCCTGTTCGACGATCATGGCTTGAGGCGGCTCCTCAGCTTGCGCGACGAGGTGAGCCAGCGCGAGACGGTCCTCCTGGCCGAGCAGGCCAAGCGCAGCACGCTCGAGACCAAGGTCAACGGGCTTCGGCCGCAGCGGATCGACCCTGATCTTCTGGATGAAAGGGCCCGCGAAACCTTGGGTCTTGCGCGGCCCGACGAAATCATCATCTTCAAACAGAAATAACCCCTTTCGGGCTGAATAGGCTGATCCGCCGCGCCGGTTCCTCGGAGGGGCGGGGCGTATTAGAACTTGTAACCAAGACAGGCTAAGGTTCGCCCGCTTCGGCTAAGGACCGTCAGCCCCCATTCCACGCCGGTCCCCAGCTCTCGAACGCTGCTGCGGCGCTCCGATTTCGGCAAAGGATCACGCGATGAGCGATGCCCCGTCTCCTGCCAAAACGAATGGCGCAAAAGGGGAGGAGCTCGGCGGCGACGCGCTCTTGTCACTTTACCGCAGCATGCTCCTCGTCCGCCGGTTCGAAGAGCGCGCCGGCCAGCTCTACGGCATGGGCCTGATCGGCGGCTTCTGCCATCTCTATATCGGCCAGGAAGCCGTGGTGGTCGGCATGCAGATGGCGATCAAGGAAGGCGACCAGGTCATCACCGGCTACCGCGACCACGGCCATATGCTGGCCTGCGGCATGGACCCGAAAGGCGTGATGGCGGAACTGACCGGCCGGCGCAACGGCTATTCCAAGGGCAAGGGCGGCTCGATGCATATGTTCAGCGTCGCCCGCACTTTCTACGGCGGCCACGGCATCGTGGCGGCCCAGGTCTCGCTCGGCACCGGGCTTGCCTTCGCCAACCGCTACCGCAAGAACGACAATGTGAGCCTCACCTATTTCGGCGACGGCGCCGCCAACCAGGGGCAGGTGTATGAAAGCTTCAACATGGCGGAGCTGTGGAAACTGCCGGTCGTGTATATTGTCGAGAACAACCGCTACGCCATGGGCACCTCGGTGAGCCGCGCCAGCGCGCAGACCGATTTCTCCAAGCGCGGCGCCTCGTTCGACATTCCGGGCGAGCAGGTCGACGGCATGGACGTGCGCGCCGTCAAGGCGGCGGGCGAGCGGGCGGTGAAATGGGCCCGCGAGGGCAACGGCCCCTATATCCTGGAGATGATGACCTACCGCTATCGCGGCCACTCGATGTCCGATCCCGCCAAGTACCGGACCCGCGAGGAGGTCGAGAAGGTGCGCACCGAGCACGACCCGATCGAGCAGGTGCGCGCCCGCATGCTCGCCTCCAAGCGGGCGAGCGAGGAAATCCTCAAGGCGGTCGACGCCGAGATCCGCAAGATCGTCAACGAGGCGGCCGAATTCGCGACCCACGACCCGGAACCCGATCCCGCCGAGCTGTGGACCGACATCACCCGCTGATTGCGCCGACACCAAAAAGCACGAGCACCAGAAACACGATGCCGATCCCCGTATTGATGCCTGCGCTGTCGCCCACGATGGAGAAGGGAAACCTCGCCAAATGGGTGAAGCACCAGGGCGACAAGGTGAAATCGGGCGACATCATCGCCGAGATCGAGACCGACAAGGCCACCATGGAGGTCGAGGCGACCGACGAAGGGACGCTCGGGCAGATCCTGGTGCCGGAAGGAACCGCGGACGTCGCCGTCAACACGCCGATCGCCGTCATCCTGGGGGAGGGCGAGGACGCCGGCGCGCTCAACAACTTCCACGCCGAGGCGCCGGCGCAGCAGCCTTCGCAGCAGCAGCCTGCGCAGCAGCAAAAGGGCGCGGAATCCGCGCCCCCCGCGGCGCCGTCGGGACCCGACGGGTCCCCCGCCGAGGCGGCGCAAACGCCGGCCGAGCCGCAATCCGCGGTCGCGGCGCCGCCGCAGCCCGTTGAGCCCGAGCCGGATGTGCCGGAAGGCACCGAGATGGTCACCATGACGATGCGCGAGGCGCTGCGCGACGCCATGGCGGAGGAGATGCGGCGCGACGGCGACGTTTTCGTCATGGGCGAGGAGGTCGCCGAATATCAGGGCGCCTACAAGGTGACCCAGGGCCTGCTGCAGGAATTCGGCGCCGACCGCGTCGTCGATACGCCCATCACCGAGCACGGCTTCACCGGATTGGGGGTCGGCGCCGCCATGGCGGGCCTCAAGCCGATCGTCGAGTTCATGACCTTCAATTTCGCCATGCAGGCGATGGACCAGCTGATCAACTCGGCCGCCAAGACGCTTTATATGTCGGGCGGACAGATGACCTGCTCGATCGTGTTTCGCGGGCCGAACGGCGCCGCCGCCCGCGTGGCGGCCCAGCACAGCCAGGATTACTCCGCCTGGTATTCCCACATTCCGGGCCTCACCGTGATCGCCCCCTATACGGCGGCCGACGCCAAGGGCCTGCTCAAGTCGGCGATCCGCTATCCCAATCCGGTGATCTTCCTGGAGAACGAGATCCTCTACGGCCATTCGGGCCCGGTGCCCAGGCTCGACGACTATCTGGTGCCGATCGGCAAGGCCAAGGTGGTGCGGCCGGGCAACCACGTCACGCTGGTGGCCTGGTCGATGGGCATGAGCTACGCGCTCAAGGCCGCCGAGGAGCTCGCCAAGAAGCACATCAACGCCGAGGTGATCGACCTGCGCACCCTGCGGCCGATGGACAGCGCCACCGTGGTGGAGTCGGTCAAGAAGACCGGCCGCTGCGTCGTGGTCGAGGAGGGCTGGCCGCAGTCCGGCATCGGCGCCGAGATCGCGGCCCGCATCATGGAGCAGGCCTTCGATTATCTCGACGCGCCGGTCGGGCGCGTGTCCGGCAAGGACGTGCCGATGCCTTACGCCGCCAACCTCGAAAAGCTTGCGCTGCCGTCGGTCGCCGAGGTGGTCGAGGCCGCCAAAGCGGTCTGCTACAGGTAACCCATGCCCCCGCCGCACGACATGCGAATCTACGAGGCGCTCGTCATTCCCAACGACGCGCTCGACCGCGGCGGCATGGAGATCCTGCGCGCCGGGCTGGTGGACGACGAGCTCTATGTGACGGCCCGCCGCGTCTTCAAGGACCCGGCCACCTGGGGCGAGATCCTGGGCGAGATCACCCAGCGGCTCGGCCGCATCTACGCGGCGGAGGGCGAGTACAAGGCCAAGGAAGTGATCGCCGCGATCGAGAACGCGTTTGCGGCCGAGATGGGGGCGACGCCGGTCGCGGCGCCGCGCCGCAAGCGGACGAAGCGCAAGCCGGTCGCCCGCAGGCCCGCCCGCGCGAAGACCAAACGCCCCGCCAAACGTTCCAGCCGAAAAGCACGGTGAGCCGATGCCGATCAATATCCTCATGCCGGCGCTGTCGCCCACCATGGAAAAGGGCAATCTCGCCAAATGGCTCAAACACGAGGGCGACAAGGTCAAGACCGGCGACATCCTGGCCGAGATCGAGACCGACAAGGCCACGATGGAATACGAAGCGGTCGACGACGGCGTGCTGGCCAAGATCGTGGTGCCGGAAGGAACCGCTGACGTCCCGGTCAATCAGCTCATCGCGGTGCTGGCGGGCGAAGGCGAGGACGTGAAGGCCGCGGCGGCCGGCGCCGGCCAGGGCGCGGCTTCCCCCGCCGCCACTTCCCCCTCTCCCCAGAGGGGAGAGGGTGCCCCGCGAAGCGGGGCGGGTGAGGGGAGCTCGGTGCAATCGGCTTCATTCTCGCCGACAACAACCTCCGAACGCCCCTCACCCCCGCCCTCTCCCCAACGGGGAGAGGGAGCCGCCGGTGCGGCGGGCGCGGGCAGTGCGCCAGCGCCTGCTCAAAAGACCAACGGCCAAGGCCGCACCTTCTCCTCGCCACTGGCGCGCCGCCTGGCGAAAGAGTCGGGCATCGACATCGAGCGCGTCCAGGGCTCCGGTCCGCATGGCCGGGTGGTGGCGCGCGACGTCGCGCAGGCGAAAAGCGGCGGCGCCCTGAAGGCGCCCGCGGGCGCGCCGGGCATCGCGCCCGTCCAGGCGCCGTCGGACGACAAGATCCGCGCGCTGTTCGAGCCGGGCTCCTACGAGGTCGTGCCGCACGACAACATCCGAAAAATCATCGCGCAGCGCCTGGTGCAGGCGAAGCAGACCATCCCGCATTTCTATCTCACCGTCACCTGCACGATCGACAAGCTGCTGGCGGCGCGCGAGGACATCAATTCGACGGCGCCCAAAGGCGCCGACGGCAAGCCGGCCTGGAAGCTCTCGGTCAATGATTTCGTCATCAAGGCGCTGGCGCTCGCGCTGGTCCGGGTGCCGGATGCGAACGTCACCTGGACCGAGTCCGGCATGCTCAAGCACAAGCATGTCGACATCGGGGTCGCGGTCTCGATCCCGGGCGGCCTGATCACGCCGGTGGTCCGCAAGGCGGAGACCAAGTCGCTCACCGCGATCTCGGCCGAGATGAAGGACCTGGCGGCGCGCGCGCGGGCGCGCCGGCTCAAACCCGAGGAATATCAGGGCGGCTCGAGCGCGGTCTCGAATTTGGGCATGTACGGGATCGAGGAATTCGCCGCCGTGATCAACCCGCCGCACGCCACCATCCTGGCGGTGGGCGCGGGCGAGGAGCGGGCGGTCGTGCGGGACCACAAGATCGTGGCAGCGACCCAGATGAAGATCACCTTGTCGACCGATCACCGCGCGGTCGACGGCGCGCTCGGCGCCGAGCTGATCGGGGCGATCAAGCAATATATCGAGAGCCCGACCGCGATGCTGGTGTGAGAGAGTCGGCTATTACCGCTGACTCGTCATGCCCGGCACCCGGGTCCGGCCTTTGGCCGGCCCGAGTGTAAACCTTGTGCCGGGTATCCACGCCTAAGCCGCAAGAAAGGCGTGGATGGCCGGGACACATAGGTGAGCGAAGCGACGCCCGGCCATGATGATGCGGGTCCCTTAGCTCGCGCGCGCAGGCGCCGGTCCGCCCGGATCCAGTCCCTTCTCCTTGATCACCGCGATGGCCTCGGGCGACGTGAGGTAACGGACGAATGCATGGGCGACGTCCGGCTGCTTGGCGCCCGCGAGCACGCCCGACGTCAGGAGCGTGGTGCTTTGCAGCGCGGCCGGGAGCGGGCCGACCACGTCGACGCCGGCGACCGACTTCAGTTCGGGAATTTGCTGGATCGCGAGCTCGGCCTCGCCCTTGACGAGGAAGTCGGCAGTCGGCGTGCCTTGGCCGAGCTTCGCCTTGGCGTTCACTTGCGCCGCGATACCGAGCTGATCCAGCACCTTGACGAAGTGGATTCCGCTCGCGCCGCCGCTCGCCGGGTCCGTATAAGCAACCGATTTAGCGGCGAGCAGGGCCTGCTTGAACGCCTCGGGCGTCGAGATATCTGGCTTGGGGGCGCCCGCCTTCACGGCGACGCCCATGCCGGAGCGCGCGATATCGACGCGAGAGCCGGACACCAGCTTGCCGTCCTTGATCAGGCCGTCGATGCCGGCGCCGGTGCTGATCAGCAGGTCGGCGGTCTCGCCTTCGGCGACGCGCTTGTTGAGCGCGCCCGAGGTCGCGAGCACCAGGGTGACCTTATGTCCGGTCGCCTTCTCGAATTTCGGCACCAGATCCTCGAGCACCGTGGTCATGGCGGCGGAGCTCAAGAGCTTGATCTCGGCGGCGCCTGCCGTGCCGGCCCATGCGGCGGCAAGCAGCCCGAGCCCGAGGCGTATCATCGGCCTGATCATTCGGTTCCTCCCATTGTTGGTTGGCGCGATTAGACCCCTATTCCGGAACGGGTTCAATCGCACCGAGGAGGGGCTTCGCGCGCCCCATAAATGTGGTAACCCGGGCGCTCGCATTTTTCACCGCGCCTCAAGAGCATCTCATGGCCGACACCAGCTTCGACATCCTGATCATCGGTTCCGGCCCGGGCGGCTACGTCACCGCCATCCGCGCCGCGCAGCTCGGCTTCAAGACCGCGATCATCGAGCGCGCCTATCTGGGCGGCATCTGCCTCAACTGGGGCTGCATTCCCACCAAGGCGCTGCTGCGCTCGGCCGAGATCTATCATTACATGCAGCATGCCAAGGACTATGGCTTGAAGGCGGATAACGTCGGCTACGACCCCAAGGCGGTGGTGGCGCGCTCGCGCGGCGTGGCGAAGCGGCTCAACGACGGCGTCGGCTTCCTGATGAAGAAGAACAAGGTCTCGGTGATCTGGGGCGAGGCCGCGATCGACGCGCCCGGCAAGGTCACCGTGAAGGCAACGAAGGCCGAAGCGCCGAAAGGCGCCCTCGGTCCCGGCAGCTACCAGGCCAAGCACATCATCATCGCCACCGGCGCGCGCCCGCGCGTGCTGCCCGGGCTCGAGCCTGACAAGAAGCTGGTGTGGACCTATTTCGAGGCGATGGCGCCGGACCGCATGCCGAAATCGCTGCTGGTGGTCGGCTCGGGCGCCATCGGCATCGAGTTCGCGTCCTTCTTCCGCACGCTCGGCGCCGACGTGACGGTGGTGGAGGTGCTGCCGCAGATCCTTCCCGTCGAGGACGCCGAGATCCAGGCTTTTGCGCGTAAGAGCTTCGAGAAGCAGGGCATCAAGATTCTCACCGGCGCCAAGGTGACCAAGCTGGACAAGAAAGCCGACAGCGTCGCCGCCACCATCGACGACGGCAAGGGCAAGATCCAGACCCTCGAGGTCGAGCGCGTCATCGCGGCGGTCGGCGTCACCGGCAATATCGAGAATCTCGGGCTCGAGAAGCTCGGGGTGAAGACCGAGCGCGGCACCATCGTGATCGACGGCTACTGCAAGACCAATGTGCCGGGCATCTACGCGATCGGCGACGTCGCCGGACCGCCGATGCTCGCCCACAAGGCCGAGCATGAGGGCGTGATCTGCGTCGAGGCGATCAAGGGCCTGAAGGTCCATCCGATGAACAAGCTGATGATCCCGGGCTGCACCTATTGCGCCCCGCAGGTCGCCTCGGTGGGACTGACCGAGCAGGCCGCCAAGGAGAAGAAGCTCGACATCCGGGTCGGCCGCTTCCCGTTCATCGGCAACGGCAAGGCGATCGCGCTCGGCGAGGACCAGGGCCTGGTGAAAGTGATCTTCGACAAGAAGACCGGCCAGCTGCTGGGCGCCCACATGGTGGGCGCCGAGGTTACCGAGCTGATCCAGGGCTATGTGGTGGCGATGAACCTGGAGACCACCGAAGAGGAATTGATGCACACCATCTTCCCGCACCCGACCTTGTCGGAGATGATGAAGGAAGCGGTGCTCGACGCCTATGGGCGCGTGCTCAATATGTGACGGCGGAAGTGGATGACTTGGCCCGTCCGCCTGTGTCTCGCTCCGCCCTCATCCTGAGGAGCGCGGCCGCAGGCCGCGCGTCTCGAAGGATGGGGGCGGCCACCTCGGCCGCCCCATGGTTCGAGACGCGACGCTTCGCGTCGCTCCTCACCATGAGGCGGGACTGAACGCGTGGCCGATCATCGCGTAGCGCCGGCCCTGGATCATTCCAGCATGTCGTCGAGATTGGCGTTTTGCAGCAGCAGGCTCGGCAGGCTGCGGTAATAGCCTTCGAGTTCCACCCTGATCCGGGCCGCCGATTGAAGCTCCGGCGTTTCGATTCGCAGCGGCATGCCCGGCATGAGGAACAGATCCTTCTTGGCCTCCGCCAGTCGTTCCACGCCTTGCGCATCCTGGGTGAAGACCTTGAGGCTTCGGATACGGGTGATCTCCGGCTCGTCCTCCATCAGCTCGATGAACAGCGCCGGTCCGTCGTGCCAGAAGATGTCCGTGCGGGCGCGCTCGGGCCCGACGGCGCCGACCAGGATGCGTCCGTGCGACACGGGCGTTTTTGCATCCGGCGTCTGCACGTAGATGCCGGGGCAGGAGCCCGTCTCGTAGCCGAACTGCATGGCCACGACGACGGGATTGAATTGGCGCAGCTTGATCTCCTTTCCGTTCGAGACGACGGTCGAGAGACGAACCCGCGGCCCATAGGTGTAATCGACGTTCATCGGGAAGCTCGGCGGCGCGAAGGCTTCCTTGCTCTTGCGGTAAATGACCTTGCCCTTCTCGTCCTTCATGATCAGCGGCTTTGGATAGCGCAGGATCTGAGCCAGGGTATTGGCCGACTCCGCCGGGCTGACATCGATCTTCATGTTCGGTCCCGGCCGCAACTGGAGCTGCAACGGGACGACGATGGACTCATCGGGCTTCAGGACGGCGGACGGGAAGCCGATTTCCAGCAGCGACCAATCCTTGTCATCTTCTGCCAGCCTTAGACGGTCCGTCGTGATCTGCTCGCCCTTCAGTGCCGTGATGGGGAGCACGCCTTTGCCCTGCACATTGTCGAGGATCGCGACTTGAACGAACAGCCGGCGCGGGAACAGATCGATCTCGACGCCGACGTCGGTTCCGCAGAGCTGCACGGATCCGAGCGCATACAGATAATCTTTCGGCCACCCCGCGCGCGCGAAATGCAGCATGGCGGCGACGGTCCTGTTCTGTCGCTCGTCCCATGCCTTGGCGCTTTGCGGCTTGATCGGCTCGGGGAGCTCGATCTTGAACTTGCGTTGCAGAAAGAGCGCCCGGAGCTTTGCGGTGTCGGGTCCATAATTTTGCAGGTCGTCACGGGTGAGGGGACGCCACAACTTCACCCAATGCAGCATGCCGATGGGCTCGGAGTCGGCTGACACTGTCCCGCCGTTATAATACATCGCATAATTCGGCGGGAACGACGGAGTGTTCTGGATGCTCAGATACGCGTCCGTCTCGGGAAGAATCGTGTTCTCTTCCGCGTTGTAGATTTTCGGGCTTCCCACGCGTTTGCGGAACGGGGCGAAGTCCTGGCTCGAGGAGGAGGCGGAGTCTTTTTGTCCTTCGACCGTGGTCCAGACCGTGGAGCCCTGCAGGCCCGGCGCCGCCAGGTTCGATCCGAACCGGTTGATGAGATCGGAGAGCTCGTCGTAGACCTTGTTCCTGGTGACATAGGGATTGGCCCCGACCGATCGGGCCAGGTCGCCTTCGACTTTTCCGGCCAGCAACAGCGAGGCGCTGATGGCGTCGAGCCAGACGTAGCGGATGCGGATGGCCTTGCTGGGATCGACCTGGTCCGTGCAGATCCCGGCTTCGACGCTGACTTTCTGGTCGCCCTTGCCGGTATTGATGATCGTGAGATTGCAGTTTCCCTGATTGATCGTGATGTTCTTGGGTTGCTGCGCGGCGGCCGCGTGGAGCGAGGCGACGAGAATGCCGGCGGCCAGGAACGCAATGGGAGGCTTGCCGGTCTGCATCACTCGACCCCCGTTCGTGGTCTCGAGCAAGATCGCTTCAGATTGAAGCGATCTTGCTCTCGATCTTCATGGTTTTGCGCATGATCTTATCCGAAAAGTCTGTCAACTTTTCGGGATCATGCGCTACCGGGTCACGGTGGTATTGCCGCATCCGGTGCCGAGCACCGTGGTGTTGGTGTCGCCTTGGGTGATCGTGATGTTGCCGGCGGTCGTCGAGCAGCCGGCTTTCTGGTTCGACAGCACGGCGGTCAGGCCGCCGACCACCGCCAATCCCAGAACCCCGACGATCATCGCATTGATGGCGTGCGCGGCCTGCTGGCGCGACAAGCGCTCGGCCAGCTTCGACGTCAGCACGTCGCGGAAAAACAGGATCACCAGAAACAGAAGGACGCCGCCTGCGCCGGCGACTTCGCCGACAATCTTCAACATGCTGGCGTCCATTTGGCACCGCGCCGTGCGGTGACGACGTTTGTCGTCGTCGCCCCAGAGCCGCACGGAAAAATTTTAGGCGCAAATCAGGGGGCTGTCGAGGAAAGCCTCAACGCGGTAACGCGCCACCGCGCCTGTCCCGATGATTCCCGATCCGCCCGGGCGGTTCTCCACCACGATTGACCGGCCGCGCGGGTCAAAGCGTTATTTCCTCGGCTCATGCGCACGTTTCGGCAGCCGGATCGGCCAGCGCACGATGTGCTGCTCGAGCTGCTCGTCGGAAATCTCGTTCTCGGTGCCGCTCAGCCGCCCGCGCACCGAGACCCCGGCGGCATGCACCGTGTCGGGATCGCCCGACACCAGAGGATGCCACCAGTAGAGGTCCTTGCCCTCGGCGACCAGGCGATAGCCGCAGCTCGGCGGCAGCCAGTCGATCTCGGCGAGCTGCTCCGGCGTGATCTTGAGGCAATCGTCGACGAGCGCGAGACGGTTGGGATAGTCGCGACAGCGGCAGGTCGTGCCGTCGAGCAACCGGCAGCCGACATCGGTGAAGTACAGCTTGCCGGTGTCCTCCTCCTCGAGCTTGTTGAGACAGCAGCGCCCGCAGCCGTCGCACAGGCTTTCCCATTCTGTCGCCGTCATGTCGGCGAGCCTTTTGGTCTTCCAGAACGGTTCCGTCACGGGCTCCTCGTGGGGCGAGTAGCGAGTAGCTAGCACCACGATCGTTCAACCGCTACTCACTATTCGCTATTCCCCATTCGCAATTCGCCCCCTTCCGTCACACCCGGTCCCGGTGCGAGATCTCCACCACCCGGGCGCGCTGCGCGAGCTCTTCGACCAGCGCATCGGCGGCGGCGCGGTTGGTGGAATCGAGATTGGCGTCCCACTCGTCGAGCAGATAGATCGTCGCGTCCGTATAGGCCACGATCTCCTGCAGCGACTTGAGCTGGCGCTCGCCGGACGAGAAGCCGGGCGGCCTGGCGACGACCTTGGCGGGCGCGATGTCGTCGTCGAAATAATCCTCCGGCTCGTCATGCTCGGCGGCGGCCGCGAACTGGAAGGCGAGGCGATCGCTGGTCGGCCAGTAATAGGCGCGCGTCTTGATCTCGGCCTTGAGGGAGGCGAGCAGGGTCGACTTGCCGGTGCCGTTGGCGCCGCGCACCGTGATGCGCCCGGTCGGCTGCGCGCGCACCAGCGCGATCGCTTCGCCGACCGAGCCGCACAGCTTCGCGCTGTCGCTGCCGCGCTCGCGCAGCATCAGCCGGTCGAAGTGGATGCGGCTGTCGAAATTCGGGTCCTCGGCCGGCTGCATGTTGTCGACGATGCCGCCGACGCGGGTCCACATCGCCAGCACGTCGTTCCAGCCGCTGGCGAACTCGTGCACGTTGTTGGTCATCTCGATCTGGCGCGGCAGGGTGGCGGCGAGCGCGATCAGGAGCTCGGTGTCGCCGGCGTTGTGCCCGGCCACGAACACCATGGTCGAGAACACGATCGCGAGCCCGAGGATGCCGCCGAAGGCGCTCAGCCCCTCGCGCGCCATGATGGCGGTGATCTGGGCGCGCAGGCAGTCGCGCAGCTTGGATTTGAAGCCGCGCAGCCAGAGGTGAAGATTGTAGCGGTTGCCGGTGAACACGTTGTCCCAGGCCGTATAGCCGTGGGCGATGACGCGGTTGTTCTGGCGCTGGTTCTCCAGATAGATGCCCGCCACGCGCCGGCGCAGCGTCCACTGCAGCGCCATCAGGATCGCGAAGACCGCCCCATAGGCGGCCGGCAGGCCGCCGTCGATCTCCATGCCGAGCACGGCCGCATTGAAGACGAGGCCGAGCAGCAGCTTGAGCTGCGACTCGAGCTCATACATGATGTTGAAGATGTTGTAGAAGGTCGTGCTGGTCAGGAAGGGCTCGACCTGCTCGCGCGCGGACTTGTCGGCAAGGAGGCGCGTATGCTCGCGATTGCCGCGGGCGAAATGCATCATGTAGCGGCCATAGGCGTGGAACCCGGCCTGCTCGGCAAAGTACCAGCTCGCCGCGCCGGCCAGATAGGCGGCCGATTGCACCGCCATGATCCACAACAGGTCGCGGGTGAGGAAGGCCTCGGCCGCCACGTCGCGTCCGGCGCGGATCACCAGATAGGTGGTGGAGGCCGACAACACCGCCTCGCTCACCATCAGGAAGAGCATGACGTAGAGCGGCGGGCACAGAAGATAGCTGAGGAATTGCAGGCGCGTGATCGGAGGGCGGGTCATGGGGGCCGGCGGGTTTGGCTGGGGGCAGGGGATCGCCCCGCAAGGCTAGCATCTTGCGGGCCCGGCCACTCAATACCAAAGTCGGCAAGGATAAAATACCTAACGGATCGCGTAGTAGCGGAGGGCAGGCAGCCTGCCGGCGCACCCCATCGGGCGACGCCGTCCCCTGCAACACCGGCGCCGACCCGCCGGCCGCGGCCTAGTCGGTCGGCGGCGGCGCGAAGAAGCAGCGGCGCGTCCCGTCGGGCCGCTTGCAGCGCCAATAGGCGCCGTCGGGCGAAGGCTGTGCCTCGCTGAATGGCACCGTCTCGGCGCTGAACAGCCGGTAGCCGGCCGGGCTGACGCTGACTTGCGCGTTCGGCACCACGAAGCAGTCGCCTTCGCCGCAGCACCATTCGCCCGCGGGATTACGGAGTCCGCCGCGGGAGATCCAGCTGTCGTGGGCAAGCGCATCCGAAGCGATAACGAGAACCGCGCCGGCAAGAAGCCGCCGTGCAAGCATTCCGGACATAGGAACATCCCTCTGGTTGTCCCGGCCACGGCGATCGTTTGGCGCTTCTGTCTCCTCCGTCCGCAGGTCGGCCTGCGCGCTCCCGCCGCTGGGGCATGTCCGCAATGCCGCGCTCCGAGCCGCACCCGGCCCGACTCATCCTGCCGACACGCAAGTATGAAGCCAGATTCGCGCCGGCAGGATAAGAAAAATGTCGGTCGTCTCGAAAATCGACTCGCGGAGTAGGCCGTTACCGAGTCCTGCCGCCGCGGCAGCTACTGCACGTGGAACATCAGCTTGGCATCACTGAGAGCCTGGGCGCATTCGGCGCTCTTGCCTTGCGCATCCAGAGCCTTTGCGTGCGCCAACGTGGCCTCGAACCTCGTTTTAGCTTGCGCCTCGGCGCGCTCTATCGATTCCGGCGTCGGCTCGTGGCCGAGTTGCGCGTCGACTGTTTGCGGCCCCATCGGGCCGGCGTCCGGGTTCTTTGCGGAATTGCGGACGGTGTTCTCGAACTGCGCAATGTCCGCGCTGCAGGGTCCCGCAGAGGCGGATGCGATGCTCAGGGCAAGCGTGGCGCCAATCACGAAGGCTGCGGGCGCTTTTTGCATCATGCGGGCTCCCCTGCGACCAAGCGCGCCATCGATCTTGGGTTTGGATGGAACATCACCGAATCTGCCGGATGCCGGCCATGGCACCGTCGATCATTGTAATTCACCGGGCGAGGCGCCGCTTGCCGGGGATTGCTGCGCTTGCGCCGTTCTTGCCGCGTTATGCGGCCGCTAAGTTTTTGCGAGAGCGGCGCGAAGCTCAGCGATCATCGTCGCGCAGGTGGGCAAGTGGCGTTCCTCGACCTCGAGGATTCGCAGCACGGCCTGCTTCTTCAGCGCCGCCACGCCGGCGGCGCTCTGGGTATCGGGGCCGGCGGCGTCGTAGACGATATCGATCAGGCGGTCGACGGCATGCAGGCGGCCCAGCAGGTAGTCGTTCTCGCGGTAGGCGCGCGACAGGAAGGCGGCGAACTGATTGAAGGCGGCGCCCTTCAGGCGAAAGCCGCCGAGCCGCTCGATCGTACCGGCGTCCTGGGCGCTGATGCGGTCGACCCGGATCTCATTGAACTCCCCGGCCTCCCGCCAGGGCATGACGGGAAACGTGAGCACGTCCCAGAACGGAAAGCCGAGATAGTTCACCAGCACCTCGTGCAGCCCGCGCGGCGGCCAGCCCTCGGTTCCGGCCAGCAACACGTCGATGTCGTGCGTGCTGGCCTTGAGGTCGATATCGCGGCCGATATGCGCGACCAGCACATCGATCTCGTCCTTGTGCCTTGCCACGAACGCATGGGCGTATTTCGCGGTATCCCGCATCTCTGTCAGCGAGGGGGCGGTGCCGAAGATGCGCTCGACCAGATCGCGCGTCGCTGCATTGAGCGAGGTCGCCTCCTCGCGCCGGGTCAGGGCCTCGACGCAATCGTAGAATTTGCGTTTCAAGCCATCGACCGCCGTGGCGTCGAGACCCGCGAGCGCTTGCGAGCCGAGCATCTGATAGAGCCGGTTCTGGCCCTCGATCAGGAAATGCAGCCGGCGCTTGCGATAATCGACGTCGAAGGCGAGCAGAAAAGCCACCCATTTCGGCGTGGTCTCCGAATCGCTCGCAGTCTCGGCCTGCAGCGACCGGTTGTCGGTCGCTTCGTAATTCACGCCGGTCTGGATCGCCCAGGCGTCGATGATCTCGGCGATGGCGCGTCCGAACGGCGATTCCGGGCGCACCCCGCGGATGTCCATGATCAGCCGGCTGACGAAGTCGCGCACCGAGGCGAGCTTCAGGCGCACATAGGCCTCATAGGCAAAGCCCGCATCGCGGGCTGCCTTGTTGTTGGCCAGCTCGCGCCAGGTCCGGATCCGGTCCTCGCTGATCGGGTCGTCGCGGCTCACCGTGATCACGTCGGCCACCAGCCGGCTGATCTGCGGACGCGCGCTGTCGATGATGCCGCGGAGCCGGCGCGCCCGTTCGTTGAAGCGGGCAATCCAATGGAGCTCGTCCGTCACCGGCTCGGCCAACGGGATTTCCGACAGGGCGCCCCGCAGGGTGGCGAAGAAGCCCGGCATGCCGCGATGGGCGGAGGTTGCCGGCGGCCGCGGATTCGGATCCACATAGACGACGCGGCGATCCACCTCGCGATAGGCGGGGCGGCCGCGGATCGCCGTGATCGCGTGCAGGAACGGCCGGCTGTTCAGCACGCCGCCGTCGATGAAGGGCACCGACGCCACGTCGACATTCATGCGGCCATAGGGTTCGAAGTTCCTTGCGATGAAGTCTGCGCGGCGTGGCCAATCGGCCGACCGCGCATGGACGAGCTGATCGATCTCCAGGATGCGGGCGGGCGGGAAAGCGCCGGGAATAGCCGAGGTCGCGCGCGCCGCGAAGGCGAGCGCGGGCGCGTTGTCGAGATCGAAATCGCTTTCCACCGCGCCGCTGGCGCGGCGGCGATACTTGAAATGAAGCACATGACGGTGCTCATGCTCGTGGATCACCGGCGGATCGTGGATCTGCATGAGCTGCTGGCAGCCATAGAAGTCCGTCACCGTGACGAAGAGGTCGAGCCCCTGGCCGGACGGCAGCAGGGACGCCGCCCGGTGGCGCGGCGCCCCCATCACGGTGACCCCGTCATACATCATGGCGGTCATCTTGGGTCCGTCGAAGGGCGGCTTGAACCAGCGCGACCGCATGAACAGCGACAACTTCGAGCGCAGTTCCCGGTCCGCGACGTGCTGCAGGCCTTTCATCCCCGCGAACCAGAAAAACGGCCGCAGGAACCATTTGCTCCATTGGCGCGCCTTCGCGTCCGGGGCCAGCAACTCGGTGACGTCGGCATCCCGGAGCCAGAGGTCGCGCAGCCCGCTCATCGGCAGGTCGTGAGTCAACGCCCGTGCCAGCATGGTGCTGTTGATCCCGCCCGCCGAGGCTCCCGCCACGATGTCGACGATGACGCGGAGTTCGACCGTGCGGCCGATGTCGCGCAAGAGGTCGAAATAGACGGATTCGGTGTCGTATTCGGGATCGGCGGGGTCGCGCAGGTCGAAGAAGGTCGCGGCCCGCCGCTTGTTCCTGTCCGTGATCCCATGAACGGCGCTGGAGGCCCGGGCGAGCTTCAGGATCTCCTTGGTGATCCCATGCATGTAGACTGCGAGCGAGACGCCGCCGAAACAGACCAGCGCTATGCGGAGCTCCTTTTCGCGCAACGACGTCCTCGTTCGGAAGCGATTCGCAGACCCGCCGCCATCATAGCGCATTGCCCCCAATGGCGAATGCCCGTGCCGGAAGGACCTGCCGATGCGGGCTTCCGGCCGGGGCAAAAACCGCCTAGCATTCCGTCCAATTCGAACGGCGTCCGGGCGACCGGATCGAACAAACCCCGGAGGAAATTCCGATGCACCGCAGACAGTTTCTCGCCGCCGCGACGCTCGCCGCCGGCGCCTTGGCGGGCGCCAGCGCCTTCGCCCAGGACAGCGTCAAGATCGGCTTCATCCTGCCGATGACCGGTCCGCAGCAATCGACCGGCCGGCAGATTTCCGGCGCCATCAAGCTCTACATGCAGCAGCACGGCGACACCGTCGCGGGCAAGAAGATCGAGATCATCGTCAAGGACGACGCCGCGGTTCCCGACACGTCGAAGCGCCTCGCCCAGGAGCTCGTGGTCAACGACAAGGTCCATATGATCGCCGGCTTCGGGGTGACGCCGGGAGCGCTCGCGGTCGCGCCGATCGCGACCGAGGCCAAGATCCCGGAGATCGTCACCGCCGCCGGAACCTCGATCATCACCGAGCGCTCGCCCTATATCGTGCGCACCAGCTTCACGCTCGCGCAGTCGAGCGTCCCGATGGCCGAATGGGCGGCGAAGAACGGCATCAAGAAGGTCGTCACCATGGTGTCCGACTATGCGCCGGGAATCGACTCCGAAGGGTCGTTCAAGGATGCCTTCATCAAGGCCGGCGGACAGATCCTCGAGTCGATCCGCTTCCCGCTCGCCAACCCCGACTTCGCGCCGGTGCTGCAGCGCGCGGGCGACTCCAAGCCGGACGCCATCTTCGTGTTCGTGCCGGCCGGGCAGGGGGCGCCCTTCGTCAAGCAGTTCCTCGAGCGCGGCCTCGACAAGGCCGGCATCAAGATCATCGGCCCGGGCGACGTGACCGACGACGACGTGCTCAACAGCATGGGCGACCAGGTCATCGGCACCGTGACGGCCCATTTCTATTCGGCCGACCATAACTCGCCGGCCAACAAGGCCTATGTCGAGGCCTTCAAGAAGGCGAACAACGGCATGCGGCCGAACTTCATGGCGATCGGCGGCTATGACGGCATGCACCTGATCTACGAGGCGCTCAAGAAGACCGGCGGCAAGACCGACGGCGACGGGCTGGTCGCCGCCATGAAGGGGATGAAATGGGAAAGCCCGCGCGGGCCGATCTCGATCGATCCGGACACCCGCGACATCATCCAGAACATCTATATCCGCAAGGTCGAGAAGAAGAACGGCGAGCTCTACAACGTCGAATTCGCCACCTTCGACGCCGTCAAGGATCCGATCAAGGCCGCCAAGAAGTGATCTGAATCCTTCACCGTCGATCGGCAACGGGCGCTGGGCGACGGCGAGACCGGTCCGCGCCGAGTGTTCAGTGTTGCATATGCAGGTTCATCAGCTCGTTCATCGGCATCACCATGTTGGCGTTGAGATTGTCCATGATCCACACCGACCCGGCGATCACCAGGGCGACAATGAGCACGCCGAATGCCAGCGCGAGCACGTTGTTGGTGTTGTCGGCGCCTGTGGTGATGTGCAGGAAGAAGACGAGATGAACTCCCATCTGGGCGATGGCCAGCACCGCCAGTCCCAGCGGCACGCCCGGCGGCCAGAGCAGCGAGGTGTTGGCGACCCAGAATGACGTCGCGGTGAGAAGAACGGCCAGAAACAGTCCGGTCGTGTAAACAAGGAGTGGGTACGTCTCCGCCTCTTGCGGCCGGCCGGATGGCGAGGTGTCCCCGGGTGCGCGGTCGTAGGGTGCGTGGGTCATGGGCTCACTCCCATCAGATAGACGACCGTGAACAGCCCGACCCAGATGATGTCGAGCGCGTGCCAGAACAGGGAGAAGCAGAGCAGGCGGCGCTCCACGGTGGCCGCAAAGCCCTTGATCGCCACCTGCGCCATCATCACGACGAGCCAGATCAGACCGATGCTGACGTGCAGCCCGTGGCAGCCCACGAGCGCGAAGAAGGCGGACAGGAAAGCGCTGCGTTGCGGACCGGCTCCTGCGGCGATCATCGCGGCGAACTCGCGGATCTCCAGCGTGAGGAACGCGGCACCGAGCACGAAGGTGATCGCAGCCCCCAAATAGGTCGCGAGCGGCCGCCGCGAACCGATGGCGAGCGACATCAGCCCACAGGTGTAGCTTGAGGCGAGAAGGCAGCCGGTTTCGATGGCCACCGTGACTTGATTGAACAGCTGGGGTCCGGACGGACCGCCCGCCGTCGCCCGCACCAGCACCGCGTAGCCGGCGAACAGCGCCGAGAACATCACGATGTCGCTCAGCAGGAAGATCCAGAACCCATAGGCCACCACGGTCCGCTTGGGCGCGGGCCCGGCCTCGGCCGCACCGGTCACTTCCTCGGCCCGGACGTCATGAACAGCAATGGCGACGTTCATGACACGGCCCCCGCGGGATGAGCGCGATCGATCTCCGCAATCCGGCTTGCCGGTATCTCCACTTCCTCGTGCTCCCGAAAGGCGAAAACGAGGATCGTCACGAAAGCACCGAACACGCCGAGCGCCGCCATCCACCAGATGTGCCAGATCAACGCAAAGCCGGTGACAACGGCAAAGAACGCGGTCACGAAGCCGGTCGCGCTGTTTTTCGGCATCTCGATCGCCTCGTAGTCGCGGCCGTCCTTTGCAACAGGCTGTTCGGCACGTGCGGATTCCTTCCACCTCCAAAACGCGTCCATCCCGGAGACGTGGGGCAGGAGAGCAAAATTCCAGGCCGGCGGCGGCGATGCCGTGGCCCATTCGAGCGTGCGTCCGTTCCAGGGATCGCCGGTCACATCGCGGCGCTCGTCACGGGTGCGGATCGAGACCGCGAGCTGCACGATCTGACAGGCGATCCCGATCATGATCACGAGCGCACCGAGCGCCGCCAGGACCAACCAGGGCCGCCAGCTCGGATCGTCGTAATGCTGCATCCGCCGGGTCATGCCCATCAGGCCCAGCACGTACAACGGCATGAACGCGAGATAGAAGCCGGTCAGCCAGCACCAGAACGACGCCTTGCCCCAGCGTTCGTCGAGCGTGAAGCCGAACGCCTTGGGGAACCAATAATTATAGCCCGCCATAGCCCCGAACACGGTGCCGCCGATGATGACGTTATGGAAATGCGCCACCAGGAACAGGCTGTTGTGCAGCTGGAAATCGGCGGGCGGCACCGCCAGCAGCACGCCGGTCATGCCGCCGATGACGAATGTCACCATGAAGCCGAGCGACCACAGGACCGGCACGGTGAAGCGCACGCGGCCGCCCCACATGGTGAACAGCCAGTTGAAGATCTTCACGCCCGTCGGCACCGCGATGATCATGGTCATGACGCCGAAGAAGCCGTTCACGTCCGCGCCGGCGCCCATCGTGAAGAAATGATGCAGCCAGACCAGGAAGGACAGCACGCAAATGGCCATGGTGGCGGCGACCATCGAGCGATAGCCGAACAGCGGCTTGCCCGAGAAGGTCGAGATGACCTCCGAAAAGACCCCGAAGGCCGGCAACACCAGGATGTAAACCTCCGGGTGACCCCAGACCCAGAACAGGTTGACATACATCATCTGGTTGCCCTGGCCCTCGAAGGTGAAAAAGTGAAAGCCGAGATAGCGATCGAGCAGCAGCATCGCGAATGTGGCGGTCAGAACCGGAAAGGCCGCCACGATGAGCAGATTGGTGGCGAGCGCCGTCCAGCAGAACACCGGCATGCGCATGTAGCCCATTCCGGGCGCACGCATCTTGAGAATGGTCGTGACGAAATTAATTCCCGTCAGCAGCGTGCCGAGGCCGGAAATTTGGAGCGCCCACAGGTAGTAATCGACACCGACACCGGGCGAGAATTGCAGTTCGCTCAGCGGCGGGTAGGCGACCCAGCCCGTTTTTGCGAACTCGCCTACGACGAGCGAGATGTTGGTCAGAAGAATGCCCGACGCGGTCAGCCACAGGCTGACCGAGTTCAAGGTCGGAAACGCGACGTCACGGATGCCGAGCTGCAGCGGCACCGCGAAGTTCATCAGGCCGATCATGAAGGGCATCGCCATGAAGAAGATCATGATGGTGCCGTGCGCCGAGAAGATCTGGTTGAAATGCTCCGGCGGCAGATAGCCCTGTGCGCCGCCGGCCGCGACGGCCTGCTGCGCGCGCATCATGATCGCGTCCGCGAAGCCGCGCAGCAGCATGATCAGCGCCAGGACGCAATACATCACGCCGATGCGCTTGTGGTCGACCGAAGTGAGCCATTCCCGCCACAGATACGGCCACCACCCCTTGAGCGTGACCCACCCAAGCACGAGCCCGATGCCCACCACCATCATGCCCGATGCGCCCATGATGATCGGCTGATCGAACGGGATCGCGCTCCAGTCGAGGTTGCCAAGGAGGTTCATTGTTCGGCCCTCTGTGATGTCGAGTCGCGCTGCGCCGACGGCAGGCTGGTCGGCAACGGCGAGCTCAAGATCTGCTGGAACAGCCCCGAAGCGACGGACCGGTAGGTGAAGGGCGCAACGGCTTGGCTCGGCTTCGCCAGATCGGCGTAGGTCGCTTTGTCGAGCGCGGGTCCACTGTTGCGGGCCGCGGTCACCCACTGCGCGAACTGCGCCGCCGGCACCGCATCGACCTTGAAGCGCATGTCCGCAAATCCGCCGCCGCTGAAATTGGCGGAGAGCCCCGGATAGCTGCCAGGGTGGTCCGCCTGCAGCTGCAGGCGGGTCGCCATTCCGGACATGGTGTAGATCTGGCCGCCGAGCTGCGGCACGAAGAAGCTGTTCATGACGCTCGACGAGGTCAGCTCGAAACTGAGCGGGGTGCCGACCGGCACGGTCAGGTGATTGACGCTGGCGATGCCCTGCTCCGGATAGATGAACAGCCATTTCCAGTCGAGCGAGACGACCTGGACGGCGAGAGGCTTGACGGTCGGGCTGATCGGCTTGCGCGGATCGAGGTCGTGGGCGCCGACCCAGGCGACGCCACCCACCAGCAGCACCGTCATGGCCGGGATCGACCAGACCAGCAGCTCGAGGCGGCCGGAATATTCGAACTCGGGCAGGTAGGTGGCGCGCCGGTTGGACGACCGGAACCACCAGGCGACGCCGAGCGTGGCGACGATCGTCGGGATCACGATTGCCAGCATGATTCCGAGCGAATTGAACAGGATCTGCCGTTCGGCGGACGCGATGGGGCCGTGCGGATCGAGCACGCCTTGCGAGCAGCCGCCGAGCGCCATGGCGGCGACCAGCACAATGCCTGGGACACCGTAGCGCATGTCAGACCTCGCTTGTCCCGACCCTGATGGCGCCGGCGGCAATTCGGTTCAGGCGCCACAGGGGTTTGGCTTGTGCCGCTCCGCCCGCCGCCGGGGCGTCGCTCAGGGAGAACCGGGAGGGCCATCGGTCGTTCCCGTTGCCGGCCAACAGCGCGGCGAACAGGACGAACAGATAGAGAATCGAAAACCCGAACAGGCGGTGCGCGGCGCCGCGATCGCCATGACGGCTTCTATCGAGCTGCCACGCGAGCCCGACCAGGATCAAACCGCAGACGGCAGCCGCGAGGCCATAGATCGCGCCGGCAAAGCCAAGCCACCAGGGCAACAGCGAAACCGGCAGCAGAAGGACGCTATAAATGGCGATCCGCCGCGTCGTCGCGGCCCGGCCGGCCACGACCGGAAGCATCGGGACGCCGGCACGGCCATATTCGTCGGCGCGATTGAGCGACAGCGCCCAGAAATGCGGCGGCGTCCAAAGGAAGATGATCAGGAAGAGGATCAGGGGTTCCAGGCCGATGCGTCCGGTGGCGGCGGCCCAGCCGATCACCGGCGGGAGCGCGCCGGCGGCGCCGCCGATGACGATGTTGTGGGGCGTCTGCCGCTTCAGCCAGATCGTGTAGACGACGACGTAGAAAAAGATCGTGAAGGCGAGCAGCGCTGCCGCCCGCACGCCGGCCGCGATGCCGAGAAGCGCGATGGCGCCGCTGGCAAGAACGAGCCCGAACGCAAGCGCCTCTCGGCGGGAGATCGTGCCGCGCGGAATCGGACGCTTGGCGGTACGAGTCATCACCGCATCGATGTCGGCGTCGTACCACATATTGAGCACCCCGGAGGCGCCGGCGCCGGCGGCGATTGCGAGAATTGCAGCGAATCCAGGCAGCGGATCGAGCCGGCCCGGTGCGATCATCAGCCCAACGAATGCGGTGAACACCGCCAGCAGCATGACACGCGGTTTCATCAGGGCGAGGAATTCGGGCACGCGCGTCGCCGAATGGGAGCGTGACGGCAACTGCACGTGAGGGACAGGAACGGCCGTGATCTTCATGGTCAATTCCCTCGGCGGCCGCCACGCGCTGCAGCGACGGTGCAAGAGATGGAGCGGGCGTCGGCGCCGCGCCACCGACTTGGCGCGCGCGAAGAGCAATTCGAATGGGATTGCGGCACGGCCGAGCAAACGGCAGCAATTTCAGCAAGGTCCAAAGCCGGTTTTTGCTCTCATCGGGGCGATGGTTCCCCCAGCCGGGGGTGCTATGCTGGGCGAGGGTGCGAGTGGGGAGCCGGGATGAGCGGCCATCCCTACCGCGGCGGCATCATCTTCAGAGAGGCGGATCCGTGCTGACACGACGCGATTTTGCAATTGCGGCCGGCGCGATGCTTCTCGCCGGCGGCGCGCGCGCCCAGACCTATCCGGACCACCCGATCCGCATCCTGATCGGTTACCCGGCCGGCGGCGGGGTCGATCTGGTGGCGCGGCTGCTGGGCGAGCCCATGAAGGCGGCGCTCGGCCAGCCGATCATCGTGGAGAACCGGCCGGGTGCGAGCGCCATGCTGGCCGCCCAGGCGGTCGCCACCGCACCGCCCGACGGTCACACCCTGCTGATGGCGGCGGCCGGCGAGATCGCCACCAACCAGCATCTCTACAAGGAGAAGATGACCTACGATCCGCTGCGCCAGCTCACCCCCGTGGCGCTGGTCGGGATCGTGCCTTGCGTGGTGGTGGTGGCGGTGACCACGCCGGTGCATACGCCGGCGGAGCTCGTCGCCTATGCGCGCGCCAACCGCGGCAAGCTCTCCTTCTCGTCCTCCGGCATCGGCAACCCGCAGCAGCTCGCGGGCGAGTTGATGAACACCATGGCGGGGACCGACGTGCTGCATGTGCCCTATCGCGGCGCGGCGCCGGCGGTCACGGACGTGGCGGTCGGGGCCGTGACGATGAGCTTTGCGAGCCTCGCGGCGGCGCTGCCGCTGATCCAGGACGGCCGGCTGCGCGCGGTCGCCGTGACCTCGCGCGAGCGCATGCCGCAATTGCCCGACGTGCAGACGCTTGCCGAGGGCGTGCCGGAACTCAAGGATTACGAGCTGTTGAACTGGTTCGCGATGTTCGCCACCGGCGGCACGCCCGAGCGGGTCGTCGCCCGCCTCAACGAGATCGCCAACACGGCGCTGCGCGACAAGGCGATCGTCGACAAGCTCCAGGTCCAGGGCATCGTCCCGCGCCCGATGGGCCCGGCCGAGTTCCGGGCTTTCGTGGCGGCCGAAGCGGCGAAATTCGGCAAGGTCATCGCCCAGGCGAACATCCGGGCGGAGAATTGATCGGCCGTGCTCGCGGCGCGCGAAGGTCATCCATGAAAACGACCTGGTTTGCGGCGCTGCTCGCCATCCTGCCGGCCCATCAGGCCATCGCCTGGGGGCAGGAGGGTCACTCGGTCGTCGCGGAGATCGCACAGCGCCGGTTGTCGCCGCAGGCGGCCGCCATGGTGGCTCGCCTGCTCGGTCGCGGGCACTCGCTGGCCGCCGTCGCGAGCTGGGCCGACGACGTGCGCGATGCGCGCCCGGACACATCGCGCTGGCATTTCGTCGACATGCCGCTCGCATCCGATCGATACGTCCCGGCCGAGCACTGCGCGCCGTCGCCGCAGGGCGACTGCGTCATCGCGGAGCTCGACCGGCTGAAGACCGCACTGCGTTGCGGGCGTGACGCGAACGCCCGGCGCGAGGCGCTGAAGTTTGCCGTGCACTTCGTCGGCGATCTCCACCAGCCGCTGCACACCGTGGACGAACAGAGGGGCGGCAACGCGATTCCGGTTCAGGTGCAGTTGCGCGGCCTGGTGTGTTCGCAGGCCTGCAAGGCGCCGCTCGCGAGCAATTTTCATGCGGCCTGGGACAGCGACCTGATCCACGCCACGGTGTGGGACTGGGGCGCCTATGTGGACCGGCTCGAATCCGGCTGGCTCAAGAGCCGGGAAGCGCGCACGCGCCAAGCCGCCGGCGGCACGCCGATGGACTGGGCGCTGGAGACCCACAGGGCGGCGCGGGCGGTGTGGGATCTGCTGCCACCCAGTCGCACGCTGGACGACGATTATTTTCAAAAGGTCCTGCCCACGCTCGACCGGCAGCTCGGGCTTGCGGGCCTGCGCCTGGCCCGCTTCCTCAACGATGCGTATGGGTCGAAGGCGTGCCCGACGCGATATTGAAACGGAGAGACAGATGCCGCGGCGGTGCCGAGGCCAAGCAGAGCGCGCGCGCCGCCTGATCGGCATGGTGCTCGCCTGCGCGCTTGCCGCGTGGAGCACGCCGGCGCCGGCGCAATCCTATCCGAGCCGTCCGATCCGGCTGTTCGTCTCGTTTCCGCCGGGCGGTGCGGCCGACCTGGTGGCGCGGGTGTTCGGCCAGGCGCTGTCGGTGCGGCTCGGCCAGCCGGTCGTGATCGAGAACCGGCCCGGGGCCAACGGCAACCTCGCCGGCGATGCCGTCGCCAAGGCCGAGCCCGACGGCCACACCCTGCTGCTGGGGCCGAGCGCGCTGTTCAGCATCAATCCTCATCTCTACGCCAAGATGCCGATCGATCCGCTCAAGGACCTCATCCCGGTGGCGACCTTGGTGGCAAACCAGCTCGTGCTGGCGGTCAATCCGTCGCTGGTGCCGGTCAAGGATCTTCCGGAATTCGTCGCCTTCGTTCGCCACGCGAGCGCGCCAATGTTCTATGGCTCGATCGGCAATGGCAGCCAGCATCACCT
>Ga0137415_10001284_pt1 | contig 24804 bp, 24 predicted proteins | sample CZODoug3_1_1_16f_FD_183082 | JGI IMG/M metagenome (GOLD analysis project Ga0137415, IMG submission 183082) | Vadose zone soil fungal communities from Angelo Coast Range Reserve, California, USA - CZODoug3_1_1_16fungal (Hybrid Assembly) | ecosystem: Environmental > Terrestrial > Soil > Vadose...
TCTCAACCCAGGGGCGTTTCTGGATGGATACCGTTACGCGGTAGTTACCCGCGACAGCATAGAGCTGAAGACATTTCACTGAGACGTCACGCAAAGACTTCAGGCAAAGACCTCACCCCAACGGGACGACTTCCACCCGCTTCAGCTTCTCGCCGAGGAACCGCGCGCCGACTTTTCGAAAGTGGGGCTCGTCGTCCGACACCACGAAGACGTGCTCGTGATGTCCATCGCCCGCGAGCAGCCCCCCGGCCTCGAGCTCCCGAGCGACGACCTTCGCGGTCTCCTCCGCGGAGTCCACGAGTGTCACGCCCGGGCCCATCACCCGCGCGAGCAGCGGCTTCAGGAGCGGGTAGTGCGTGCAGCCGAGCACCAGCGATTCGACGCCGGCACGTTGCAGCGGCTCCAGGTACTCGCGGGCGATGAGCTCGGTCGCGGGGTGATCGAACCAACCCTCCTCCACGAGCGGCACGAGCAACGGGCAGGCGCGGGCGTGCACGCTCGCATCCGGTCGGATCGCCCGAATGGCGCGCTCGTAGGCACCGCTCGCGATCGTGCCCGCGGTCCCGATGACGCCGATCTTCCCTGTCTTGGTCGCCTGCACCGCCGCGCGCGCGCCGGGCTCGATGACGCCCACGAGCGGCACCGGCGAGCGCTCCTGCAAGTAGGCGAGCGCCTGCGCGGTGATCGTGTTGCACGCGACGACCAGGGCCTTCACGCCGCGCTGCAGCAGGTAGGCGAGGATCTCCCCGGCATAGCGGCGCACGGTGTCCGGGGACTTCGGGCCGTACGGGACGCGCGCGGTGTCGCCGAAATAGATCACCGATTCCCGTGGGAGGCGCTCGAACAGGGCGCGCGCCACGGTGAGCCCTCCGATGCCGGAGTCGAACACGCCGAGCGGCGCCGGGTTCACCGATTAAGGCACCGGGAGACTGATGCCGACGCCGTGGGGGATGGCCCGGACCTCGAGCTCCCGCGGGAAATCCTGCAGGTGCGCCGAGACGAAGGCTTCGGCACCCGAAAACAGATGGTTGAAGATCCAGAGCACGAGCCAGTCCTGTACTTCCTGGCGCTTCGCGCCGAGGTTGTCCGAGCCCGAAGCTTTGAGGTAATGCGTCTCCTGCTGGGCCTTCAGCGTCATCATCGCGGTGACGCCCTCCCAGGCGACGAACAGCGCGCCGCTCACCGGCCGGCCGGTGTCGGCTTGCCCCCACCCGGGGAGCAGGAGCGAGTGCCAGAAGGCGGTCATGGGTCTGATTCGGTGGACCGTGTCGGGAGCGACGACGGTCGCACCAGTGGTGACGACGGGTGCCCGGGCGGTGTCGGGGACTTGGGCGGATAGACGGTCAGACGGATAGACGGCTAGAAGAACCATCGCGAGTCCAGCTACACTACCCGTCCATCCGCCTAACCGCCTAACCGTCGGCGTCATCGCGCCACCAGCACATTCAGCCGCCGCGCCGCCACCCGCACGGTGCAGTGCCTCACCCCCGGCTCGCGCAGCTCGCCGTCCACGTGCAGGAGGAGCGGCTGGTCCGGGCAGCGGATCGTCAGCTCGCGGGTCCGGAACATGACCACCTCGCGCATGCGAGCGTGGGTGCCGCGCATCACGCGAGGCACGGCGATGAGGAACCGCGGGAGGGACACCCGACGGACCAGACACACGTCGAGCTCGCCGTCCGACGGATCGGCATGGGGAGCGACGCGATAACTGCCTCCGGCGGTGGTGCCATTGCACACCTCCACCATCATCATGTACCCGATCTCCGCGTACTCAGTCGAGCGCAGCTCCAGCCGCGGCGCCCGGAATCCAACGAACGCACGGTACACGGGGACGAGGTACGAGAGGAAGCCCTTGAGCCCCGGCATGGCGTTGCGGACGCGGACGACCTCCGGCCCGAAGCCCAGCCCCATGCTGTTGACGAACCACTCGCCCAGCACCTGCCCCACGTCGAACCGTCGCGGCTGGGCCGTCACCAGCCGCTGCACCGCGCGCACCGCGTCGTGGCCATACAGGCCCACGAGCTTGGCGAAGTCGTTACCGCTGCCCACCGGCACCACGCCGAGCGAGACGGCGGCATGGTTCCGGAGGAGCCCGTTCGCCACCTCGTGCACGGTGCCATCTCCACCCACGGCCACGACACAGGTGGCGCCGTCGCGCGCCGCTTGTGCCGCGAGCTCGGTCCCGTGACCGGGGCCCTGGGTGCGCGCTAGGTCCACGGCCCAACCCTGGCGCTGGAACTCGCGCGCCACGGCGTCGAGGCTCCGGGAGCCGGCGCCGCGACCCGCGGCGGGATTAAGGATGATATGAGCGTGAATCAGAGGGCTGCAAGATAGCCCTCGGGGTCAGTCCGCGAGATACGCCTCGTCCCAGGCGATCTCGAACTGCCCGCGACAGCGCCGGCACTCCATGGTCCGGGGCCTCCCGCGCAGCGCGGCGCGCTCGCGGCAGCTCGGGCACACGCCATACGCCGCGCCCCAATCGTGCGGGAGCACACGGGCGTTTTGCGGGCGCGGCACCACGCTCCAGCGTCGGGGGGGTGCGGAAATGACTTCGATGAGATAGTGCGGCACGGCGAGCAACTGACGGTTGACGTCGAGCACGGCATTGAGGGAGGCCACCTGTTTCACGCGATACCAGGCACCGCGGCGCAGCTGGCAGTTTACGTCCACCTGGAGACGACCCCACTGCATCCCTTTCATCTTCCCCCCCCCGCTCTCGAAATCGGAATTCGGACGGAAACGCGGCCCCAAGGTATCGCCGCCGAGCCCGCCGGAAAGTGACTCAGGGCACACCGGCCGGGGTAATTCGACCGGGCGGGCCCGGTCAGGCCTGGCCGGAGTGTCGCCCGTGCCGCGGCGGCACTCTCCTTGTTAGCCTTGAGCATGGCTTCCGAACCGGCGCCGGTCACCGAAACGCAACTGCGCCAGGCGAATAAGATGGAGGCGCTGGCACGGTTCGCGCGCGGCGTGGCGCACGACTTCAACAACGTGTTGACGGCGATCGCCGGGAACAGCGACCTGTTGCTGAGCGATCTGCCCGCTGACGATCCCCGCCGCCGCGAAGTCGAGGCGATCCGCGCCGCCGTGACCCGCGCCACGGTGTTGACCCGCCAGCTCTTCACCTTGAGCGGTCAGCCCGAGACGGAGGCGCGCTCGCTGGACGTGAACGCGCTGGTGCGCGCGCACGAGCGGGAGCTGGCCCGCCTGGCCGGCGAACGGATCGCGGTAGCGAGCGCGCTCGAGCCGCGCTCCGCCACCGTTCAGGCGGATCCACGCGAGCTCGAGCAGGTATTGCTCAACCTGGTGCTGAACGCGCGCGACGCGATGCCGGGGGGTGGCCGGATCACCATCGAAACGCAAAACGTCGAGCTCGACCAGAGCTACATGGCGGACCAGCGCCCCATGCCGCCCGGCGAGTACGTGCTGCTCGCCGTGAGCGATACCGGCACCGGGATGACGCCTGAGACGAAGGCGCACCTGTTCGAGCCGTACTTCACGACCAAGGACGCGAATACCCGGACCGGCCTCGGGTTGGCGACGGTATACGGCAGCGTGAAGCGGAGCGGCGGCTTCGTCTGGGTGTACAGCGAGCTCGGTCTGGGGACGAGCATCAAGATCTACCTGCCGCGCACGGACGTGGCGCGCGCGGCGGCACTGCCGGCGCAGCCACCGATCGCGTCGCTCCGCGGCACGGAGACGGTGCTCCTCGTCGAGGACGAGGACGCCGTCCGGGCCGTGGCTCGGCAGGTGCTGGCGCGCCACGGGTATGCCGTGCTCGAAGCCCGAGGCCCGGAGGACGCGCTCGCGCTGACCGAGACGACTCAAGCCGTCGATCTCCTGCTGACCGACATCGTGATGCCGGGATTGGGCGGTCGGGCGTTGGCGGCGCAGTTCACCGCGCGCCGTCCCGGTACCCAGGTGCTCTTCATGTCGGGGTATCCGGACGCCGCCATCGGGCGGCACCAGATGCTCGAGCGGGGGCTCGCGTTTCTGCAGAAGCCGTTCAGCGCCGAGGCGCTGCTACGGAAAGTGCGGGAAGTCCTGGGGTGAAAACACGAGCGGCGGGGACGTCCCCGTCCCCGCCGCTCGTGTTTTCACCGCCACAGCTTCTGACCCTACCTTACTGACACTTCGGCTCCCCTTCCTTGTTGGCCGGCGCCAGCGCGGTCGACCCAATGTAGATCGAGCAGGTCTTCGTCGTGTTGGCGTTCTTGATGTTCGCCGTCCAACCGTCGGCCGACAGGGTGACGGTCGGCAGGGTGTTGCCCGTCGACTGGGTGAATATCACGCCACCAGCGCCGATCGTCGCCGAATACTTGACGGAATCGGCGAAGTACGCCTCTTCCGCCGTCACCAGGTTACGCAGGTCGGACTTCATCGAGGCGAGGTACGCCTTTTCTTTCGTATTGGCGAACTTCGGGATCGCGATCGCCGCCAAAATGCCGATGATCACGACCACGATCAACAACTCAATGAGCGTAAAACCCTTGCGGTTCATGTCAAACCCTCCGTGTCGAAGTGTTTCTACTTCGCACTCGTGTCGAACGGCGTAGCAGGAACACCGGCGTCCCTACCAATGTCGCGGGGGGGACGCCGGCAGGCAACGCGGGCAAGAGGGAATCGAGTCCGTCGTCACCATCGAGAGGATGAGGATGACGATGATCAGCTCGTCGAGGGTACAGCCGTTGCATATGACGCTCACCCTTCCTGCAATACAGCCCCACGCGCCCATGGAGGGCGGGGGGCCGTCTCGCGACCCTGGCAGCTGGGCTGTCTCGACTGCTGCGCCCGAGACCCCGTGGCTTTGCGCCCCGCCGTCACCGGCGGTTTGCCCGTGCAGAGATCAGCGTCGGTGTAATGCGGCAAAAACCACGCCTTGCGGCGGCGGCGCGATGCACAAAAGGTGCTTCTGGTAACGTGCCGCAATATGCGTTCATCGGTGCAAAATGCTAGAGCAACGGGCCGGATGGCGGGAGCGTGTAGGAATCGAACCTACCGAGGCTCAAACGAGCCCCAGCTGGTTTTGAAGACCAGTCGGACCACCAGGCCCGAGCCGCCCCCGGGTTACCCTGCGCGTGCGATCGCGTCGATCTCGACCCGTACTCCCTTCGGCAGTCCGGCGGCCTGCACGGTGGAGCGCGCCGGCTTGTGGTTGCCGAAATACTTGGCGTACACCTCGTTCATCGCGGGAAAGTCGGCCATGTCGGCGAGATAGACGGTCGTCTTGACGACCATGCTAAGCCCTGAGCCCGCGGCTTGGAGCACTGCCGCGAGGTTTTTCAACACCCGATCGGTCTGCTCGGCGGCCGTCCGCCCCACCACGTCGCCGGTCTGGGGGTCGAGGGCGATCTGCCCCGCCGTGTAGACCGTCCCGTCCACGACAACCGCCTGGCTGTAGGGGCCGATGGCCTGCGGCGCGGCGTCGGTGACCACGATACCCAGTCCTTTCGGTTTCATCAGAACAATCCCTCGATGGTGCCGTCCGGGTGCACGCGGATCCGCTCCGCGGCGGGCGACTTAGAGAGGCCCGGCATCGTCATGATGTCGCCGGCGAGGGCGACTACGAATCCGGCGCCCGCGGAGGGAAGAATGTCGCGCACCTGCAGGGTGAAACCGGTGGGCGCGCCGAGCTTCGCCGGATCGTCCGAGAACGAGTACTGCGTCTTCGCCATGCACACCGGGGTTTCGCCCAAGCCGAGCGCGGGGAGCTGCTCCAGCGCGCGCTCGGCGGCTGGCGCGAAGGCGACGCCGGCGGCACCGTAGATCTCCTTGGCGATCGTCTCGATCTTTTCGCGAATGGGGCGCCGCTCGTCGTACAGCGGCTGGAACTTCGCGCCTCTGGCGGCGAGCAGGTGCAGCACCGCTTCGGCAACGGCGATCCCGCCTTCCCCACCCTTTTCCCACACCTCGCACAGTTCCACGCCCACGCTCTCCGCGGCGCATGCCTCCCGCACGGTGGCGAGCTCCGCCTCACTGTCGGACAAGAACCGGTTGAGGGCGACGACGACGGGCACACCGAACTGCTTCACGTTGCGAATGTGGCGGCGGAGGTTGGCGGCACCCCGCTGCACCGCAGCCGGGTCAGCCGCGCCGAGGCGGTCCTTCGGCACGCCGCCGTGCATCTTCAACGCCCGCACCGTCGCCACCACGACGGCGGCTTCGGGATGCAATCCCGCCATGCGGCATTTGATGTCGAAGAACTTCTCGGCGCCCAGGTCGGCGCCGAATCCCGCTTCGGTCAGCACGATGTCGCACACCGCCAGCGCGAGCCGCGTCGCCACGACGGAGTTGCAGCCGTGGGCGATGTTGCCGAAGGGCCCGCAATGGATGAACGCGGGGCCGCCCTCGAGTGTCTGCACGAGGTTGGGGTTGATGGCGTCCTTCAAGAGCAGGGTCATCGCGCCCTGCGCCTTCAGATCGCTCGCGCGGACCGCGGTCTTCCCGGGGGTGAGCCCGACGATGATCCGCGCCAGCCGGCGTTCCAGGTCCTCGATGCCGCTCGCGAGCGCCATGATCGCCATGATCTCGGAGCCCGGGATGATGACGAAGCGCTCTTCCCGCGTGGGGCCGGCGTTGAGCCCGCCCAGACCGACGATGAGGCTGCGGAGCGCGCGGTCGTTCATGTCGATGGTGCGGGGCCACGTGATGCGGCGGGTGTCGAGCCCCAGCACATTGCCGTGGTGCAAGTGCGCGTCGAGCATCGCCGACAGGAGGTTGTGCGCGCTCGCGATCGCGTGGAAGTCGCCGGTGAAGTGGAGATTGATGTCTTCCATGGGGACGACCTGCGCGTAGCCGCCGCCCGCCGCGCCCCCCTTCACCCCGAACACGGGCCCGAGCGACGGCTCGCGGATGCAGAGCGCGGCGTTCTTCCCGAGCTTCCGCAGGGCCTGGGTCACGCCGACCGTCACCGTGGACTTGCCCTCGCCGGCGGGCGTCGGATTGATGCCGGTCACGAGCACCAGCCGGCCCCGCGGCGGCCGGCGCGCCAGGGCGTGCAGCCGGATTTTCGCCTTGTACTTGCCGTACAGCTCGACCTCGTCGTCCCCGAAGCCGAGCTCGGTTGCGATCTCGGCGACCGGACGGAGCTTCGCGGCCTGGGCGATCGCGATGTCGGTGGGGACTTTGGCCGTCGTGGTCACGAGTCCACTTCGTGCAAGAGTGTCGAGGCGAGCCGCGCGCCGAACACGCGACGGGCGTTGTCCGTCGTCCGTTGCGCCACGTCCGGGAGGGATGCCCCAAGCGCACGGCCGAGCGCCTCCACAACCCGCCCCACGAACGCCGGCTCATTCCGCTTGCCGCGGTGCGGGACGGGGGCGAGGTAGGGCGCGTCCGTCTCGACTAACAGGCGGTCAGCCGGATATGCGGTGAGCGGGACCGCGGGGCTCCACTTCTGGAACGTGATCATGCCGGAGACCGAAAAGTACGCGCCGATCTGCATCCCCGCTTCGAACAGCTTCGCGCCGGAGCTGAACGAGTGCAGGACGACCGTCGCCCCGGCACCGGCGAGCATCGCGGCGACGTCCTCATCCGCCTCCCGCGCGTGCACGACGACCGGCTTCCCGAGCTCGGCCGCGAGCGCCAGCTGGGCTTCGAACGCCCGCCGCTGCGCGTCGCGGGGGGAGTGGTCGTAATGGTAATCGAGGCCGGTCTCACCGACAGCCACCACTTCAGGTAGGCCGAGCAGCGCCTTCAGGCGGGCCGCGGTGTCGGCCGACCACGCCGCCGCGTCGTGGGGGTGCAGCCCGGCGGTAGCCGAGAGCCCGGCGCGGCCCCGGGCGAGCGCGGCGGCCCGCGCGCCGTCCTCCGGCGTGGTGCCGATCACGATAACGTGCCGCACGTCGGCCTGGCGAGCCCGCTCCAGCACCGCGTCACGATCCGGGTCGAACGCCACATCGCCCAGGTGGCAGTGGGCATCGACCAAGTAGGGGCGCGCCGGTAGGGGCACGGCGGTGCCGTGCGCCTACCGGGTGGGCTGCGGCTGGGGAGCCCGCGGTTCCGGCGCCGCCGTCCCCGCCGGCCGGAACGCCCGGGCGCCGCGCGCGTCCTGGCCCGGCCAGCGCTTCTCGATGTACATGAGGAGCGGGGCGGCGATGTAGATGGACGAGAACGTCCCGGTGAAGATGGCGAAGGTCATGACCAGCGCGAAGGGCCGCAGCACCTCGCCCGCCAGCAGCACCAGCGCGACGGTCGTGGCCATCGTCGTACCGTGGGTGAGGACCGAGCGCGGCAACGTCTCGTTGATCGACAGATTCAGGATCTCGTACAGGTTCTGGCGTCGAAACTTGCGCAGGTTCTCGCGCACGCGATCGAAAATGATGATCGTGTCGTTGAGCGAGTAGCCCACCATCGTCAGTACGGCGCCCACCACGACCAGGCTCACCTCGAGGTTGAGGTAGCGGACGAACGCGATGGTCGTGAGAATGTCGTGGAGGGTCGCCAGCACGGCGGCGAGGCCGAACCGCCACTCGAACCGGATGGCGAGATAGATCAGCGTGACGATGAACGAGAAGAAGATCGCGAGGAACGCCTTGCCCTGCAGCTCGCGTCCCACCTTGGGTCCGACGGCCTCGTAGCGCACGATCTTGTACTGGTCCGGCCCTAAACCGTGCGCCAAGGCCGAATCTACAGCCTGCGCCGTCGCCTGGGTGCTCACCTCAGTCGTGGCCGCCGTCGGCCCGAGGCGCGCCTGCACCTTGTACTCGTTGGCCCCCCCGAATTGCTGGATCTCGGCGTCGCGAATACCCGCGGCATCGAGCGCGCTGCGGATCCGCTCGGTGCCCACCGCCTGGGTGGTCCGGACCTGGACGAGGGTGCCCCCGGTGAACTCGATGCTGTAGTTCAGCCCGTGCACCAGGAACAGCGCGAATCCCGGGATGATGAGGGCCGCGGTGAGCCCGTAGGCCCAGCGGCGCCAGCGAATGAAGTCGTACGCAGCGTTGGCGAAGAGTCGGATCATCTCAAACGCTCAGAGTGGCCATGTCCGGCCGGCGCTGCAGCCAGATCATGTAGAAGGTCCGCACCACGAAGATGGCGGTGATCATCGAGGCGCCGATCCCGATGATCAGCGTAATGGCGAAGCCCCGCACCGGGCCCGTGCCGACCAGATAGAGGATGCCCGCCGTGAGCACCGTGCTGACATTCGAGTCGATGATGGCGCTCATGGCGTGCTTGAAGCCCTCGTCCACGGCGGTGCGCACCAGCTTGCCGTGCTGCAGCTCCTCGCGGATGCGCTCGAAGATCAGCACGTTGGCGTCGACGGCGATGCCGACAGACAGCACCAGGCCGGCGAGCCCGGGCAGGGTCAGGGTCGAGCCGAACAGGGCGAGTCCCGCCAGCGTGAACGCGATGTACAGGGTCAGCGCCGCGACGGCCAGCACGCCCGAGACGCGGTAGTACACCACCATGATCAGCACGACGAGCACGACGCCCACGACCCCGGCGCGGATGCCGTCCCGGATCGAGTCCCGGCCGAGCGACGGCCCGATGGTGCTCTCGTCGACGATCGTGAGCGGCGCCGGCAAGGCGCCGGCGCGCAGCACCAGCGCCAGGTCCTGCGCGTCCTGCAGCGGCTTCGAGCCGAGCTCGATCTGGCCGTGCTGGCCGATTTGACCGTTGATGATCGGCGGCTGACCTTGCACGCGGTCGTCGAGGATGATGGCCATGTAGTCGTGGATGTGGCGGCCGGTCTCGCGCTCGAACTTGCGGCCGCCGGAGCGCGACAGCACGAAGTCCACGACCGACTGGTTGGTCACCTGGTCGCGCCGGGCCGTGGCCTTCTCGAGCTCCTCGCCGGTGATGATGGGCCGGTCCTGGACGGCGTACAGCGCGCGGTACGGCCGCGCGCCCCGCGACGCCACCTCGGTGCCCCACTTCAGCTCGATGCCCCGCGGGATGAGCCGCCGCACCTCGGATCGGGCGAGCAGGCTCTCCGCCACGGGCACCTGCTCCTCGGGGACGAGGAACTCGCCCGGCATCGAGCCCTGGAACAAGAGCGACGAGAGCGCGCCGGGCGCGTTCAGATCGGTTGTGTCCTTGGCGACCTTGCCCTTCGCCGGCGCTTTCCCTTTCTTGGCTTTCGTGGTGTCGGCGCCGAACAGCTGCGCTACGTTGGCCGCTCCCGCTGCTGCCTGCCCGGGCACCCGCACCCCCGCCTCACGCAACGCCCGGTCGATCTCGGGGATCACGTCCCGGAACAGGTTCTGCATGTCGGTGATCCGGAACTCGAGGAAGGCGGTGCGCTGGATGATGCTCTTCGCGCGGGCCGGATCCTTCTCGCCCGGGAGCTCGACGACCAGGCGGCAGCGCCCGACGATCTGCACGACGGGCTCCGTGGTGCCGAATTGATCGATCCGGCTGCGCACGACCCGCTCGGCACGGCTGATCGCGTCGGCGCAATCGGGCACGGGGCCCTTACTCTGGTCCACCTCGAGCGCCAAATGGATGCCGCCCTGCAGATCGAGCCCCAGGTTGATCGGCACGCGGCGTACGGTCGTGTCCTTCATACGCCCGGTGGTGGCGTCGCGGACCCGCTGGACCGTGTTACTCGGCTTGAGCGCGAAGACGCTGCCGACGACCAGGGCCCCGGTCACCAACAGGCGTGAGCGAATCGTTCGGAAGAGCATGGCGTGTTACCGGTTGAGGATGGCGCGCGCTGCGACCGCGTCGCGTCCGAGCTGCTCCACGAGCGCCTCGCGCGACGGAAACGTCTGCACGTCCCGCAGCCGGCGCACCCACTCGACGGTCACCGTTTCGCCGTACAGCTCGCCGGCGAAGTCGAACAAATGGATCTCCAAGGCCCGCGCCGCGATGCCGAAGGTGGGCCGCGGCCCCTGATTCATCATGCCACCGTATCGCACTCCCCTTCCCCCTTCCCCGTTCCCCGGCAGTCGCACCCACACTGCATACACACCGTCCGGGGGCAGGAGCTTGCGGGGATCGAGGGGCGCCAAGTTGATCGTCGGAATCCCGATCGTCCGCCCCCGCCCCGCCCCGCGCTCCACCACGCCCGTCGCCCGGTAGCGCCGGCCGAGCCAGCGCTCGGCGGCCGCCAAGTCCCCGTGCGCGACCGCGGTGCGGATCAGCGACGACGAGATCGGTTGCCCGTCGTCCCGCACCGCGTCCACGACCTCCACCGCGAAGCCGTCGTCGCGCGCCAAGCGCCGCACCAGGTCCACGTCGCCCGTCCGTCCCCGCCCGAACCCGTGGTCATACCCCAGCACCAGTTCCTGCATCCCGTACTGGGCGCGCAGCACGTCCCGGACGAATTGCTCCGGCGCGAGCCGCGCCAGCGCGGTCGTGAACGGCACGAGCTCGACCCGATCGAGCCCCAGCTCCGCCACGAGCTCCCGCTTCTCGTCGGGGAGCGTGAGCAGGCGCGGCACGGCCGACGGATTCACGACCTCGAGCGGGTGCGGGTCGAAGGTGACGACCAGGCTCGCCAGCCCGCGGGCGCGTGCCCGCCGCACGATCTCCGCCAGCACCGCTTGGTGCCCGCGGTGCACGCCGTCGAACGTGCCGACGGTGGCCACCGTGCCCGTCACTGGTCCACCACCACGACGCGCGGCTTCAGCACCTCTCCCTCGCGCTCGGCCACCGCGACCAGATGGCCGTCCGCGAACAACGCCACCCTTCGCCCTTCCCCCTTCCCCGCAGACACCGGCCGCCCGTGGATCACGGCGACTCGCCCCGCTTCGTCCAGGTCCCGGCGCGGCAACCCCGCCACCAGCGTCGCGGGGTCGCGCAGGTCGCCGGCGGTCAGACGCTCGGGCGTCACCGCGTCCTCGAGTCGGAACGGACCCACCCGGGTTCGCAGCAGCGTCGCGAGGTGCGCGCCGCACCCCAACTCTTCCCCGACGTCCCGGGCGAGGCTGCGGAGATACGTCCCGCCGCTCACGGTGGCGCGGAATCCGACGTCGGGTGGCGCGAAGCTCGTCAGCTCGAGCGCCGATACCTCGACCGGGCGCGCCGCGAGCGCGACCGGCTCGCCCCGGCGCGCCCGCCGGTAGGCGCGCTCGCCCTCCACCTTCACCGCCGAATAGGCGGGCGGCCGCTGCTCGTAGGTGCCCCGAAACCGCGCGAACGCAGTCTCGACGCGCCCACGATCGAGCGACTGCCAGGCGTCCGAGGCGCCAGCGGTCTCGCCGGTGCCGTCGTCGGTCGCGGTCGTGCGGCCCAACCGGATGACGCCCTCGTACGACTTGGCCCAATCGGCCACGTACGGTGCGAGCCGGGTCGCGCGCCCCACCACGACCACGAGCAGCCCCGCCGCAAACGGGTCGAGCGTGCCCAAGTGCCCGACCCGCCTAAGCCCGAGCGCGCGACGCACCTGGTCGACCACGTCGTGCGACGTGGGTCCATCCGGCTTCGCGACCAGCGCCACGCCGGCGATCAGCCCGGGGGCTCCTTGAGCTGCTTCAATACCGCGTCGATGCGCTGCGCGTGCTCGAGGCCGCGGTCGAGCTCGAAACGCAGCTCGGGACTGGTGCGCAGGCGCAGCTCGTGCGCCAGTTGGGCGCGCAGAAACCGCGCCACGCTGGCCAACCCCTCCAGCGTCTGGGCCTTCTCCGCATCGGTCCCCATGACGCTCACGCGGATCAGGGCGTGGGTCAGATCGCGCGACACTTCGACCGCCGTGACGGTCACGAAGCCGACGCGCGGGTCCCGCACATTGGCCGTCAGGAACTCCGCCACGGTATGCCGGATCAGCTCGGCCACGCGCTCGGGGCGGCGGCGAGGACGCGAGGATGGGACGGATCGTCGAGTCATATCACAGAAAGCTCGTGCTCGTGTCCACGATGCGGGCGCCGTCCGCCCCGTCCACCAGGCGGTCCGCCTCCTGGAGCACGCTCTGGGCGTGGCCCCGCTCGTTCGACACCACACAGACCGTCAGCTCGGCGCGCTGCCACAGGTCGTGGTGTGCCGTCTCCGCGGCCGAGACGTTGAAGCGGTTGTGCAGCCGGTCCTTGAGGCTCTTCAAAACGTGGCGCTTCTCCTTCAGCGAGCGGCACCCCTCGAGGTGCAGCTCCCAAGTCATCAGCCCCACTACCATGCCTCACCTGCCCCGGGGCGCGCTCACGCGGGCGTCAGCGAGCGCGCGACCTCCTCGACCTTGTACGCTTCGATCAGGTCGCCGACCTTGATGTCGTTGAACCCTTCGATCCCGATGCCGCACTCGAAGCCCTCGCGCACCTCGCGGACGTCGTCCTTGAAACGCTTGAGCGACGCGATGCTGCCCTCGTACACCTCCACGCCGTCGCGGATCACGCGCACCCGTGCGGTGCGGGGAATGACGCCCGAGCGGACGAAGCACCCGGCGATGGTGCCGATCTTGGCGATCTTGAACGTCTGCCGCACCTCGGCCTCTCCCAGCACGACTTCCTTCTTTTCGGGCGTGAGCAGGCCCTCCATCGCGGCCTTCACCTCTTCCACCGCCTCGTAGATGATGCGGTAGGTGCGGATCTCCACCCGCTCGCGCTCGGCCGAGGCGCGGGCGTTCGAGTCGGGCCGCACGTGGAAGCCGACAATGATGGCGCCCGAGGCCTTCGCGAGCAGGACATCCGAGTCCGTGATGGCGCCGACGCCGCGGTGCACCACCTCCACCTTAACTTCCGGTGTGGAGAGCTGGGCCAATGCGTCCGCGAGCGCTTCCGCGGGGCCGCCCTGGTCCGCCTTGATGATGATGCGGAGCGCTGCGGCGCCACCGGCCGCGCGCTCGGCCATGAAGTCCTCGAGCGTCTTCACGCGCCCGGTGCGGCGATGCTGTGCCTCGCGCTCCAGGCGCTGGCGCTTCTGGGCGATCTCGCGCGCGGCCCCGGCGTCTTCCATCACGCTGAAGGTGTCACCCGCCTCGGGCACGCCTTCGAAGCCAAGGATCTGCACGGGCGTCGAGGGACCGGCGAGGATCACGGTCTCGCCGCGCTCGTTATACATCGCGCGCACCCGCCCCGAGAACTGGCCGCAGATGAAGTCGTCCCCGACCCGGAGCGTGCCGTTCTGCACGAGGATCGTGGCCACGGGCCCCTTGCCCGGGTCGAGCGTCGCCTCGAGCACGGTGCCGTGGGCCCGGCGATCGGGATTCGCCTTCAGATCGAGCAGCTCGGCCTGCAGCAGGATCTGATCGAGCAGGGTGTCGACGCTCTGCCCGGTCTTCGCCGAGATCGGCGTAGCGAGCGTCGTACCGCCGAACTCCTCGAGCACGACCTGGTGCGACAGCAGATCCTGCTTCACCTTCTGCACGTTGGCGGCGGGCAGATCGATCTTGTTGATCGCGACGACGAGCGGCACGCCGGCGTTCTTGGCATGGGAGATGGCCTCGATCGTCTGTGGCATGATCGCGTCATCGGCGGCGACGACCAGGACGACAATGTCCGTGACCTGGGCACCGCGGGCGCGCATCGCCGTGAACGCTTCGTGGCCCGGCGTATCGAGGAAGGTGATCGACCGGCCGTCCTTGAGCGTCACCTGATAGGCGCCGATGTGCTGCGTGATGCCGCCGGCCTCGCCGGCCACCACGTTGGTCTTGCGGATGTAGTCGAGCAGCGACGTCTTGCCGTGATCGACGTGCCCCATGACGGTCACGACCGGCGGCCGCGGCTTGAGGGTCGCCTGGGCGTCGTCGGGAGCCTGCTCGCCCTCCCCCACGACGTATTCCTCTTCACGCACCGCCTGGAAGCCGAACGCGGACGCGATCAGCTCGATCATGTCGAAGTCGAGCCGCTGGTTGATCGTCACCATCTGTCCGAGCTCCTTGAAGGCGAACGCCACGATCTCCTTGGCGGGCACCTTGAGGATGTTGGCGAGCTCGGACACCGTGATGAACTCGGTGACGCGCACCAGCGTCTTCTCGCGCTCTTTTTCCTCGCGCCGCTTCTCTTCCTGAATGTCGCGGAAGCTCGGTCCCTCGTCGCGGCGGTGCACCCCTTTGCGCGCGACCGGGCCCTTGATCGAGGCGAGGGTGCGGGAGATGTTCTGCGCCACCGCCTCCTGGTCCACCAGCGACTTCTTGCCTTTCTTGCGCTTCTTCCCCTTGTCGCGGCGGCGCTCTTCCGCCGGTCCGACGCCGGGCGCGGCCGAGGCCACCGGCCGCGGGGGCGCGGGCGGACCGCCGCCCGGCGCCGCACTCGCCACCGGCTTGGGACGCACGGGGGTCGGAATCCCTTGCCGCGGCGGAGCGCCGAACGAGGCGGCGGACGGGGGGGGGGCCGACGCCGCCGGCGCGGCGGTCGCGGCCGGCGACGGGGCGAAGGACGGCTGCTCGCCCCGCGACTCCTCGGCCGCAGGGAGGTTCTTGAACAGCGCGGCCGCGCGCTCTTCGAGCGACGGCTTCTCCTCGTCATCGACCGCCTTGGCCGCCTCGAGCGCTTCCCGCGCCTTGAGCTCGCGCTCCGCCTCGACGGCCGCCTCGGCCTGCGCCTCGGCCTCGGCCGCCGCCACCTCGGCCGCCGTACGGCGGCGCCGCATGGGCCGCGCCTCCGGCGCCGCCGCGACGGGCTCGGGGGCGGCGGCCTTCACCACCCGGCGCCGCTTGGGCGGTGGGGGCGCTTCCTTCAGCTTGCGCTTCTCGCGCTCCCAGCGCGCGCGCATCAGCGCCACCTGCTCCGGCTTGAGCGGCGACAGGTGACTGCGCACAAAGATGTCCAGCTCCTTGAGCATGCCGAGCAACTGCTCCGAGGAGATGCCGAACTCCGTCGCCAAATCGTGAATCCGCGTCGTCGTCACTTACGCCTCCAAAGACGCCAGCCCGCGGGCCAGTCCCGCGTCTTCGACTCCGACCGCCTGCACCGGCGGCCGGCCGAGCGCCGTGCCCAACTCCGCCGCTGGTGGCCCGCGCAGCACCGGAATGTGCCGTGCCTCCGCGAGCCGACCTACCTTCTCCATCGTGCGTTCACCGGCATCAGCGGCCAGCACGACGCACACCACCTTGTCACGCTGCAATCCTGCCCGAACGCCGGCGACTCCGATCACCACGTTGCCCCCCCGCACGCCGAGGCCAAGCAGCCTCGTGAGTCGCGAGCTCACGCCGTGGTCTTGGGAGCTTCTTCCTCTTCGCCGCCTTCCTCCGTCATTTCGTTCAGGAAGGACATCATCTTCTCGGCGAGATCGGGTGTCATGCCCGGAATCTGGTCGACCTCTTCACGCTCCAGGTCGAGAATGTCCTGCAACGTCTTCTTGCCGGCCGTCTCGAGGACCGCGACGAGCTCGGGCGACAGCCCCTTCATCTCCGTGAGCGCCACGTCGGTGACGCCCCCTCCGCCGGCTCCGGCCTTGTCGGCGGCGGGCAGCGGGGCAAACAGCGGCCCTTCACCGCCCCGTTCCAGCCACTCGCGGCTCGAGTAGAGATCGACCTTCCAGCCGGTCAGCTCCGAGGCGAGGCGGACGTTCTGGCCGTTGCGCCCGATGGCGAGCGACAGCTGGTCTTCGTCCACAATCGCCTGAATCGTCTTCGACTCGGGGTCGGAGAAGACGCGGGCGACGCGCGCCGGCGCCAGCGACAGCTTGGCGAAGCGCTCGGGATCGGATGACCACGGCACGATGTCGATGCGCTCGCCGTTCAGCTCGTTCACGACCGCCTGCACGCGCGAGCCTTTCAGCCCGACGCAGGCACCCACGGGATCGATGGAGTCGTCGCGCGACCAGACCGCGATCTTGGTGCGGCTCCCCGCCTCTCGCGCGGTGGCGCGGATCTCGACGATCTGCTGCTGGATCTCCGGGACCTCGAGCTTGAACAGCGCCTTCACGAACAGCGGATCGGCGCGCGACAGAATCAGACGCGGGCCCTTGGGGGTTTCCTCGATGCGCTTCAAGACCGCGCGAATCGTGTCGCCCTGATGGAAGTGCTCGCGGTGGTTCTGGTCGCGGTAGGGGATGATCGCTTCCGCTTCGCGGAACTTGTTCAGCATGACGACGATCTTGCCGCGCTCGATCTGCTGGACCTCGCCCGAGAGCAGCTCGCCGACCTTGCCGGAGAACTCCTCGCGGATGCGGGTGCGCTCCCCTTCGCGCACGCGCTGGATGATGCGCTGCTTCGCCGCCTGGACCGCGGTGCGGCCGAACTGATCGAACGGCACTTCTTCCTCGAGCACGTCCCCCGGCTGGAACTCAGGATCCTCGAACCGGGCCTCCTCGAGCGCGATCTGCGTGCCGGGGTCTTCGACCGCCTCGACGACCGTCTTGAGCACGACGATACGGATCGACCCCTTCATTTCGTCGATCCCGATTTCGGAGCGCACGTTGGGGCCGTACCGCTTCACGAGGGCCGCATGCAGACCGTCCTTGAGCAGGTCGATCAGCTCGCTGCGCTCGAGCTGCTTGGTAGTGGTCAGCTCCCGGATTGCCGAAACGACGTCTGTCGTGTTTGCCATCAGTGTCCTCTAGTCTTCATTCATGGCGAGGCGCGCATCGCGCAGCTCGTCCAGCCGGAACGTCCGTTCCGGCCCGCCTTGCGGCTGCAGCACCACTGTTCCCTCGCTGGGCACCGCGACGATGCGCGCGCGGACCCGGCCCATTCCTGCCAGCTTCACGTTCACGTCCCGGCCCACGAACTGGGCCCAATGCCGATGCCAGCGCACGGGCCGCTCGATCCCCGGGCTCGACACCTCCAACACATAGCGATTGCCAAGGGGACCATCGGCGTCGAGCCACTGCTCCAGCGCCCGGCTTACCCGGCTGCAGTCGTCGACCGTGACTTTCCGTGGCGGACAGTCAATGCGGACTTGGACGAGCGGCCGGTTCGGCGTACCGCCGATGCGCAGGTCGGCCAGATCGAACCCCAGTGCTTCCAGCCGGGTCCGAAAGGCCTCGACAAGACTCTCAGTGAGCATGAAAAAAAAGCGCGGGCCGAACTTCGCCCGCATCACGTTGGGGAATGTAGCCGGGGCCTCCCCTATGTCAACCGAGTGGCCGCCCCAGGTACGCGACCATCCGTCCATCCCGTCCCCCGGATGCCCGATGCGAGAAAAACCGGTCGCGCCCTTCCGCGCTGCACCACGGCGAGATGGAAACCTCCTGGATCCCAAGACTGCGCGCCTGCTGGGCCAGGATGTCACGCAGGTCGAGCTGCACCGTGCCGGACAACCCAAAGCGATCCGCGACTTCAGAACCTACTTCATAACAATTACCACAAATCCCTACGCCGCAATGCATTACGATATCGGTGGCTTTCGCAGAGCCGCGCCACTTCAACAGCTCGACGCACTTGGGAAGGATCCCGGCGGCGGTCCCGCGCCACCCGGCGTGGGCCAGCGCGATCGTGCCGTTCTGCGGCACGGCGAGATATACGGGAATGCAGTCGGCGACGGTGATCGTCAGCAACACGCCGCGGTCTCCGCTTGCGTGGCCGTCGATGCCGTCGAGGATGAGCCAGCCCTCGGGCAGCGATTCATGCCACCGCACTTCGGTCCCGTGCACCTGATGTGACAGCACGATCGCCGGGAATCGCGAGCCGAACGCCGCGCGGAACGCGCGCCAGCGGCCGATGACCTGCCCCACCGGCTCGTCGCTCCACAGACCGAGGCTCAGCGGGCGCGTGGTGACGCCGGCGACCAGACCGTAGCGCTCGGCCCACTCCGTCAGCTCGAGCCGCGGAACCGCCGCGTCACCAACAGGGACTTCTGACAGCGACGGAAGGACGGAAGGACGGAATGATGGAGCGGACTGGGACGTGTTTTTCACGTTTTCCCCTTCCGTCCTTCCGTCGTTCCGTCGCTTCTCACGATCTGAGCTCCGAGTGCCTGCAGCCGCGTATCGATGTGCTCGTACCCGCGCTCGATCTGCCCGATGTTTTGAATCACCGAGTCACCCTGCGCCGCCAGCGCCGCGAGCAGCATCGCCATGCCGGCGCGGATGTCGGGGCTCTCCACCACCTGCCCGCGCAGCGCTGAGGGTCCGGCGATGACCGCGCGGTGTGGATCGCACAACACGATCCGCGCGCCCATCCCGATCAGCTTGTCGACGAAAAACAGCCGCGATTCGAACAGCTTCTCGAAGATGAGCAGCAACCCTTCGCACTGGGTGGCGACCACGATCGCGATCGACATCAGATCCGCGGGGAACGCGGGCCACGGGCCGTCCTCGAGCTTCGGCACGTGACCGCCGAGATCGGGGCGGATGCGCCGCTCCTGGCCGGCATCGACGATCAACTTGTCGCCATCGAGCCGCGGCCGCACACCAAGACGCTCGAACGCGAGCAGCGTCGACCGCAGGTCGTCGGCCCGCACACCGTCGATCGTGACCGCGCCTCCCGTCACGGCGGCGAGCCCGATGAACGAGCCGATCTCGATATGATCGGGGCCCACGGTGTGCGCCGCGGGTTTCAGCGGCCGGCCACCCTCGACACTGAGGGTATTGCTTCCGATGCCCTCGATCGCCGCACCCAGCGACACGAGAAAACGCGCCAGGTCCTGGACGTGCGGCTCCGAGGCGGCGTTGCGCAGGACCGTGGTCCCCGTTGCCCGCACCGCCGCCATGAGGGCGTTCTCCGTTCCCGTGACGCTCGGCTCATCGAGGAAGATGTCGGCGCCCTTGAGCTTGCCCTCGAGCTTGTAGGTGTCGCCGACGCTGATCTCGGCGCCGAGCCGCTCCAACGCGAGAAAGTGGGTATCGACGCGGCGGCGGCCGATGACGTCGCCGCCGGGTGGCGGCAAGGTGACACGGCCGAAGCGGGCCAGCATCGGTCCCGCCAGCAGAATCGAGGCGCGGATTTCCTTGCAGAGCTGCGGATCGAGCGGCCGTGGCTCGGCGTTGCTCGTGTCGATCTCCACGGTATTCGCGCCCTGCCACTGCACCGTCGCGCCGACGTGCTGGAGCAGCGCCAACAGCGTCTCGACGTCACGAATGCGGGGAACGTTGTCGATGCGGCACGGACCGTCGGCGAGGAGTGTCGCCGCGAGAATCGGAAGGGCCGCGTTCTTGTTGCCGGCGGGGCGGATCGTGCCCGTGAGCGGGCGACCTCCCGTGACACGGAACGACGGTGGCATAGGTCCGCCCAAGCTACGAAGCCGCTTGCGCCTGCGTCAAGCGTTCGCGAACGTTGGCCCTCGTGCATCCCCTGCTCGCGCTGGCGCTCGTCATCATCGCCGGCATCGGTGTGACGCGGTTATCTCGCCCCACGCGACGTCCCGCGCTGTTCGACGATCTGCTGGCGACCGGCGCGCCGTTCCTGCTGCTGGGCCTGCTCCTCGGGCCCGGGCTCGGTGTGGTCGACGCCGCCGGGCTGCGCCTGCTCGAACCGGTCGTCGCACTCGGCATCGGGTGGATGGGTGCGCTGTTCGGGGCGCGGCTCGAGTGGCGCATGTTGCGGCGCGTGTCACGCCGCACGTGGCTGATCGGCGCGACACTCGCACTTCCCGTTCTCCTGACGACGGCTGCGACCGCCTGGGCGCTGGCGCGCGCGTTTCCGTCGCTCGCCGACGCGTGGGGTCATCCATCGCTCGCGGTCGCCCTGGCGCTCGCGGGAGCCCTCACGACCGCGGCCAGCCAGCGTGGGCCGCGGCTGGGCCGTCGTAACGCGCTCCTCGATACGGCATTCGGCACCGCTGCCGTCGTGGTCGCCGTCGCGCTGTATCATCCCCACCTCGCGGTGCGCAGCCTCGTGCTGACACTGGTCGCCGGCCTCGGCCTCGGCGGCTTGTTCGTTGTGCTGGCGCGGAGATTGCTAAACCCCAGCGAAGCCGGCATCCCTGCCTTCGCGGCGATTCTCTGGGGCGCGGGCTTCAGTTACGCGCTCGGGCTGTCGCCGTTCGTCGTCTGCGGATTGGAGGCCGCCGTCATGGTCAGCTTCGCATCGCCCGGGGTGCGCCGCGCCCTCACGGATCTGCTCGCGCGCTGGGAGCTGCCCCTCTATGCCGCTTTCCTTATCATCGCGGGCGGCCTGCTGCATCCGGTGAGCGTCTGGATCGTGGCGGCGGCGCTGCTCCTGGCGGTGATCCGCCTGACGGTGCGCTGGGTAACGGTGCGATTCGGTCTCGATCAGGTAGACCCGGTGTGGCGGTCATTGCCCTACCCGCCGCCTCCGGAATTCGCGTATTCCGCCGTGCGGCAGGGTGCGAGCGCGGTGGCGCTGGCTGCCGGGTTCGACCTGGCACGTGGAGCGTTTGGTGCCGTGCTGATTACGATCCTGCTGTGCGTGATGGCCGGCGAGACACTCGCGGCGTGGACCCCGTTGACAGCACGCCCGAAGCAGGCAGAGGTTTCGTGATGCTCCCGACCTGGGTCGGCGTGGTGTCGGCACTGAGTCTGGCGATCATCGCGCTCGCCGCCCTGGTAGGGGCTGTCGCCATCGTGGCCGCAGCACTGGGCGTGCGCGCCGCAGTCAAAGCGCTGAAAGGGTTTGCCGGGCCGGCCATCGCGGATGTGCGGCAGCTGATCGGCTCCATTAAGAATGAAGCGGATGCGCTCGTGGGGGCGTCCCGCGATGTGCGGCAACGCATTGTGCGCGCGGCAGACAAGGCCGAAGAACGGCTTACCGATCTCGACGCCTTGGCCGAGGTGATGCAACAGGAGATTGAGGAGACGGCGCTCGATGCCGCCGCGACCATGCGCGATGTGCGTCGCGGGCTCTCGGTGTGGCGCTGGAGCCGCAAGCTCTTGAAAGGGAAAAAACGACGGTGAGGCGTTTGGGAGCGGCCGTCGCTCTTGCCGGGATCGCGTTGGTGCTCTTCCCCGGCGTGGCGCATGCCTGGACACCCGGCACGCACATTTTCCTCGGCGAGTCGGTGCTCGCCAACCTGCACCAGCTGCCGAATATCGTCGCCGACCTGCTGCGCGCCTTCCCGTATGACTTTCTCTACGGCAACATCGCCGCCGACACCTCGATGGCGAAGAAGTACGCCCCCGTCGGCCGGCATTGCCACGCGTGGCACGTGGGCCAGGAGATTTTCGACCTCGCCCCGAGCGATCCGTTGCGCGCGTTTGGTCTCGGCTACCTGTCACACCTCGCCGCCGACACCATCGCCCACAACTTTTTCGTGCCGCGCCAGCTGGTGCTGACGTCGAGCACCGTGGCGCTGGGTCACTCCTACTGGGAGAGCCGCTTCGAGACGCATCTCGGCGATGCCTACGCGCGCGAGGCGCGCGATGTGATCATGAAGGACCATGGCGCGAGCGACGCCCATCTCGACGAGATCATTTCGCCCACGCTGTTCAGTGTCCGAACCAATCGCCGGCTGTTCCGCGGCATGGTGCATCTCACCGAGAGCCAGAGCTGGCAGTGGGTCTTCCAGGTGATCGCGGGGACGAGCCGCTGGGATCTGGCCGATAGCGACATCGAAAAGCACATGGCGGTGGCGTTCGAGTACGTCATGGAGACGCTCGGCGCAGACGCCAGCGATGCGGCGGCACGGCGTCTCGACCCGGCGGGGGAAAAAGCGTTGGGGATGGCGAAGCGGATGCGGCGGCAGGCGCTCAGAGAAGGCGGGCGGCACGAGCCGGAGCGCGTCGAGGAAACGGCGCAACAACACTTTGGATTGCCGACACCGGCGCTCGACTACTGGAGACAGTCACGGGCGCAGCGCCCCTGGCGGGAGAGCTAGGAGGCGAGCTTTTCCTCGAGGACACGCTGGGCGAGCTTGGGATCGGCCTTCCCCTTCGACGCGCGCATCACCTGCCCCAGGAAAAACGCCATCAGCTTCGTTTCACCATTCTTGTAACGGCCCACCTCCGGCGCATGCGCCCCCAGGACGTCTGTGACCCACCCCGACACGACGTTGCTGTCCCCGACCTGAATCAGACCGAGAGACTCCGCGATGGTGCGTGGGTCGCCGCCTTTGGCGGCCACCTCACCGAAGACTTTCTTGGCGGCCTGATGACTCAGCGTTCCGCCTTTGACCAGCGCGATGAGTTGCGCGAGCGCACCCGGCGCGACGCGCAGCTGGTCCTGATAATCCTTGGCGTCCGCTAACGCCTCGGTCATCACCCAATTCGCCGCCGCCTGCGGCTCCGCGCCGGCGCGGACCACGTTCTCGTAGTAATCGGCAACGGCCCGACTGTTCGTGACGACCGCCGCGTGCTCGCGGCTCAGCGCGTAGCTCGCCACGAACCGCTCACGCTTCTGCGCCGGCAACTCCGGCAGCTCGCTCTGCTGCTCGGCGACGAACTCGGGCGTCAGGACGAGCGGCGGCAGGTCCGGCTCCGGGAAGTAGCGATAGTCGTGGCTCTCCTCTTTCGAGCGCTGCGGCCGCACCGTGTTCTCGCGCGAGTCGTACAGCATCGTCTGTTGGGTGACGCTCCCGCCCGATTCGACCAGCGCGATCTGGCGGTCACGCTCGACGGTCAAGGCCTTCTCGACGAATGCAAACGAGTTGATGTTCTTGACCTCGGTACGCGTGTTGAGCGCCGTCTCGCCCGCGCGCCGCACCGAGACGTTGGCGTCGACCCGCAGGCTGCCCTTCTCCATGTCGCAATCGGAGATGCCGATGTATTCGAGCAGCTGCTTCAGGGTCAGGAGGTACGCGCGCGCTTCCGCCGGCGAGCGAAGATCGGGGCCGCCGACGATCTCGATGAGCGGGACGCCGGAACGATTGAGATCGACGGCCGTCGCTTTCGCAAAGCGATCGTGAATCGATTTGCCGGCATCCTCCTCGAGGTGGAGCCGCACGACGCCCGCGTTGATGATGCCGCGCTCGGGAGAGAGAAATGACAGCGTCCCGCTCGTCGCGAGCGGCTGGTCGAACTGTGAGATCTGATAGCCCTTGGGCAGGTCGGGATAGAAATAGTTTTTGCGGGCGAAGATGCTCTTCGGATGCACCGTGCAACCGAGCGCGAGCGCACCGCGCACGGCGAGCCCGATCGCGGCGCCGTTGGGAGCCGGCAGCGCACCGGGCAGGCCCAGACATACGGGGCAGACCTGCGTGTTGGGGGGCGCGCCGAACGCCGTCGAGCAGCCGCAGAACATCTTTGACTTGGTCCGCAACTGCACGTGCGTCTCCAGCCCGATGATCGTTTCCCAGGCGGGGGGCATCACGCCTCGTCCGTCGCGGGGACCACACGCTCCAGCGCGTACGCCGCCTCGATCATCTCGTCTTCCAAAAACGCCTGGCCGATCAACTGACCGCCGATCGGCAGGCCTTTGACGCGGCCGATCGGCAGCGACATCGCCGGCAGGCCGGCGAGATTCGCCGTCACGGTGAAGACGTCGGACATGTACATCGCAATCGGGTCCGCGAGCTTCTCTCCCGCCTTGAAGGCGGGCGTTGGAACAGTAGGCGTGAACAGCAGGTCCACCCCGCGATCCCACACGTTCCTGAAGTCCTGCGCGATCAGCGACCGCATCTGCTGCGCCCGCCGGTAGTAGGCGTCGTAATAACCGGACGACAGCACGTACGTGCCCACGAGAATGCGGCGCCGCACCTCGGGCCCGAATCCCTGCCCGCGCGTGGTGCGATACAGGCTCCGGACATCGGCATGCCCGTCGAACCGCGGCCCATACCGGACGCCGTCGTAGCGGGCCAGGTTGGAGGACGCCTCGGCGGGCGCGATCACGTAGTAGGTCGGCACCGCATACGGGGTGTGGGGCAATGAGACTTCGCGGACCGACGCGCCCAGGTCCTTCAGGTGGCGCACCGCGCGATCGCACGCCCGCCGCACGGCCGGATCGAGCTCGGGTGGGAAGTACTCCCGTGGCAACCCGATGACGAAGCCCTGCAACGACTCCGGCACCGTCGGCAACCGCAGGGGATCACGATCCTCGCACGTCGCATCCCGGGGGTCGCGCCCGCTGATGACGGATAGCACACGCGCGGCGTCGTGGACGCTGCGTCCGAAGACGCCGATCTGATCGAGCGACGAGCCGAACGCGACGAGGCCCCAGCG
>Ga0137415_10001285_pt1 | contig 24791 bp, 25 predicted proteins | sample CZODoug3_1_1_16f_FD_183082 | JGI IMG/M metagenome (GOLD analysis project Ga0137415, IMG submission 183082) | Vadose zone soil fungal communities from Angelo Coast Range Reserve, California, USA - CZODoug3_1_1_16fungal (Hybrid Assembly) | ecosystem: Environmental > Terrestrial > Soil > Vadose...
GCGCACGCCACCCGCTACCGGCACCGGATCGGCGCCACCGGCGTCAAGGTCTTCGCCGACGTGCACGTCAAACACGGCGCACACGCCATCGTGGCCGACCGCACGCTGGCCGAGCAGACCGAGGACGCCGAGTTCTTCGACGCCGACGTGCTCATCGCCACCGGCTCGCGCACCGGCGACGCCGCCTCCCGCGACGAGGTGGACGGCATCGCCGCGCACACCACGCTGCCGGTGGTGATCGGCTCGGGGATCACCGCCGACAACATCGGCGAGCTGCTGCCGGCCTGCGACGGGGTGATCGTGGCGTCGTCGGTCAAGGACAACGGCCGCTGGTGGGGGCGGGTGGACACCGCGAAGGTCCGCGAGCTGACGGCGGCGGCGAGCAAGGCGGGCGCGGAGCTCCGGTGATCGTGTTCTGCGGCTACGCCAACCGGGACCTCACGGTCAGCGTCCCCGCCCTGCCCGGCGTCGGCTCCCGGGTGCAGGCCACCGAGGTGCGGGACAGTGACGGCGGCATGGGGGCGAACGCCGCGGTGGCCGCCGCGCGGCTCGGCGCGGATGCCCGGTTCGCCGGCGTGGTCGGGCCGGACGCGCGCAGTGCGGAGTTCCTGCGCGCGCTGGCCCAGGACGGCGTGGAGACCGGCCTGACCCGGCGCACCGCGAGCCTGACCACGGCGATCGTGCTGCTCACCCCGGACGGCGAGCGGGCCATCATCAGCCAGGACGACCAGCTGGACACCGCGCGGATCACCGAGCTGTTCGCCGCGGCGGCCGCGGCCGGCGCCGACTGGCTCTACCTGGACGGCTACCGGTTCCCCGCCGCACACAGCGCGTTGGCCGGGCGACCCGGGCCGAGGGTGGTGGTCGACCTGGACGGCTGCGGCGGGCGGGCGGCCGTCTCCGCCGCGCTGTCGTTGGCCAGCCACGCGGTGATCGGCCGGGCGCTGGCCGCCGAGCTGATCGGCGGCGACGACGACGCGCTGGCCGAGGCGGCCGTCGGTCACCGGGTGCACCTAGTGGTCACCGACGGCGCGCGGGGCTGGACGCTGTTCGAACCCGGCGGCGGGCGGCAGGACGGCGCGGCACTGGCCGTCACCTCGGTGGACTCCACCGGCGCCGGCGACTGCTTCGTCGGCAGCTACTGCGCCGAGCTCGACCGAGGCGCCGAGCCGGTCGAGGCGGCCCGCTTCGCCTCGGTTGCCGCCGGCCTGTCCTGCACCCGCCCCGGCGCCAGGGACGGCCTGCCGGACCGGGCCGCCGTACTCGCCCAGATCGGTCAACTGCCGGCCCGCTGAAGAAGACCGCTGAGGAAGACCGCTGAAGAGGAGTAGCCATGCGACGAGCGGTGACAGTGCTGGCCGCGCTCGCCCTGACCCTGGCCTTGAGTCTGGCCATGGCCGGGTGTGACGTGGCGGCCCGGCGCGAGATGGCGGCCGAGTCCCAGGCGGCGCAGGCCGGCCCGCCGCCGCCTGCCACGGTCGCGGCGTCCTGCCAGGTCAAGGGCCACCCACCGAGAATCGGGATCATCCCGATCAACCTGCAGGCGCTGTTCTTCAACCAGATCAACACCGGTGCCCAGCGGGTCGCCAAGCTGGCCGGCGCACAGACCCAGATCGTGAACGGCAGCGACGACTCGACCACCCAGGCCAACGCCATCGACAACCTGGTGGCCAACCAGTACGACGCGATCATCGTCGACGCGGTGGACACCGACGGGATCAAGCCGGCCATCCGCCGGGCGGCCGCCGCCGGGGTCAAGGTGGTGGCGGTGGACGCGACGGTGGACGACCCCGCGGTGTCCGCCCAGGTCGGCGTCACCAACGCGGCCGGCGGGGCGCAGCTGGCCAGGGAACTGCTCGGGATCAGCGGCGGCAGGGGCGAGATCGGCGTGGTCAGCGCGCTGAACAGCACCATCCAGCTGGAACGGCAGAAGGGCTTCACCGACGAGGTCACCGGGCACGGCATGACGATCAGCACCGTGGTGGACGGGCGCAACATCCAGGAGAACGCCCAGTCCGTCGCGGAGAACCTGCTGACCGGCAACCCCGAGCTGCCGTACGCCTACGCGACCGGCGAGCCGGCGCTGATCGGGCTCGCGGCGGCGGTCACCAGCCAGCAGCGCGCGAAGAGCATCAAGGTGGTCGGCTGGGACCTGTCCGAGCAGGCGGTGGACGGGCTGCGGGCCGGTTGGATCGTCGGCGTGGTGCAGCAGAACACGTTCCAGTTCGGCTACGACGCGATGAACGCGGCGGTCAACCTGGCCTGCGGCCGGCCGGTGCCGAGGGACAACCCGGTGCCGATCCAGATCGTCACGCCGGCCAACGTCGCCCACTACCTCTACTACCTGGAGAAGTGATGAACGGTCCGCCGTTGGTCAGCCTCAGTGGTATCACGAAGTCGTTCGGCGCGGTCAGCTCGCTGCGCGGGGTGGACCTGCGCCTGGAGTCCGGCGAGGTGCTCGGCCTGGTCGGCGACAACGGGGCCGGCAAGTCAACCCTGATGAAGATCCTCTCCGGCGCGCTGGCGCACGACTCCGGCGAGATCCGGATCGACGGGGAGCAGCGCCGGTTCACCAGCCCGGCGGACGCCCGGCGGGACCGGATCGGCATCGTCTACCAGGACCTCTCGCTGTGCGACACGCTCGACGTGGCGAGCAACCTCTACCTCGGCCGCGAGCCCCGCCGAGGGCCGTTCCTCGACCGGGCCGCGATGCACCGAGGGGCCGCCGAGATGCTGGCCGGGCTGCACGTCCGGGTGCGCTCCACCTACCAGGAGATCGGCGAGCTGTCCGGCGGGCAGCGCCAGGCGGTGGCCATCGCCAGGGCGGTGTCGTTCCAGCCGAGGGTGCTGATCCTGGACGAGCCGACCGCCGCGCTGGCCGTCGCCGAGGTCCGCCAGACCCTCCGGACGATCCGCGAGGTGGCCGCGCGCGGCGTCGGCGTCATCCTGATCACGCACCGGCTGCAGGACCTGTTCGAGGTCTGCGATCGGATCACCGTGATGTACGAGGGCCGCAGCGTCGAGGACCGGCCGGCGGCCGAGCTGGACATCGAGACCCTGGTAGCCCTGATCACCCGATCCGCTCCGAACCCGGAGGAGGTGGCCTGATGACTGCCCAGCTGCACACCCCAGCCGCACCGGTGCCCAACGAGGCCCCGTCGCGCTGGGCCCGCGCCAACAAGGCGACCGTGGCGATGGTCGGCGTGACCGTCGTGCTGTTCGCGGTCTTCGGCCTGGCCGCGCCGAACTTCCTGTCCTTCGCCAACATCTCGAACCTGGCCACCCAGGTGGCCATCACGCTGATCGTCGCGGTCGCCATGACGTTCGTGATCACCACCGGCCAGATCGACCTGTCGGTCGGCTCCACGGTGGCGTTCGTCGCGGCCGGCACCGCCGAGCTGCTGCAGGCCGGCTGGGACTCCTCCCTGGTGATCATCGCCGGGCTGCTCGCGGGGCTGGTGTGGGGCCTGGTCAACGGGTGGCTGTCGGCCTACCAGCACATCCCGTCATTCATCGTCACGCTCGCCTCGCTCTCGGTGATCCGAGGGTTGGCCCAGCTGTGGACGCAGGGCTTCTCGGTGCCGATCGACAAGCGGCTGTTCGTGGCCAAGATCGGTGACGCCACGTTCCTCGGCTTCTCCGTGCTGGCCTGGATCGCGCTGGCCACCGTGGCCGTCGGCGCGGTGCTGCTGTCCCGGATGCGGTTCGGCAACTACGTCAACGGCATCGGCGCCCAGGAGGAGTCGGTGCGCCGAGCCGGGGTGAACACGCAGCGGATCAAGATGATCACCTTGATGCTGACCGGGCTGGCCGCTGGCGCGGCGGGCATCCTCACCGCGGCCCGGCTGGGCTCCGGGTCGTCGAACTCCGGGCAGGGCTTCGAGCTGACCGTGATCGCGGCCGTCGTGTTGGGCGGCACCAACCTGTTCGGCGGGCGCGGCACGGTGGTCGGCACCATCATCGGCGCGGTGATCACCGGCGTGATCGCCAACGGGCTGACCCTGATCGGGGTGAGCCCGTTCCTGGCCCCGATCGTCACCGGGCTGGTGCTGGTCGCCGCGATCTGGGTCAACCTGCGGGGCCGCTCGCTGGCCGAGTTGTTCGGCCAGCTGGCCGGCCGCCGGTGAGTACCCCCGTGGCCACCCTGGTCAACACGGTCACCGGGCCGGTGTCCAGCGACTCGCTGGGGCTCACGCTCAGCCACGAGCACCTCGGCAACGACGCCCGCCGGTCTGTGGCGGTACCGGAGGACCCGGAGCTGCGCTTCCTGCACGGTGCGACGGTCACGCCAGGGCTGGCCTGGCTGCTGCGCGAACAGCCGTACAGCTGCCTCGACCACTGCGTACTGGACGACACCGAGGCGGTCCTCGAAGACCTGGTGGCCTTCCGCGCGGCCGGCGGCGGCACCGTCGTGGACGTGACCCCGGCCGGCCTCGGCCGCGACCCGGCCGCGCTACACGCGCTCTCCCTGCGCAGCGGGGTGCGGATCGTGATGGGCTCTGGCTGGTACCTGCAGGCCTACCACCCACCGCACCTGGCCGGGTCCGACGAACGGACCCTCGCCGCCGAGCTGGTCACCGAGCTCACCGACGGCGTCGGGCCCAGCGGCATCGCGCCCGGCGTGATCGGCGAGATCGGGGTGTCGCCCGACTTCACCCCGGACGAGCGGACCGCGGTGCGGGCGGCGGCCAGGGCCCAGCGGGACACCGGCGTGCCCCTTTACCTGCACCTGCCGGGCTGGCAGCGGCGCGGCCACGAGGTGCTCGACCTGGTGCTGGGTGACTGTGGCGTGTCGCCCGGCGCGGTCGTGCTCTGTCACCTGGACCCGTCCGGCGACGACCCGGACTACCAGCGCGCCCTCGCCGAGCGGGGCGTGTGGCTGGAGTTCGACATGATCGGCATGCCCTACCGGTTCCCCGGCGAGGGCCAGTCCCCCGCCCCCGGCGACACCGCGCGCGCCGTGGCCGGCCTCTTCTCGCGGGGCCACGGCGACCAGCTGCTGCTCAGCCACGACGTCTTCCTCAAGACCATGCTCAGCCGGTACGGCGGCAACGGGCTGAGCTACGTACCCACCCTGTTCCTGCGCCGGCTCGTGGAGTGCGGGATGCCGGCCGACGACGCGGCGGGGCTGCTGCGCGTCAACCCGGCCCGGCTGTTCGAGTCCGCCCGAGCCGCCTGACCCGCCACCGATCAGCCGACCAGCACCGATCCCGAAGGAGTTGTCCGATGAGCCGCGTCCTGATCGCCGGCGAGAGCTGGGTGACCCAGTCCACCCATATCAAGGGGGTCGACTCCTTCACCACCAGCAGCTACGTGGTCGGCGTGGCACCACTGCGCCGCGCGCTGCAGAGCCGGGGGCATCGGGTCACGCACCTGCCGGCGCACCTGGTGCCCGCCGAGTTCCCTGGTAGCGCCGCCGAGCTGGCCGACTACGACGTCGTGGTGCTCTCCGACATCGGCGCCAACTCCGTGCAGCTCGCCCCCTCGGTGTTCGAGCGGGCCACTGCGGGCGCGGACCGGCTGGGCACCCTGCGGGACTGGGTGACCGACGGCGGCGGGCTGCTGATGATCGGCGGCTACCTGTCCTTCACCGGGTTCGAGGGCAAGGCGGCGTACCGCAACACCGCGCTGCACGAGCTGCTGCCGGTCGAGCTGCTGGCCGAGGACGACCGCGTAGAGCTGCCCGCCGGTGGGCACGCCCGCGTGCTCGAACCCGGGCACGCCGCGCTGGGCGGCGTCGCCGGCGACTGGCCGGCGCTGCTCGGCTACAACCGGGTCCGGCCGCGCCCGGCGGCCTCGGTACTGGTCGAGATCGGCGGTGACCCGCTGGTCGCGGTGGCGCAGCGGGGCTCCGGTCGGGCCGGCGTTTTCACCTCGGACTGCTCGCCGCACTGGGCGCCGACCCAGTTCTGTGAGCAGTGGGCCGGCTACGCCGCGGTGTTCGGCGGCCTCGTCGAGTGGCTGGCCGGGTGAGCCGGTCGCGGCGGCTGCTCGAGCGCCAGTCGGGCGCGCTGGACCGGGCGCTGGGCATGCGGTTCGTCCGGGAGGTCGGCGCCGGCACGATCAGCGACCGGGCGTACGCCAACTACCTGCTGATCGAGGCGGACTTCGTGCGGACCGCGGCCCGGCTGCACGGCTTCGCCGCCTGGGCCGCCCCGTCCTGGGCCGCGGTGTGCCGCAACGGGCTGGCCCTGCACGCACTGGTCACCGAGCAGACCGACTACTTCCGGGCCACTCGCGCCGCGTGGCCCGTGCCGGCCCGGTTGGCCGACGGGGCGGGCAAGCGGGCCGAGCGGCTCGCCGACTTCGCGCTGGATGCCGCCCGTACCGGTGGCTACCCGGCGATCATGACCGTGCTGTTCGCGGCGGAGACGCTCTACCTCACCTGGTGTACCCACGCCGAGCGAACCGGGTCCGTGCCCTCCGGCCCGGTGCGGAACTGGGTCGCGATGCACGCCGCAGAGCCGTTCCGGGCCGGGGTCGACGCGCTCGCCGAGCAGGTCGACCTGATCCCGGCGGAGGTCCCGGAGGGCCAGCTCGACACGTGGTTCAGCGGCATGCTGGCTGCCGAGATCGCCTTCCACGACGCAGTCTTCGCGTAAGCCGTCTTCGAGCAGCCGGCCTGATTGGCGGCCGCGCCCGATCGGGGCGCTCAGCCGGTCTGCCGGGGGCCTGAGCGCAGCGTGCCGTCCCGGTAGGTGAAGGTCTGCGTGAACTTGACCTGCGGGCCGGCGGCCATCGCCGCGTCCGGGCCGAGCGCCTGCGCGGACAGGGTGATCGTGGGGTGCGCGATCGTCACGTCGGCCTGCTCGACGTAGATCGGGTCGGTCTCCGAGACGAGCACACCGAGCGACCGCGGGTGGGCCGGCGCGGACGTCCCGTCGAACGCCTCGACCCGCAGCGGGTTGGACGAGGTCGTCGTCGAGCAGGTCAGCGACACCACCGCGTCGGCGACGCCGTCCCCGGTGATGTCGCCGTAGACGGCCTTGTCGACGAGCACCCGCTGGTCCTCCAACGGGCAGCGGAAGTTCGTCACCTTGGCCCAGTCGGCGCCCTGCAGCGGGCTCGCGGCGGCCGGCTTCGCCGCCGCGGAGCTCGGCGGCGTGGCGGAGGACGTGGTCGGGGCAGCCGGTGTCGGGGCCGGCGCACCGCAAGCCGCCAGCCCGCTCACTGCTAGACCAGAGGCCGCCAGGCCGACCGTCAGCGCTCTGAGCACGGGCAGCCGCGCCGGTCCGAACATGAGTCCCCCCGTTTCCGCCCGGACCCGTGTCGGGGCCGCCGCGCAACCCGTGAGTGGCGAGTCGGGATATCGCCCCATTCGCCGCTCACGGGGTATGACAAGTCGGCAGAGTGTTGCGCCAGGGGCGGCGGCGTCGTGGCAACACCCCCGATGGTGGGCGCTCCGCAGCGACGGGCGGACCGTGCACCAATTGCACAGGGGGTGTGCAGGTTCGGCCAAGACCCGCCAGGCCGCGGGGCCCACACTCGGCGGGGTGAACATCCGAGAGCGCCTGCGTGACCTGGTCCAGCGAGCCGGGGGCTCCAGGGCGGGCGCGTTCCTCTACGTCCGGGTCCTGCCGCACGTGGACCGACCGCTGCTGCGGGCCACCGGCGGGCGGTACAGCACCAGCGTCGGCTACCCGGTGCTGCTGCTGACCACCACCGGCGCGCGCAGCGGCGAGCCCCGGCAGACCCCGCTGGTGTACGGCACGGACGGCGACCGGATCACGCTGGTCGCCTCCAAGGGTGGCGCGACCAGCCACCCGGCCTGGCTGCACAACCTGCGCAAGCATCCCCGGGTGACGGTGCTGGCCGGCGCCCGCAGCGGCGAGTACCTGGCCACCGAGGCGACCGGCGCCGAGCGGGACCGGCTGTGGCAGGGCGCGGTCCGGTTCTACCGGGGCTACGCGGACTACCAGCGCCGCACGGGCGGCCGGCAGATCCCGGTCGTCGTGCTCACGCCCGCCTCAGCCGCCCGCTAGCGGGACCTGGCGGCCAGCATTTCCAGCCGACGGGTGGTCGGCCAGCGCACCTGGCTCGCCCAGCCCAGCTTCTCGAACACCCAGATGACCCGGGCCGAGCTGTCGACCTGACCTCGGCCGACGCCGTGCCGGGCGCAGGTCGGGTCGGCATGGTGCAGGTTGTGCCAGGACTCGCCGAAGGACAGCACGGCGAGCGGCCAGACGTTCGTCGAACGGTCCCGGCTGGCGTACGGCCGGTTGCCGACGATGTGGCAGATCGAGTTGATCGACCAGGTCACGTGGTGCAGCACGGCGACGCGGACGAAGCCGGCCCAGAACAGCGCGGTCAGCGCGCCCCACCAGGACATGCTGAGCAGGCCGCCGAGCAGCGCGGGGCCGAGCAGGCTGACCACGGTCCACAGCGGGAACAGCGCGCTGATCCGGTTGATGTCCCGGTCGGCGATCAGGTCCGGGGCGAACCGGTCGGCGTTGGTGTGCGCCCTCGGCTCGTACACCCAGCCCATGTGGGCGTGCACGAAGCCCTTCGCCAGGCCGGCGGCGCCGGGGCCGGAAAGCCACGGGGAGTGCGGGTCACCCTCCTTGTCGGAGAAGGCGTGGTGGCGGCGGTGGTCGGCGACCCAGGTGATCACATCGCCCTGCAGTGCGAGGCTGCCGGCGATGCCGAGCGCGATCCGCAGGCCACGGTTGGCCGTGAACGAGCGGTGCGTGAAGTACCGGTGCAGGCCGACGGTCACGCCCAGCCCGGAGACCAGGTAGAAGCCCAGCGCGATGCCCACGTCGAGCCAGCTCAGCCCCCAGCCCCAGGCCAGCGGCACGGCCGCGATCAGGGCCAGGAAGGGCACCGTGACGAAGGTGTTGACCAGGATCTGGTCGGTCTTCGAGGAGGGCCCGATGGTGATCGGCTTCGGTCCGCCGGGTTTGGCGGTCTCGGTTGTCTCGGCCGTCTCGGTTGTCTCGGCCGTTTCGGAGGTCAGGGACGAACTCATGGGCATGCTCTCTTCGGGGTGCTCGGACTGCGTGGGCACGGTGCGAAGTGCACGGTGCGACGTTCTTCGTTCGGGGCGTGCGACCTTCGGTTCGGGCGACCTTCGGTTCGGGCGCGGGATGTCAACGGTGACCGGACGACCTCGGAGGGTCGTCGCTGGCACGGACGGTGCAGCGACCTCAACTCAGGGCCGACGCGGCGCGGCGAAACGGCCAGCGCCCGGTGCTTTCTTCAGGGCCACCACTGGCCCCGCCGTCGCGACCGTACCGCGCGGCGGGCCGCCCACAGGGCGCGCGGCGGTGAATGTTCCGTTAAAGCCACCGAGGTCACACCGGTCCGCCGCGCGAGCGCGCATTGCGGCTGGCCCCGCCGCGCGAGCGCGCAATGTGGCTGGCCCCGCCGCGCAGGTGCACTAAGAGGCGGTGGTTGCCAGGTTCTCAATGGTGACCGGCTCGATGCCCTCCTCGGGCGGCAGCTCGAACCCGAGCACCTGCCCGTAGAAGGACAGCTCCGCGTCCATCGCCCGCCGGATGTTCTCGGCGCGCCGGAAGCCGTGCTGCTCGCCGTCGAACAGCAGGTACGCCACCGGCACGCCCTTCGCCAGCAGCGCCTCGACGATCACCTCGGACTGGCTGGGCGGCACCACCGCGTCCTCGCTGCCCTGCAGCACGATCAGCGGCCGGGTCAACCGGTCCACGTGCGTGATCGGCGACCGCTCCCGGTAGACCTCCCTGGCCTGTGGGTACGGCCCGACCAGCCGGTCCAGGTAGCGGCTCTCGAACTTGTGCGTCTCGGCGGCGAGCGCCTCCAGGTCGGAGACGCCTAGTGGTCCGCGCCGGCGGCGAACGGGGTGTCGGGCCTGGCCAGCGCGGCCAGCGTGGTGTACCCGCCGGCCGAGCCGCCCCGGATGCACAGCCGCGCGGGGTCGGCCCGGCGCTGCCGCGCCAGCCAGCTCGCGGCGGCGATGCAGTCGGCCACGTCGACCAGACCCCAGTTGCCGAGCAGCTCCTCGCGGTAGGCCCGCCCGTAGCCGGTCGACCCGCCGTAGTTCACGTCCACCACCGCGAAGCCCCGGCTGGTCCAGTACTGCAGCCCGATCTGCAGCACGGGTTGCGCGCTGGACGTCGGGCCGCCGTGGATCACCACGAGCAGCGGCGGCAGCTCGCCGTCCGGGGCCCGGTGCTCGGGGTTGGTCGGCGGGTAGAACAGCGCGTGCGCGGTGCGCTCTGGGCCACCCGGGGCGGCGGCCGGGCTCGGGAACGACACGTGCTCGGGCACCGACAGGTAGCCCGGCGCCAGGCCGAAGTCCCGGGGCGGGCGCACCGTGGTCACGGTCGGCCGGCCGCCGGGGGGCAGATCCACGCCGACCACGGCCGGCTCCGCGGTGGGGCTGCCGGCGATCACCACGACGGCGTCCTGGCCGGCCGGGCACACGCTCGAGTAGGCCGAGAACGGCAGCTCCAGCTCGGTCAGCGTGCCGTCCACTCCACGCACCGCGAGTCCGTCGTAGCCGTCGCGCTGGCGCGCGAACACGACCCGGCCGTCCGGCAGCACCGCGTACCGGGCCGACCCGAGCCCCCAGCCGGGCAGACCGATCTCCGCCGCCAGCAGCACCATCGGCTCGACCCCGGCGGCGGCGGACCAGCGGTACAGGTTCCACCAGCCGGTGCGGTCGGACACGAACCACAGCGCGCCGTCCGGGGTCCACCTCGGCTCGCTGACCGACTCGGCCGGGCCGCCGGCCAGCACGGTCGACTCGCCGGTCGCCAGGTCGAGCCGGACCAGCTCGGTGGCGTCCCAGGGCATCGCCGGGTGGTTCCAGCGCAGGTAGGCGAGCGCGCGGCCGTCCGGGGAGAGGCGGGGCGCGGCGACGAAGTCGGGCCCGGTGACCAGCACCTCGGGCTCGGACGGCCGGTCGGCGGCCAGCCGGACGATCTCGTTGCGCACCGCCGCCGGGCCCCCGCCGCCGGCCGGGTGTCGCTCCCGGACGCAGACGATCGCGGCGCCGTCCAGGCTCAGCTCGCCGTCGGCGAAGCGGTCCCCCCTCGGCACCGGGGGTTCGGCGGTGAGCGGCTCCGGGGCGGCCCCGGGCGCCAGGCGGTAGAGCCGCTGGTCGGCCCAGTTCGCGAACCAGGTGACCCCGTCGCGGACCCACCAGGCAGCGCCGCCGTACTCGTGCACCGCGGTACGTGCATCGAAGCCGGCGGGCAGCAGGTCGACCGGGTCGCCGTCGGCATCACCGCCAACACCACGCCGAACGAGCTGGGTGCGGCCACCCTCGGCGGGCCGCAGCTCGGACCACCCGAGGTCGGCGCCGTCCACCCGCACCTCGCCGAGCCGCACGGCGGCCGCGACGACCAGTTCGGAGGTGATCGGCGTGAGCCAGGAACCGTAGGGGCGCTCGACGACGGTCATACCCGGCACCCTAACCCGGGCCTCGGGACCCGACCGGCGACCCGGCCGGCGAGCAAAACCGGACGGACCGGGCTGGGTCGTGAGTGGCGAGTGGTCTCCTGGGACCACTCGCCACTCACGAGCTACCCCGGCGCGTCGAGCCGGAAGGCTCCGAACAGCCAGTTCGCCGACGGTGCGTGACACAACGTCTACTGAGTGTTGCGATTCGTCTCGGTTCGATTACGCTGAGCCTATCGATCCTCGCTCCCCGTGTCGGTCGACCCCACGTTCAGCTCGTCCGAGCCCGATGCGCCGTGTGTCTGGAGTCCGATGTCTGGTCGCCACCGCAAGCCGACGAAGACGGCCGCCCGCCTCGCCAGGGCGGGCGCGCTGACCGTGATGGCGACCGCGCCGCTGGCCATCACCGGGTCCGCGATGGCCGCCCCGATGGCCCCGACCGACCGTGACTCGACCGACTGGGCGGGCCTCAACCACTCCTCGTCCAGCCGGGCCGACGACTCCGGCTGGGACGATGCCGACGACTCGGGCTGGGGGGACGACGAGTCGTCGAGCTTCGGGCGCTCGGACTACGCGCACGCGGCGGACGACGACTCGCCCAGCTGGCGCAGCGACTCGTCCGACTCGTCCGACTCGTCCGATGCCGACTCGGCCAGCTCCTCCGACAACGACTCGCCCAGCTGGACCTACGCCGAGCCCTACTCGTCGCGCTCGGACTCGCGCTCGGACTCCTCCGACTCGACGAGGCCCAGCCGGGCCCACCGCCAAGCCACCCCTCCGGAGTTACCGACCCGCCGGCACAGCGAGCCCGCCACCCCGCAGGCGCACGACGCCAAGTGGGACAAGCTGGCACAGTGCGAGAGCACCCAGAACTGGGACGCCAACACCGGCAACGGCTACAAGGGCGGCCTGCAGTTCGACGACCGGACCTGGCGCAACTACGGCGGCACCCAGTACGCGCCCACGGCGGACCAGGCCAGCAGGGACGAGCAGATCGCCGTCGCCAAGAAGGTCCAGCAGGAACAGGGCTGGCACGCCTGGCCCGGCTGCAGCCACAGGCTCGGCTACGCCTGACCGACCGCCAGCCCCGACCCGCCTGGACCCTCCTAGGCCTGCTTCTGCCGACGCGGCAGCACCCAGCCCGGCCGGATGAAGTGGCAGGTGTAGCCGTTCGGGTAGTGCTCCAGGTAGTCCTGGTGCTCGGGCTCGGCCTCCCAGAACGGACCGGCGGCGGTGACCTCCGTGACGACCTTGCCAGGCCAGAGGCCGGCGGCGTCCACGTCCGCGATGGTGTCCTCGGCGACCTGCTTCTGCTCGTCGTCGGTGTAGAAGATCGCCGACCGGTAGCTCATACCGAGGTCGTTGCCCTGGCGGTTCTGCGTCGTCGGGTCGTGGATCTGGAAGAAGAACTCGAGCAGGTCCCGGTAGCTGGTCTCGGCCGGGTCGTACACGATCTCGATGGCCTCGGCGTGGGTGCCGTGGTTGCGGTAGGTCGCGTTCGGCACGTTGCCACCGGAGTAGCCGACCCGGGTGGAGACCACACCCGGCCGCTTGCGGATCAGGTCTTGCATGCCCCAGAAGCAGCCGCCCGCGAGGATGGCCTTTTCGGTGGTCCCAGTCATCGTTTCGCTCCTTGGTCGCAGCCAGCGGGTGGCGGGTCACCGGGGTCTCCGGACCGCGCCACGACGCCGAGGCTACGCCCGATCCGGGCCCGGTGACCCCGGCAAGAGCCCCAGTTCGGACGGCCGCAAGGAACTCGTCACAACTCGGCGGCCAGCGGCACCCTGGCGAGTGCCGGCGAACACATCCACTCCCGCAATACGTGGGTGGCGTGCACGTCGTCGGCGTTGTAGCGCAGCAGCCGCTCCCGCTGGACCCGGTCCGGCGGGTCACCGTCCATGCCGACCGCGGCCCGGTACCAGCGCATCGAGTTCTCCCCGCCGGCCTCCGGATCCTGCCAGTTGAAGCCGGCGGCCGGCGCGATCCGCTTGAGCCCCTTGCCGTGCGCGCACAGGAACCACTCGCTGACCACGGCGAACAGGTCCACCCAGCGGCTGGAGTTGATGAACTCGAGCACCTCGTCCCGGCCGGGCACCCCGGGGCGGCCGGCGAACCGGTCGGCCGAGCCGAGCAGCCAGCGGTTCTCCGCCTGCTCGTTGTAGCAGTACGCCGCGAAGCTCAGGCCGAGCTCGGCGCACCGGGCGCGCAGCGCGCTCAGCCAGCCCCAGAACTCGGCGAAGGAGCGCGCCTCGTCGTCGGTGGGCAACGGCTGCCAGGTCGCGAACGCGCGGTAGCCGGTGGCCTCGCCGAGCGCCTCGGCCACGTGCGCACCGCCGGGCGTGCTGAGCAGGCAGCCCCACAGGTAGGCGCCCGACTCGCCGAAGCTCTCCATGTCCACGTCGACCTCAACATCGGCACGCACGACCGGGACCTCGGCCACCCTGCGGACCACCGGAAGGCCCCGCTGCCAGGCCCTGGCCAGCGCCACCGCGTCGGCGAACGGCATGCCGTGCAGCGCGGCCGGCGCCACCCCGAGCGGATCCAGCGCGGCCAGCTCGACCACCGTGTGCACCCCGGCGGCCCGCAGCGCGACCGCGTCCTCGCCGCGCAGCACCAGGCTCACGTCCCCCTGGTCGGCTAGCACGGCCTCGCAGGTTGGCCACCACGGGCAGCGCCGGCACTCGGTGATCCGGGACGGCTGGGCCAGCGCCGGTGCGCCGCTGACCGCCGCGCTGGCCACCGCGAGCCGGTCGGCGAACCGGCTGTCGTACTCCTGGAGCGTGCTCCGCCCGCCGGGCCAGCTCTCCGCCGCCAGGTCGTGCCAGAGCACCACGTCGGCATCCATCCCGATCACGCCGCCGAGCGCGCTCTCCGACGCGTACCCGGTGGCCTGCAACATCCGGGTGAGGTGCGCCAGGCGGAGCTGGTCACGGGTCTGCGAGCGGGGCCGCCGGGCCGGGTCGGGCGCCGCCAGCTCGGCCTTGGGCATGGTGAACGGGCTGGTCAACGCTCCGGAGCCGGGATCGGTGACGCGGTGCCGGACCACGATCAGCGGCTGGTAGCCACCGTCCTCGGCGCGCACCAGCAGGTCGACCTCGCCGCGTCGGGCGCCCGCCAGATCCAGCGGCAGCACCGCGTTCCAGATGTACGGCACGCCGGCGGCCAACGCCGCCGTGCTGGCCTGCTCGCGTGCCGAGGCCGGGCCGGGGGGTATCGCCCGCCAGCGGTCACCGAACTCCGCGGCCAGCCGGGCACCGACGTCGGCGCGATGGCTGACCGCATCCGCCTGGCGCTGCTCCAGCGCCGGATCGGGCTGCGCGCGGGGTGCCCCGACGGCCGCCGGGTCGTGGTCCAGATGGACCCGGCGGCGGCAGCGGACCACGGCGGCGGCGTCCAGCGCCACCCGACCCGCGATTACCGTCACATCAAGCAGCGTAGAGACCTTCCCTGACAGTCGTGCGGCGGCAACGCCCCGGCAATGTCACGGTCACCCTCCAGGGGTCCGGATGGCGACTGGAAGGCGACCGCGAGTGGCGCGTCCGGTGGATGAGCACGGCCGGAGGTGATCCACCCGGCTAGGGTGTCGCGCATGAAGCGGCGACGGGCCAAGGCAGCCGGCGAGACCGACCCGGCACGGAACCGGTCCGACCTGATCACCCCGAGCAATGCCAAGCGGGCGATCGCGGTCGGCAAGGTGCTGGCGCCGGTGCTGCTGCCGATCGCGATGCGCGCGGCCGGCGCCGCCCGGGGCGCCTGGGACGACCGCCGCGCCCGCCGGCTCGGCGTCGCGCCGAGCGAGCTGACCAGCTACAGCGGCAAGGGCGGCGCGCTGCATGCCCGGATCGACGGCATCGCCAGCTCGCTGCTGGAGCTGCGCACCGCCCTCGCCTCCGCCGACGGCGACCGAGCGACCTCGGTCAACCGGTTCGTCGCCGACACCGAGCCCCGGCTGATCGATCTGGGCGCCGCGGTGCGCGCCGCCGAGCTGATGCCGACCGAGCGCCGCAGGGCCGCCCACCGGGCCGTCGGCGTGGAGCTGGACCGGATCGAACCGGAGCTGCTGAGGCTGCTCGGCGTGAGCTCCCACGGCCCCTCCGACCCCTCTGGCGTGGGCTAACTCACTTTAAATACCCATCGGTCTAGTAGGCGATGCGGAATTGCCGGGTGGCCGACCGTTAGGCTGCCTCGATGAGCCTGGTCCCGACTCGAGGCGGTGCGCGGGTGGCGCGCGGCCTCGCGGCGGCCTCGGTCTGTGGGCTGCTGACCTACAGCGGACACCGCGCGGCCGGTGGCGCCATGCCGGACCTCGGCCTGTTGCTCGTGCTCACCCTGCTGCTCGCCGGCTTCCTGACCACCCTGGCGGACCGCCGGCGTGGCCCGCTGGCCATCCTGGCCATGGTCGGCGGCTCCCAGCTGGCCCTGCACGGCCTGCTCCAGCTGCTCGCCGCCTCGCACGCGGACCCGACGACGGCGCTGCCACCGCCGCTGGGCGGGTCCCTCTCGATGCTCGGCGCGCACGCACTGGCCACGGTGCTCACCTCGGCCGTGCTGGCCGGCGCCGAGGACGCGGTGTTCACGGTCGCGCACGCGCTGGCCAGGGTGCTGCCGCTGGCCAGCTCGGCGCCGAGGGCGGTGGAGCTGCCCAGCCGGCTCAGCGCGGTCTCCGGCCCACTGGACGGCCGGCTGCGCGGCGTGCTCGGCTGGCGGCTGTACCTGCGCCGGGGCCCGCCTGCGCCAGTGTCCTGTCGCCGAAGTTCTTGACGAAGATCCGGTGATCCAGATGGATGCTTCGCAAGGCGGAGGAGGGGTCGATACCGCTGTTGTATCGACCCCGACGACAACGCCGCGAGGCGCCATCTGGGCGCCGGAGATCGTCAAAAGACTTCGGCGACAGGACACTTAGGTGCGGCCAGCGCGTACTGACCCGCGCCGCCGTCCCCCACACCCCCACCCCTCCCGGCGCGGCCCCCTTCCGCGCCGTGCCACGCGTCATTGCGACGCGCGCAAACTCGAGACAGGAACAACCATGAGCACCTCCCGTACCCCCTGGCGCGCCCCGCTGCGCGTCGGCATCGCGGTGGCCGGCGCCGCCGCACTCGCCCTGGTCACCTCCGGCATCGCCGAGGCACACGTGACCGCCCAGCCCGGCGTCGCCACCAAGGGCAGCTACGCCAAGATCGCCTTCCGGGTGCCGACCGAGTCGGCAACGGCGGGCACGGTGAAGCTGGAGGTCACCCTGCCCACCGACCACCCGATCCCGTCGGTGCTGACCACGCCGATGCCCGGCTGGACGGCCACCACCACCAAGGCCGCGCTGAACCCGCCGGTGGAGACCGACGACGGCAAGGTCACCGAGGCGGTGCACACCGTCACCTGGACCGCGCAGCCCGGCGTCCGGCTGGGCCCCGGCCAGTTCGCCGACTTCGAGGTCAACCTGGGCGCGCTGCCGGACAACACCGACTCCCTGGTGATGCCGGCCGTGCAGACCTACGACGACGGCACCGTCGTCACCTGGGACCAGACGCAGACCCCGGGCGGCCCGGAGCCCGAGCACCCGGCCCCCACCCTGAAGCTGGTGGACGGCGCCGGTGGCGCGCACGACATGGCGGCGGCCGGGCACACCATGGCCCATTCGACCGGCCCGGACGCCTCGGCCGGACCCGACGGCTCCGGGGCGGACGCCGCGCCGAGTGCCAGCGGCGTGGACAACACGGCGCGCTGGCTGGGCGGCATCGGCCTGGTGCTCGGCGCGCTCGGGCTTGGCCTCGGCGGCGGCGCCGCGCTGCGCGGCCGACGGGCCGGACGGAACAGCTGATGCAGTCGCCGCACCGACCGCTGCACCGCCAGCTCTACCGCCACGTGGTGGTCGGGCTGGTCACCGGCCTGGCGCTGCTGTTCGGCGCGGGCACCGCGTTCGCGCACGACGTACTCACCGCCAGCGACCCGGCCAACGGATCCAGCCTAGCCACCGGCCCGAGCAAGGTCACGCTGACCTTCGACCTGCCGGTGAAGGAGTCCTTCAGCACGATCACGGTGCTCGGGCCGGACGGCAACCACTACGAGGCCGGTCCCTCGACGGTGGACGGCAGCACGGTGAGCGCCCCGGTGCAGCCCCTCGGGCCGGCCGGCGGGTACACCGTCGGCTACCGGATCGTCTCCGACGACGGCCACCCGGTGAGCGGCTCGGTGCGGTTCACCCTGACCCAGGCCGGTCCGGGGCACGGCGCGCCGGCCGCCGAGTCCGCGGGCAGCTCGACAGGCAGCGCGGAGGCGGCCGCGCCGACCCCCGGCCAGCCGGGCAGCCCCGATGGCTCCCAGGCTTCGGACTCCGGCTCCGGTTCGGGCGGCATTCCGGCCTGGCCGTGGGTGGTGGGTGGCGTGCTACTGGTGGCGGCCGGCGCGGCGATCGCGCTGCGCCTCGGCAAGGGGGCCGGGGACTGACCTCGTCCGGCACAGGGCACCGGCGGGACCCCTCACGGGGTCCTGGCGGTGTCCTCGGCACGGTCCTCGGCGGACTCGTCGGCGCGCTCGTCGGCGGGGTCCTTGGCGGGGTCCTCGGTGGGCTGCCGGGCACCGCCGGTGTGGGTGAGCAGCACGTCGGTGGTGTGTTGGATGTGGGCGCTGAGCACCTCGGCGGCCGCGTCGGCGTCGTGTGCCAGGGCGGCGGCCAGCATCGCGCGGTGCTCGCCGGGGATGTCGCGCTTCTGGTCGGTGCCCAGCGAGACGGCCCAGCGGCGGTACAGCTCGGCGGCATCCCGCAGCGAAGCGGCGACGCCCCGCATCCGGGGGTTCGGGCAGCCGGCGAGCAGCGCCTGATGGAACTCCGCGTGCGCCGCCGCCCAGTCCTCGCTGACCCGGTCCGGATCGTCGGCGTCCAGCTGCGGGGTGCGCTCCAGCCGGTGGTGCGCGGCGACCAGCTGGGACTCCCAGGTCAGGCCGCCCTGCTCGATGGCCAGCCGAAGTACGAGCGGCTCGATGGCACGGCGGGCCTCGGTGAGGTGGCGCAGGTCGTCCGCCGAGATCGGCATCACCCGGAAGCCGTACTGCGGCTCCGACTCGACGAGCCCCTCGGCGGCCAGCCGGGTGAGCGCCTCGCGGACCACGCCCATGCTGGCGCCGTGGCGGGCGGACAGGTCGGCGAACGGCAGCCGGTCGGCGGGTTTGCGCCGGCCGGCCAGGATGTCCGCGCGCAGCTCGGCGTACACACGCTCCGCGCGAGTGGGTACGCCGCTACGGCTCATGGCCGAAAGTGAAGCATGTTCGTCATCTTCAAGCAAAGTTGAAAATCACTTGACCTATCGAGGTTTTTGTTCCAGGCTTGACCGTGCACTGGTCTGGACCGTGCGCGGTGCGTGGACTTTCGACAGGTCGATGCGGCGCCGCGCCCCGGGCACAATGGTCTGAACCCGTGAGTGGCGAGTGGGGCCGAGCTCAGCGCCCGCCCGCGCGCCGTTCACCACATCGAGGGAGGAACGCGGAGTGCGTATCGGAAACCTGTCCGGCCGGCTGAGCCTGTTCACCGAGCAGGGCGCCGTGGACGTCGAGAAGGCCAGCGGCGGCCGCTTCGGGCCCGACCCGCAGGCGGTCTACGACGTCTGGGACGAGTTCCTCGGTTGGGCGCAGGGCGCCGAGCTGGGCGAGGCCACCAGCTTCGACGCCGCCGACCTCGGCGCGCCGACGCCGGCCCCGCCGCAGGTACTCGCGATCGGGCTGAACTACTCCGCGCACGCCGCCGAGTCGAAGCTGGACGCGCCGGACAAGTTCCCGCCGGTCTTCACCAAGTTTCGCACCGCGATCTCCGGGCCGGTCAGCACGGTGGTCCTGCCGCCGGGCGGGCACACCGACTGGGAGGTCGAGCTGGTCGTGGTGATCGGCCGGCGCGCCGAGCAGGTGGCCGCCGCCGACGCCTGGTCCTACGTGGCCGGGCTGACCGTGGGGCAGGACATCTCCGAGCGGATCCGCCAGATCGAGGGCCCGGCGCCGCAGTTCAGCCTCGGCAAGTCGTTCCCCGGGTTCGCGCCGATCGGCCCGTGGGTGGTCACCCCGGACGAGTTCGACAACCCGGACGACCTGGAGCTGGGCTGCGCGATCGACGGCGAGACGGTGCAGCACTCCACCACGTCCGACCTGCTGTTCTCGGTGCCGAAGGTGATCGAGGGGCTGTCCGCCGTGCTGCCGCTGCTGCCCGGCGACGTGATCTTCACCGGCACCCCGTCCGGCGTCGGCCTCGGCCGCAACCCGCAGCGCTGGCTGCAGCCGGGCGAGGAGCTGGTCAGCTACGTGACCGGCGTCGGTGAGCTGCGCCAGAAGTTCGTCGCCAGCTAGTCCCGAGCGTGGCGCCGGTCGCCCCGCGGCCGGCGCCGCCCCGGTTCCACGAAGGAGGTCGGGTATGGCACTGCATCGGCTGGCCCAGGTGGTCATCGGCGTGCCGAACGTCGAGCAGACCGCCGCGTACTACACCGACTTCGGGCTGAGCGGTACCCGGGCGGCCAGCGGCGAGTGGAGCTTCCACACCCTGGACGGCGGTGAGCAGCTGCGGCTGGTGGCCAGCCCGCGGCGCCGCCTGGTGGAGCTCACCGTCGGGGCGGACGACCACGACGACCTGGACCGGGTGGACCACCAGCTGACGGCCCTGGGCGTGCCGGTGACCAGGGACGCCGACCAGGTCAGCGCCGTCGAGCCGGTCACCGGGGCCCGCGCCATGGTGGCTGTGCGCCCCCGGCTGGAGCAGCCGACCGTGGCGGCCACCGCGTACAACGGGCCCGGCCGACTGGAGCGGGTCAACCGGCGCGCCCCCGGCGTGTCCCGGCTGACCCCGGTGCGCCCGCGCAAGCTGGGCCACGTAGTGGTCGGCTCGACCGACGTAGCCACCACCGAGCGGTTCTTCCTGGACGGCCTCGGGTTCAAGCTCTCCGACCGAATCGCCGGCGCCGGCGCGTTCATGCGCTGCTCGACCGACCACCACAACGTGCTCGCGCTGGCCGCCCCCGTGTCCTTCCTGCACCACACGTCGTGGCAGGTGGACGACGTGGACGAGGTCGGCCGGGGCGCCATGGCCATGCTGGAGGACCACCCGGAACGGCACGTCTGGGGGCTGGGCCGCCACCACGCCGGGTCCAACTTCTTCTGGTACCTGAAGGACCCGGCCGGCAACTTCTCCGAGTACTACTCCGACATGGACTCGATCATCGACGACCAGCTGTGGACACCGGAGGCACACGAGGGCGCCAAGGGCCTGTTCAACTGGGGCCCACCGCCGCCGCCGTCGTTCCTCAAGCCGGAGGACCTCGCCGCCCTGATGACCGGCGCGCACTCCGCCTCGTGACGGCACCGCTCCCGGCTCAGCAGTCAGCCCAGTAGTCGACTCAGCTCCCGGCTCAGTAGTCGGCGAACTGCTCGACGAGCCCCTCGGCCAGCGCGATCTCGGCGCTCAACGGGTGGTCCTCGGTGACCAGCGGCAGCCGCTCGCCGGCCAGCGCGAACGCCCGCGCCACCGGGGCGTCCGGCAGCGCGGTGCCGGACAGCCGCAGCGCGCGCACCGAGGCGAGCAGCTCACAGCCGAGCACGGTCCGGTAGGCGCCGGCGGCCGAGGCGGTGCTGCGGGCGGCGTGCGTGGCGAAGCTGGCGTGGTCCTCCAGGCCCCGGGAGATCACCGCGGTACCCAGGGTGACCGGCGCGGCCGCGTGCCGCAGCTGGCCGAGCGCGTCGTGCGCCACGTACTCCAGGATCATGATCCCCGAGCTGGCCGGCGGGCCCACCGCGAGGAACGGGGCCAGCCCGGTGAGCTCCGGCTCCACCAGGTCGCTCAGCCGCGCGGCGGACAGCTCGGCCACGTGGTGCAGCGCGGCGCGCAGGCTGTCCAGGGCGAGCGCGAGATACGCGGTGGAGAACTGGCCGTGGTGGTACACGCGCTCGCTGCCGATGTGGATCAGTGGGTTCTCGGCGGCCGCGTTCAGGTCGATGGTGAGCACCCGCTCCAGCGCGTCCACCGCGTCCAACGCCGGGCCGTGGACCTGCGGAAAGGCGCGCAGCCCGAACGGGTCCTGCAGCCGGCGCCCCGGTGGCGGGTCACCGTCGGGCATCAGGATCCGGCGGACCTCCGCGGCGCAGCGCACCGAGCCGGGGTGCGGCCGCGCCGCGTGCACCACCTCGGAGAACGCCTCCGGTGAGCCGCCGAGCGCGCAGTAGGACAGCGCGGCGATCACGTGGCTGGCCCGCAGCAGCCGGCGCAGCTCGTGCCAGGCCAGTACCGACTCGGCCAGCGTCGCGGCGTTGCTGGAGATGAACGCCAGCGCGTCGCCGGGGCTGATCGGCACCGGGTCCAGCGTGCCGACCCGCCACGGCCGCTGCCCGGCGACGGTCAGCGCGATCTCGGCGAGCGCGGTGAGGTCGCCGGTGCCGATCGCGCCCCGGGAGTGCACCAGCGGCACCGCGCCGACCCGCAGCGCGTCGGCCAGCGCGCGCAGCAGCCTCGGGTGCACCCCGCTGCCGGCGGCGGCCAGCTGGTTGAGCCGGATGACCAGGGTGGCGCGCACGGTCTGGTCCGGGAACGGCTCGCCGGCGCCACCGGTGTGGCTGCGCAGCAACCGCAGCCCGTGCTCGTCGGTGGCCGCCGGGTCGACCACCGCGTGCCGGTTGGCGCCGACCCCGGTGGTCCGCCCGTAGACGGCCCGCTTGGCGCCGATCTCCCTGGCCAGCAGGTACGCCCGCTCGGCCCGGCGCAGCGCGTCCCCGTCGAGCGCGACCGGGTCGCCGAGGCGGGCGATCCGGACGACATCGGCGCAGCTCAGCCGGCTGCCGTCGAGCACGATCGGCTCCGTCACAGGCCCGTCCCGGGCGCTGGGCGGGGCGCTGGGTCGAGCACGATCGGCGCCGGCACGGGCTCAGGACTGGCTGCGGTAGGCGTCCAGTAGACGCAGCCAGACCTCGTTGATCGTGGGATAGGCCGGTACCGCGTGCCAGAGTCTGGTCAGCGGCACCTCGCCGACCACCGCGATGGTCGCCGCGTGCAGCATCTCGGCCACGTCCGGCCCGACGAAGGTGACGCCGACCAGCACGTCCCGGTCGGTGTCGACCACCAGGCGGGCCTTGCCGGTGTAGTTCACCGCGTGCACGTAGGAGCCGGCCACCGAGATGTCCAGGTCCACCGTGCGCACGGCGAGCCCCTCGGCGGTGGCCTGCGCCTCGGTCCGCCCGACCGCGGCCACCTCCGGGTCGGTGAACACCACCTGCGGCACCGCGTGATGATCCGCCGTCGCCGCGTACTCACCCCACGGCGTCGGCACCACGTCGATCCCCCGGGCGCGCGCGGCGATCGCGGCGCCGGCGATCCGGGCGGCGTACTTGCCCTGATGCGTCAGCGGGGCGCGGCCGGTCACGTCACCCGCGGCGTACAACCAGCCACCCACGACCCCGAGTACCTGCCCCGAGTCGTCCACCGCCAACGCCCGGTCCTCGGCCACCCCGAGCTCGGCCAGCCCGATCCCGGTGGTCAGCGGCCGCCGCCCTGCGGCCACCAGCAGCTCGTCCACCTCCACGACCTCGCTACCGAAGTGCAGCTCGATCGCATTGCCGTCCGCCCCGGACGGCTTCACCGCGTCCAACCCGGTACCGACCCGCAGATCGATCCCGGAGGCCCGCAGCCCGTCGGCGACCAGCTCCCCGGCGATCGGCTCCAGCGGGAACAGCGGGCGCGGTTCGCGGACCAGCATCGTCACCCGCGAACCCAGCGAGGCCCACGCCTGCGCCAGCTCCGCGCCGACCACCCCGCCGCCGAGCACGCCCAGTCGCGCCGGCACCTCGTGCGCCGAGGTCGCCTCGCGGGAATGCCACAGCCGCACCTGGTCCAACCCCGGGATGGGCGGCGTCAACGGCACACTCCCGGTACACACCGCCACCGCGTGCCGCGCCCGCAATACCCGCTCGGTCCCGTCGTCGGCGGTCACCGTCACCGCGCGCACCCCGGACAGCCGGCCCCGGCCGCGCACCACGGCGGTCCCGGCGCCCTCGGCCCAGCGCACCTGGCTGTCGTCGTGCCAGTGCGACGCGATCTCGTCCCGGCGGGTCAGCACCGCCGCCGGGTCGAACTCCGCGTGCACCCCCGGCAGCCGGCGCGCCGCCGCCACCGCATGCGAGGTCCGCAACAACGCCTTGGACGGCATACAGGCCCAGTACGAACACTCGCCACCGACCAGCTCGGCCTCCACCAGAGCCGCGGTCAACCCACCGCGCACGGCGTAGTCGGCCACGTTCTCCCCGACCGCGCCGGCGCCGATCACGACGACGTCGAACTCGTCCTGCTCGCTCACACCGGGTCCCCGTTCGCTCCGGCGTTCGCTCCGCCGTCCGCGCCGTCCTTCGGGCCGGCCGTTACCGCGGCGACCGCGTCGGCCACCGGCGTCGAGCCGCCGAGCAGGTCCAGCACGAGACCGGCGCGAGCGGCCCAGACGGCCGGCTCGGCGAGCAGCGCGGCCACCACCTCGGCCACGTCGGCCCTGGTCACATCGCCCCTGGGCAGCCCGGGCGGGGCGAGCTCGACCAGCCCCGTGCCGGGGTCATCGGTGAGCACGCCGGGCCGCAGCACGGTCAGCCCGACCGACCGCTGCGCCACCTCCACCTCGGCCGCCTTCTTGGCCCGCAGGTAGGCGGCCCACACCGCGTCGGTGCCGGGCGCCGGCGGTTTGTCCACCCCGGGGGAGGAGATCAGCAGGTACCGGTCGACCCCGGCGGTCACCGCCGCGTCGGCGAGCAGCACGGCGGCGCCCCGGTCGACGGTGTCCTTGCGTTCGGCGCTGCTGCCGGGACCGGCGCCGGCGGCGAACACCACCGCGTCCGCGCCGGCCAGCCGCCGGGCGAGCTGCTCGGCCGTGCTGAACTCCAGGTCGATGACCTCCGCGTCGGCCCCGGTATCCCGGACGTCCGGCACGTGGCCTTCGTTGCGCACCAGGCCGACCGCCTGGTCGCCCCGCTCGCTCAGGATCCGCTCCAGGTGCAGCGCGATCTTGCCGTGTCCACCGGCGATGACGACTCGCATGACACCGACGCTAGCGGCCCGGGCCGGGGCGCGCAGGCCCGCCGCGCCGGACGTCATGGCTTGGTCACATGGGGGACGGACTGCGGTTCCCCGGGCCCGGCGAACCTCACCTGTTCGGTACCGCAACGGTCGTTTTCTCGCCCTGCGAAAAACTTGCCCCCTTGTGAGCGGCGGCACACGCGGATGAGATCGAGTTACCGAACACGCGTGCCCGAACACGTGCACCCAGGCCGCGCAGCGACCACCCCACCGGAGGGCCCGACATGTACGAGAAGGACGGCGAGAAGTACTTCGTGGTGGACTCCCACTCGCATTTCTGGGACGCCAGCGAGGAGAACTGGGTACCGGGCGCGGAGCAGTACGCGAAGGGCTGGATCGA
>Ga0137415_10001286_pt1 | contig 24774 bp, 27 predicted proteins | sample CZODoug3_1_1_16f_FD_183082 | JGI IMG/M metagenome (GOLD analysis project Ga0137415, IMG submission 183082) | Vadose zone soil fungal communities from Angelo Coast Range Reserve, California, USA - CZODoug3_1_1_16fungal (Hybrid Assembly) | ecosystem: Environmental > Terrestrial > Soil > Vadose...
TCCTCCAGCACGTCATGTACCAGCGGACGTTTGACGACTATTCAGCCATGGACTCCCGCGGCCTGCTTGCGTGACGGTCGCAGTGTTCAAGACGGCTGTTTCTCTCTCGGCAGCGAATGTCGACGTACGAATTCCCGCAACATCCGGTACCCGCGGTCGGCGCGATCGTGTTCCGTGGATCGCAGGTCTTGCTCGTGCGTCGAAGAGACCCTCCGTACCAGGGACGGTGGAGCATTCCCGGAGGGGCGATGGAGGTCGGAGAGACCGTGGAGCAGGCCGTGGTCCGAGAAACCCGCGAGGAGACCACAGTGGAGGTTCGGCCAGTGGAAGTGATCACCGTGGCGGATTTCATCGAGAAAGCTGGCGCCCGAATCCGCTGGCACTACGTCCTGGTGGATGTCCTGTGTGCTCCCGTCCGAGGCGAGCCATTCCCTGAGAGCGACGCGGAGAACGCCCGGTTCGTCGAAATGCGCGAACTCGGTGAACTCGACGTGGCCCCGACTGCCATAGGAGTCATTGAACACGCGGTAATCAGGCGCCGCGAAGCCCCCGAGGGGTGATCTGGACTCCGAAGATTCCGAAAGAGACTTCGCTGCAGTCGCCTTTGTCCGCGGCCGTGTCCGGCCCAAGGGTTCATTTGGTCTCGGTTTCTCCCTCGGAATATGCGGATTTCGTGAAGGACCAGATCCGCGAATTCGCCGATCAGAAGGTTCGAGCGGGTCATTGGCGCACCGAGGAAGCGATGGAGCTTTCGCGGCATGCCGTCGAATCGTTCCTGCCCCAAGCGGGGCCCTCGGAGAACCATCGGGTCTACCGAGCGGTCGATGAATCGGGCCGCGGAGTGGGATGGATTTGGGTGGGACCTCCTCCCGTGCGCCTCCTGAACCTCCCCACGCACCGGTGGCTCTTCCAGATCACCGTCGACGCCCCGCTCCGCGGCAAAGGATACGGCCGCGCCATGCTGGCGGCCACGGAGGACCTCGTGAGCCGCGAAGGCGCGCGCGAACTCTATCTAAACGTCTTCCGATGGAACTCGGTCGCGCGGGCGCTGTACGACTCGGCTGGATACGAGGTCGTTCATGATGGCGAAACGGAAACCGGAATGCGAAAGACGCTGAACATGGAGGTGGCGCGGTGACCACGGTGTCGCAACTTCGGATCTACCGGATCAAGGAGGGGAAGATGGAGGAGTGGCTCGCGGGATGGACTCGGGGCGTCCTGCCCCTCCGAGAAAAACTCGGGTTCCGCAACGACGGAGCCTGGGTGGTCCGCGGGGAGAACACCTTCGTCTGGATTCTCACCTACGACGGGCCGGAGGGATTCGAGGCACGGGACGCGGCATATTACGCGTCTCAGGAGCGGAAAGCGTTGCGGCCGGATCCCGCCCCGTTGATCGAGAAGTCGGAAACCTACCTAATGGCATCGGTCCTCCGTCGTTAGTCCTGTTTCGGACGGGCCCGTTCGACAGGGACTCCTGGGAAAGTATTAGGTGGGCACCGGGAGTTGGCCGTCTCGGAGGAGGCTCTTCGTGGACTTACAGACCGTGGAGGCGCTGATCCGGAATTACGCGACTCCGATTGCGGGGGCCGCCCTCATCCTGTCGGGGATTTTCCTACGGCTCCTCGGAAAGGGAGTTGCCTATCTGATCCTGGGCGTGGGGATCCTGGCGAGCCTCTACCTGGTATTGCGGGGTCTCGGATCCGGTCCGAACGCCTGGCTACCTGTTGCCGTCCTGGCCGCCGGGATCGCGGCCTCCGTCGCCCTGGCCCTCGCTCTGAGGGCGCTCGCCGTGGCGGTGGAATTCGGGCTTTTCACGGCCGGCTGGTATCTGTTCCTGCAGGCGGTGCCTGCCTTCCTCCCAGCATTCCCGGTCCTTTCCAGTGTCGCGGGCGCATCGACGTGGATGGGTTTCTCGATCGTGACGACCGTAGCCTCCGAGTGGGGCGCGAGGAGACGGAGGCTTTCCCGTGCTCGCGGTATGTTTCCCGGTGATGCATCGTCCGCTCTTCGAATGGTGAGACGCTAATCGGACAGCTCGCGTTCAAATACTTCCTGCCGTCTCCGTGTTCCGATGGCGCGGAAAGAAATCCGGATGACAAGAAGCGCCCGTCGACGCGCTCGTCGTCGCAAGGGCGCGGGGCCGTCGCACCGAATCAAGCGACGTCGACGGTAGAGCAAACAGTCGACTTCTTGATCCTTTGCCTCGAGACCGGCCGTTTCGGCGCCTCCGCATTCAATAAATCGGTGTGTCTACCATAACCCATTATGAAGGCGGCGGCTTTCATCGTCTCCTGTCTCGAAAACGAACGGGTCCGTTTCGCCTTCGGGATTCCCGGCGAGGAAAACCTGGAACTCATGGACTCTCTGCGGGAGAGTTCTGTCCGTTTCGTTCTGACCCGCCACGAGGAGGCGGCCGCGTTCATGGCCGACGTCTACGGACGGCTCACCACCCATGCGGGGGTGTGCCTCGCGACGCTGGGACCCGGGGCGACGAATCTCGTCACGGGTGTGGCCGATGCCTTCCTCGACCGCGCGCCGCTCGTCGCGATCACGGCTCAGACGAACCTGTCGAGGGTTCACCGGGAATCCCATCAGTTCGTCGACATCCTGCAGCTGTTCAAGCCGATCACGAAGTGGAACGCGCGGATCGAAAGCCCGGACACGATTCCGGAGATTGTGCGCAAGGCGTTCAAGGTGGCCGAGGCGGAGAAGCCCGGTTCGACCCACGTCGAATTGCCTGAAAACATCGCGGATGAAGAGACGAGCGCGGATCCGAGACCGCTCCCCATCGAGCGCATCCCGAACCCCTCGCCGGATCGGACGAACCTCGAGAAGGCCGCCGACCTGATTCAGAAGGCCGACCGGCCGCTCGTCCTAGCTGGGAATGGCGTCATCCGAAGCGGTGCATCCGATGAGTTGCGTCACTTCGCCGAGGATCTTCGGATCCCGGTCGCTCACACGTTCATGGGGAAAGGGACGATGCCTTGGACTTCTCCGATGAACCTCATGACGGTCGGAGTGCTGCCGCGGGACTACGAACTCGCGGGTCTAAACGAATCCGACCTTGTGATCTGCGTCGGATTTGATTTCGTCGAGTACGACCCACTCTCCTGGAATCCCCTTGGTGATCGACGAATCGTTCACATCGATTCCCTGCCCGCGGAAATCTCCGTGCACTACGTCCCCGACGTCGAGGTGGTCGGCGAGATTCGCGAGTCGCTGCGCGTCCTTCGCGGGCATGTTCGGAGGCCGCGGGAGTCAACGTGGGCCCTGCAATCCCGGGAGCGGGTCCTGAAACAGCTCGAATCCGAACTCGGAGAACGCCCGAGAGGAGTGCTCAAACCACAGCAAGTTCTGTGGGAGCTCCGCGATATCCTCGGATCCGATGACCTCCTCATCTCGGACGTGGGAGCACACAAACTTTGGCTCGGCCGGTTCTTCAGAACGATCAAGCCGAACACAGTCATTATCTCGAACGGCCTGTCGGCGATGGGCATCGCCGTGCCGGGAGGAATCGCCGCGAAGTTGGCCGATCCTGACCGCCGCGTCGTGACCCTGAGCGGGGACGGTGGATTTTTGATGAGCGTCCACGAGCTGGAGACCGCGAAACGGGAGCGGACCGCCACGGTGAACTTGGTGTTCCGGGATGGCGGGCTCGGAAGCATCCGATGGAAGCAGATGGCAAAGTTCGGGCGTTCGGTGGGAACCGGGTTCGACAATCCCGATCTCGTGCGACTCGCTGAGGCATTCGGGATCCGTGGTTTTCGTGTCGAACACGCCTCCGAACTGAGCTCGGTTCTCTCCGAGGCGTTGCAGGCGAATGTGCCGACGGTCGTCGACATCCCGGTAGATTACAGCGACAATCCCTTCATCGGACGCCGGTCATAGTGGATCATTGAAGGCGGAAGGGAAAGCGACGTGCTTGATGAGAAAACTTGCCTCGACGATCTGGCGAATCTCGATTCCCGATCCGTCAGGATGGTCCAAATCGTTCTTTCGCTCGTGTGCGGGCGCGCGCAGTTTCGGTCTCGCGGTTTCGCGGCTCCGCGTCGGTGACTAGGGAGTCCAGCAGGCGTCGGGCCACTGCCGCTACTTCCGTCACGGCGTGATTCACCGCAACTTCGTTGGCTCGGGAGGGTCTATTGAATCCCGAGAGCTTCCTCACGAACTGGATAGAGGCCTCTCGAATCTCCTCGTCGGTCGCGGGAGGGTCGAAGTTGAACAGCGTCTTGATATTCCGGCACATATCGGCACGCCCTCACCTGCCCGAAAGGAGGGGTGGAATATTCCTCTTGCCCTATCCTCCACGGTGGCGGGCCTCGAGGACCTTGACCAGCTTGTCGAGGGAGCTGTTCATTCCCATGGCCGACAACTTCGTCCACTCTTCGTCGTGCATCGCGTCCTCCGTCACGACCATGTGGACCCCTTGGCCCCTGGCGTGGATCTCGACCACAGCGAGGACCTCGTAGGGAGCCACCCCGGGAATGAAATCAGCAAGCGTCCGGTAGACAAGGCGCGTCCGCGGATTGACCTCGGTGTACGTCCCAGCGGCGACCGTCGTGAGGGGGAGGCCCGCGGCCTTCAATCCTTCGATCTGGGCCGGATCGATTGCCGTCATTGCGTATTCGAATGTGCCGCCCGGGCGGAGTTCGAGCTTCCGGACGGCCGTCACGAAGCCTTCGGGACCCCACCAGGATTCGAGGCCTGTTTTCGTCGTCCAGAGATCCCAGACTTCGTCCACCCTCGCCGCTCGGAAGGTGCGTTCGAACGTGAGTTTCGCTCTCGGCGCCCTCGCGTTTGCTGGTGCGTTGCTTTTCTTTGCCATCTCGCTCACGTCCTCTCCGCGTAAGCCCGGTGGAGCCTCTTGATATCGATCTTGGACATCTGGAGGAGGGCTTCCATCACTTTGTCCGAGTTCCCGGATTTCGGATCGCTCATCATCTCGCCCAGCACCGTGGGGACGATTTGCCATGAGACGCCGAACTTGTCTTTGAGCCAGCCGCACGGTTGCTTCTCCCCTCCCTCGGAGAGCTTCTCCCAGAGCCGGTCGATCTCCTGCTGCGTCTCGCAATTCACGAAGAGGGATGTGCCTTGGCTGAAAGAGAAGGACGGGCCACCGTCCATCGCCATGAACCGCTGTCCGTCGAGTTCGAATGTCGCGTTGAGCACCTTGCCCTTGGCGATGGGGCCCTCGGTTCGACTCCGAACGAGGCTCACGATTCTTGAGTTCTTGAAGACCGAAACGTAACGGTGCACGGCCTCTTCGGCCTGGTCGGTGAAGGTCAAGAATATGGTCACTTTCTGCGAGTCGTTCTTCTCCTTACGTTCTCGACTAGCCTTCCGGTCCTTCATGTGCGTCTCTCCTGGGTCTTACGTGTCTTCCTTCGCCGCTCGAGTTCGTTCCCAAACCGGTCGAGGCGGGCCTCCCACAGGTCACGATACTGCAGGATCCATTTGTCCAGATCGCGGAACGGCTCGACCCGAAGCGAGTACAATCGCTTCTGGCCTTCTGCGCGCACGCGCACGAACCCCGCATCGTACAGGATGCGAAGGTGGCGCGATACGCCCGACTGATGGATGTCCACGGCCTCCACGAGCTCGTGGACGGGGCGCTCGCCAGTCCCAAGCGTCTCGATGATGCGGCGGCGCGTCGGGTCAGCGAGGGTCTCGAAGACAACGGATTCCACAGGGGAATGTATGTATGTATATGTATATACAGATTCCTGTATTCTCAATCGAAAGCCGCCAAGGGCGTCTCGTCGACGGCCGAGCATGATCGAGCCTCACGGTCGTACATCGTCCGGTATCCACGGTGCAGAAACGCCCGGAGAAGATACATAGGCGGATTGCGTTGCCGGCGCCAGGGAGTCGAATAATGGCAGAAAACGCCGAACCGGGACGGGTGGTCATTCGATCCAGCCATGAGGACCTTTCGGAACCGACGTCGCACCTACTGATCCCGACGGCCGAACAAGGTCCGCTTCCTCCCTTCGATCGCTTTGCAGAAACGGTTGCTACGGCGCGGTTGCAGCTCGGATTTCACACGCACTTGGCCGAGGAGGTCGTCACCTATGTGCTCGACGGTTCCGTGCACCATGAGGATGGAAGCGGGAAGCACACTGTGCTCAACGCGGGGTCGGTCCTCGTCGTGACGGCCCACCAAGAGATCCGCCACGAGCTCACGATGCAACCGGTGCAAGCAGGCCGGAACGCCCGGTCCATCTCGATCGTCCTGCGGCTGCCTTGGCACACGGAACCCCCTCCGACCTTGATTCAAATCAAAGATACCGGGGACCTGGTGGAGGCGACCGACGGAATCCTGCAGCGAGCCGTGGTTGGCCCGCTCGCCCGGGCCGACAGTTCGATGGGACTGGAGTGCGTGGACCTCAAACTCCCCGAGGCAGCACAGGCATCCTTCAATGTTGGTCGTCACCGGCGGGGGATCGCGTACGTCCTCGAGGGATCCGGGACGATTGAGAAGGAACGCATCGAGTCAGGGCAAGGCGCTTTGTTCGAGAACGTGACGAACCTCACGTTATCCGGATCCCCCGGATTCCGAGTCTTTCTTGCATCCGTTCCACTCGCCGACAACGGCCAGAGAGATAGCCCCGGCCGGCAGCGGTCGCGTAGAGCCTGATCCCGTTCCCGGGAGCAGGTCGGGTTCCCGAGTGAGTCCGAGCCTACATCTGTGGTGCGTTGGGATTCTGCTGCCAAAGGGCCATCCGGGTACCCGAGGGGTCCTCAAAGATGGCGAACCATCCTTGGCCTGGGACTTCGTTCTTCGGTGCGATGATCTTCCCGCCGGCCTTCTTGATCTTCTCCTGGTACTCATCGACTGAGTTTACGGAGATGTAGTTGATGATGCCCGACGGCCAGTTTCCGGGTTGCAAGCCACCGACGCCGCCACCAGGACCGCTCGGTGCCTGGAACAACGAGTATTCCATGCCGGGCACCTCTTGGAATTTCCAGCCGAACAGGCTTCCATAGAACTTCTCGAGTTTCTTCGGTTCCTTGACGTGGAACTCTACATGCACAATGCTTCCGGGTTTCGGTCTTTCCGCCATGAGGCTTCCTCTGTGGCGCCGAGCAAGCGAGGAGGCCTATTTAACCGTTGTTCGGAGAGGACGCAGAAAGTACGGGGCTTATGGGTGACTCTGGGAAGCCATATCGTCGGTCGGGTTGGGATCACCGGGGCGGAACCCAAGGGACGCGGAGTTGATACAATACCGCAACCCCGTCGGATCGGGACCATCGTCAAAGACGTGCCCCAGGTGGGAGCCGCAGTTCGCGCATTCGACCTCGGTCCGCCGCATGAACAGGCTGCGATCCGTCTTTTCCGTCACGTTCCCTTTCTGAAACGGCGCCCAGAAACTCGGCCAGCCCGTTCCAGAGTCGAACTTCGTCCCTGAGGCAAAAAGCGCCTGCCCGCAGACGGTGCAGACGTAGGTCCCAGGCTGATGGTTGTCCCAGTATTCGCCGGTAAAGGGTCGCTCGGTCCCTTTGTTGATGCAGACCTCATATTGCACCGGCGTGAGCCGCTGCCGAAGATCCGCCTTCTCGAACTTCTCCACGAGGAGACACGGACCCCCGAGCCGTTTAAGACTTTGGCTCGGAGTAACTTTCAGGCGGCTCACGGAATCGAGGAAAGGTTATCGGGGACCTGGAATCTCACGGCGCGGAAGTTGAATAGGAGTAACAGCATGAGAATCGGCTCCATCGTGATCGATTGCGACGACTTCCCTCGGATGCTGGCGTTCTGGCAAGAGGCGCTCCACTATGTTCCCAAATATCCGCCCGACGAAGGATGGGTCATTCTCAAGGACCCGCAAGGTCGAGGTCCCAACCTTTCGTTGAATCTCTCTTCCGAAGGTCACCTGGATCAGTATCGGCTTCACCTGGATCTCTATGCCGAGGATCAGAAAGCCGAGGTCCTACGTCTACTCAGTCTCGGGGCAACGCTCCATCGTTCCGCGCAACCAGGCGAGGACTTCGTCGTCCTCGCGGACCCGGACGGCAACCTGTTCTGCGTCGTCCAAGTGTGACGTGGCTAACCCGGCGATAAGGAACTTAAGTCCAAGTGGCATTATAGTACCCTCGAGCTTGGGGACCGACGGCATGGGCTTCCCGGAGAATTTTGATCGTGAAGCAACGAGTCGGCTCCTGATCATCGCGAACGGGAGGAGATGAATCAGAATGGACAATAGTGGCAAGAAACAATTCCGAACGATTGACGAATACATCGAGACCTTTCCGAAGGATGTCCAACCCATCCTCGAGAAAGTGAGACAAACGATCCGAAAGGCCGCCCCCAAAGCCGTAGAGGCTATCAGCTATCAAATGCCGACGTTCAAACTGAACGGAAAGGGCCTTGTCTATTTCGCCGGGTACAAGAGCCACATTGGATTTTATCCGATACCCTCGGGCGTTGAAGCCTTCAAGAAGGAACTCTCCAAGTACAAGCAGGGAAAGGGCTCTGTACAGTTTCCTCTCGCCGAGCCCGTTCCATATGATCTCGTGAAGAGAATCGTTCAGTTTCGGGTAAAGGAACAGCCCGCGAAAAAGGACTGATCTCTGGCTGCTCCGAGCACACGCAGACAAGGAAGGCGTGTAGGGTGGGACGCCCGCGTTGGGATTTGAACCCAAGTCACCAGGTCCGGAGCCTGGAAGTCTATCCAAACTAGCCTACGCGGGCTTGCGGGCGAATAGGTCACGGACTTAAAACATCCGCCTCGACGAACCCGAGGGCGGCTCATTTCTTCGCGAATTCGGTATACCCGCATCGACCGCAGGACATGCGGTCTGAGTGCTTCGCGAGGAAGACGCCAGGTCCGCATTTCGGGCATTGCGCTCGCTCCCGCGAAATCCGATTCCCGTCGATCTTGTAGAATTTCCGCTTGAGGCCAGCCGTGCCTTTCTCCTTCTTCGCCTCGGCCATCACTTACCTCCCTTCTTCTTCGGCTCCGCCTTCTTTTCGTCCTTCTTCTCGTCTTTCTTTTCCTCTTTCTTTTCGGCGGGCTTCTTCTCGTCCTTCGCGGCGGGTTTCTTCTCCTCTTTGGCCGGAGCCTTGTCCGCTTTCGGCTCGGGTTTCGCCTCGGCCTTGGGGCCTTCAGGCTTCGGAGCCGCGGTTGGCTTCTCCGCCCTGGGAGTCGGAGCGGGTTTCTCCGGTTTCGGCGCGGCCTCCTTCTTGATTTCCGGCTCGATCAGCTTGTTGCGGACCAGGATGTGCTTGCGCTCCACCGAAAGCGCTTCTTCCTTCGTCTTGTACACCTTCGCGTAGCCGACCGTCTCGTACCGTCCGAACGTGGAGGCCTGTGAGTCGATCACAACAATGTCCTTCGTTGCCTTGAGCTCCTTTGCGAGGAAGGCGCGGAGCGCGTCCCGGGTCGGCGTCGGCTCGGCCTTATGGATGGCCTTGAACGAGACTTCGGTCCGTTTCAGGAGCGGGTTCTCCTTCCGCTGGATTACTTCGAGTTGCATCTCTACCGCTCCATTCGTCGCAGGACGTCCAAGACCCGGGATTTCGCGGCCTCGTCCGCCCGCACGACCACGACGCCCTGGGACGGCAGGCCGTACAGCACCGCCGCGGACGAGGGCGCCAGGGCGATGCAGACCAGGGCCAGAAGGTCCTCTTCGCCTCGGACTTCGACGCGTACCCGCTCCTTCGACTTAAAGGCTTCGGACACGATGCGCCAGGAGTCCGGCATGATCGTCCCTGCCGGATTCGTGACCCTCAGGACAACGGATCCGATCCGCTGCAAGGCGTCGCGCAGCTCGGGATCCTCCTGGCGCTTCGTCTTGAAGTCGACGAGGCAGACGTCCGGAGGACGGCCGCGGGCGACCAGGTCGAGCGTGCAGAAATCGCCGACTGTCACGACGGGACTCGCGCGTCCGATCGCGGGCAGGATGCCCTCGCCGTGGACGAGCGAGCCCATCGGCCAACGCAGATACTCTCGTAACGAATCCGGGAGGCGCAGCGTCGCGTCCGCGAACTCAACGAACGCGGAGGGCGAACTTCCCATTGACATGGATGCCCATCTTCTTCGCGATCTCGGACCGCGGGTGGTCGACGATGATCACGTAACCCTGCCAATCCTTCGAAGTCTCGTTGCCGCACAACGGGCATTTGTCCTCGTCCGTGATCGCGGAACAGTTCTTGCACGCCTTTGGAATTTTGACGACCATACTTCACCGTTTCTTCCGGGTGCGGCCTTCCGCTCTCGCGCGGTCTTCTTCGATCCAGTCGAGTTTCCCGAGGGCGGGCTGGCGCATCGTGAGCCCGATTTTCGACTCCCGCGGCGCCCGCTCGTTCAGGGAGACCGCGACAATCCGAGTTCGGACCTTGTCGCCGATTCGCAGATCGCGCTTCGTATCCTTCCCGATGAGCCGCTGTCCCTCTTCGTCCACGTCGACCCGATCGTCCATGACCTGCGAGATATGCAGGAGGCCGTCCAGGGGACCGAATCTCACGAAAGCGCCGAACTTAAGGATTTCCACCACGGTGCCCTCGACGATCTCCTGGAGGGCCGGCGCGAAGACGAGGGCGTCGTACTTTACGCGCTGGTATACCGCACCATCGCCGTGGACGATGCGACCCTCGCCCATCCGTTCGATGTTGCTTGCGATCAGGGTGAGCGTCTTGTCGGCCCCGATCTTGCCCTCGAGGGTTGTGCGCGTGAGCTCCCGCGCCACCGCATCGATGTCTTCCCCCAGGCGTTCCGGCGGGATTCGGACGACGTCCTCCCGCTGGACTCGTTGATACATGAAAACCGGCGCGGGTCGTACAGGTTCCATCTATTTATCACTTTACGTGCCACCTCCCTCGCCTCCTGATTCTCTTTGTAAATTCCGCGTTTCATCGGTGAAGGCGGACGGTCCCCTCCTTCTCCGCCCGATGCCTCGGTCTACCTTCTTATGGGCCTTCGGGCTTACCTAAATCCGATCGGGCGTCGGCGAACGCGGCGGCCGAGTTTCCGGCTCATCCGAACGGGCCACGAAAGCCGCACGCGTCGAACCGTCGCTCGAGCGCGGGGAGCGAGGAGTCGTGGGGCGAAACAGGAGTGACCTCATCGTCTTCGTCGGCAAGCGACTCCTTCAACTCATCCCGGTCGTCCTCGGTGTCATTGTCATCACATTTTTCTTCACTCACGTCGCAACTCAGAATCCGTGCGCCGTGTGGGCAGGAGCTCATGCCACCGCGGATCAGGTGCAGGCGTGCATCGTGCGATTCGGATTGGATCGCCCGCTGACCGATCAGTTCTGGCGGTACCTGACCACGCTTTTGTCGGGTGACTGGGGCGCCAATCCTCGGGGAGGGGTCCCCGTACTCCTTTCCATCTCGTCCGCCTTTCCCGCGACTCTCGAGCTCGTCCTCGCCTCCCTGTTCATCATGACCGTCCTCGGCATCCCTCTGGGCGTCATCGCCGCCAATGGCGCGGGCCGCTGGGCGGACCATCTCGTGCGGGTGTTCTATCTGAGCGGGTGGGCCACGCCCACGTACTTGGGAGCCGTCGTTCTCGCGATTGCCGTGGGTCCGGCGATCGGCCTCCCGACGAAGGGGGACTTCGCGAGCACGCCGCCATTTGCCCGCCTGACTCACATGTCCGTGCTGGACGCGCTATTGGCCTTGGATTTCCCCGCCGCCGGAGACGCCCTCCTTCATCTGATCCTCCCCGCGTCCGCGTTGGCCTTGCTCAATCTCGGGATTGCGACGCGGATGACGAGGACCTCGATGCTGGAGGTCCTTCCCCTCGATTTCGTCAAGACCGCCCGCATGAAGGGCCTGTCCGACTTTGTTGTGCTCTACAAACACGCCCTTCGGAATGCCCTGATCTCGACAGTGACGATCCTCGGGATCACGGCCGGCGTCCTCCTCTCGGGGACCGTCGTGATCGAGACGATCTTCCAATGGCCCGGGATCGGGGCGTATGCCTACGACGCGATCAAGGGATACAACTTCCCGGGGACGATTGCGGTCGTCATCGTGTTCGCCATCGCCGTCGTCATCTCCAATCTCCTGTCGGACGTCCTCTACGGGATCCTGGATCCTCGCGTCGAGTGGAGGTAACGATGGCGAACGAAACGCGTTCGAGTCTTGGAGGCGATGCGACCGCCGAGAGGAGTTTGCGTGGGAAAGTGTCGCATCTCCGTGAGCTGCTTCGCCCGTTCATCCGCGTGCTGCGGGCGAACCCTCTCACGTTGGTCGGCTTCATCCTCGTCGTCATTATCTCAGTGACCGCGGTCCTCGTCGCCCTGGTGCCGGTCATCACACAGCTGGTGCTCGGCCATCCGATCCTTCTCACGCCGTATGATCCCAACGGAATTTCGACGGATTACAGCCAAGGACCCTCCCTGAAGCACCTTCTGGGGACGGACAAGTTGGGCCTCGACATCTTCTCGAGGGTCCTCACCGCGCTTCCGCTCGATCTGGCTATCGGGGTCGGGATCGCTGGTTTCGCGCTCTTGGCCGGAGGGGGACTCGGCCTGGTGGCGGGCTACTGGGACAAGCCCCGGACGATCGGGGGCGCGATTTCCGCGGTCATCCTCCGGGTCACCGATGTCTTCCTAGCGTTTCCTTCGTTGGTCCTCGCCCTCGCGATTGCGGCCTCACTCGGCAGAGGGACGGTTCCCTCGATGCTCGCGGTCCTCCTGACGTGGTGGCCCTACTACGTTCGACTCACGCGAGGGGAGGTCCTTGCGGTCAAACACCGACCGTATGTCGTCGCGGCCCGAGCGGCCGGCGTCTCCGAGGTCCGAATCCTGTTCCGTCATGTCCTCCGGAATCTGATCGAGCCTCTTCTGGTGTATTACACGCTCGACATCGGCACGGTCATCATCACGTTCTCGACGATTTCGTTCGTCGGGATCGGTGTTCCCTTGGAAGTCTCGGAGTGGGGGACGATGGTCGAGGCCTACGAGCAGCTCCTCCTGACCCACCCGTGGACGGTCCTCGCTCCCGGCGCGGCCATTTTCATCACCGTCCTGGCCTTCAGCCTGTTCGGCGACGGCCTTCGGGATATCCTTGACCCGCGGAGCCGCCGCACCTTGGTTCAGGCCGTTGCCCCGACGACCCTCCCCGGTCAGGTTGCTGTGAGCGCAGAGGCGTGATCTCCGATGGTGGAACCGGTGTTGGAGGTCCAGGATCTCTCTGTCGAGTACGAGGCGGGCACGGGGACGTTCCACGCCCTGACCGGCGTCTCGGTCCGATTGGACCCCGGTCGCGTCGTCGGCATCGTCGGCGAGACGGGTTCCGGGAAAAGCACCCTCGCCCATGCCATTCCGCGCCTGCTCCCGGAACCTCCGGCTCGGATCGTCTCCGGACGGATCGCCTTCCGCGGCGTGGACGTCCTTGACCTTCCGAAATGGAAACTGCCGCTTCTTCGTGGGACCGGGATCGGCATGATCTTCCAGGAGCCGATCAATTCCCTCAATCCGGCGTACCGGATCTTCGACCAAGTCGCGGAAGCGGTCGCCGTTCGGAAGCTGCGGGATGCGGGCGAGGCACCGACTCTCTTCCCTGCGCCAGAACCGCATGATTACTCGAAGGGCACGACGGTGAAGACCGGCGAAGCCCTCCTCCATCCGATTGCGACGACGCTCCCTCGGCGAAGGAGCCGCGCTCGACGGGAGGCGTTGATGCAAGACGTCCTGGATTACCTGAAGCTCGTCCGCATCAACGACCCGGAGACGATCCTCGACCTCTATCCGCACGAACTTTCCGGCGGCATGCGCCAGCGAATCATGATCGCGATGGCCCTGAGCGCGAAGCCCTCACTCCTGATTGCCGACGAACCGACGAGCGCCCTCGACATCACGATCCAGGCGCAGGTCCTCACGTTGATGAAGGAGCTGATGGAGGAGGTGCAGACGTCAATCTTGTTCATCAGCCACGACCTCGGGATCATCGCGGAGATGGCCGACGAGGTGGGCGTCCTCTATGCGGGCCACCTGGTTGAGTTCGGACCGGTCGAAGAGGTCTTTGCGAACCCGCGTCACCCGTACACGAAATTGCTGCTCCGCTCCGTCCCTGCCCAGTACAAGGAGGACGGTCCCTTGCCCGCGCTTTCGGGGTCCGTGCCCAGCCTCGCTGATGTGCCTCGAGGATGCCCCTTCCATCCCCGCTGCCCGCTCGCGAGGGACGCATGTACGAGGGACCCCGGTCCCATGCTGGAGCCGGCAAAGGATACCTCGGTTCGGACCCATCTCTCGGCCTGTTATTACAGCGACGAAGTGGGGCGGATGACATGACCACTCCCATCATCGAAGCCGAGGGGCTGGTCAAACACTTCCCCCTCGCCCGCTCCCTCGCTGACGTTGTCACGAGAAAGCCCGAAGAGGTGGTTCATGCGGTCGACGGCGTCTCTCTGGCGGTTCAACCGGGAGAAACCGTGGGGCTGATCGGCGAGTCCGGCTCCGGGAAGACGACCCTCGGTTGGCTCCTATCGAAGCTCCACGAGCCGACCGCGGGCCGGGTCCGATTCGAGGGGCAGGACATCACCGACCTTCAGGGGCGAGACCTCCTACAGTGGCGACGGAACGTCCAGATTGTGTTTCAAGATCCCGTGGGGTCGCTCGATCCTCGGCTGCGTGTGTGGCAGATCGTGGGAGAGCCGATCAAGGCGCAGGAGAACGCTGGGCGCGACGAGATCCGAAGGCGGGTCTCTGAATTCCTCCCGCTTGTCGGACTCCCCCCGGGATCGATTGACCAGTATCCGCACGAATTCTCCGGAGGCGGCCGTCAGCGCCTTTCCCTGGCGCGCGCGCTCAGCGTCCACCCGAAGGTCCTCATCTTGGACGAGCCGACGAGCGCCCTCGACGTGGCCGTCCAGGCACAGATTCTGAATCGGCTCGTTTCGCTTCAGCAAGAGCTCGCGCTTTCTTACCTGCTCATCACGCACAACGTGGCCGCCGTCCGCTACGTCGCGGATCGAGTGGCGGTCATGTATCTGGGCCTGCTCGCTGAGGTCGGTCCGGTTCGAGACGTCCTCGAGCATCCCATTCATCCGTACACCAAGGCGCTCCTGGCGGCCCTGCCAGTGCCGGATCCACGGCGTAGAAGGGCTCGGTACCGGATCGGCGGCGAGATTCCGACCCTCGTGCATCCCCCGGTCGGCTGCCGGTTCGCGGCGCGTTGTCCGTTCGTCATCGACCGCTGCCGAATCGAAGATCCGCTCCTTCGCGAACTCCCGCAACACCCGGGTCGCGCGGTCGCCTGCCACCGGGCCGAGGAGATCGGAGATGTTCCACCAGAAGAGCTGATTGCGGGCCTCGGCACTCCGGCGAACGCGTGACGACCGGAGGCTCCGGGCTCATCCTCTTCTCGCGACCGCCGTGTTCTGCGTGACGACGAACGGGATCGCCGCGCCCATCGGGTTGGAGACGAACCCCTGGAGGTGGGTATTAACGACTTGGAATTGCGTCGGCACGACCAGCCACGCGACCGTCGCGTTGTCGTACATCATGCGCGTCATCTGGGCGTACTCGGCCTTCGCCGTGTTCGGGTTCGTCTGGGTCGCAGCATCGAGGACGAGGGGGTCCAGCGCGGGATCGTTGTAGGCGGCCATGCAGTCGTTTGCGCTGCCGTAGCTCAGCGCGTTATTCTGGGTCCAGTCGTCCGGCGAGATGTAGTCCGATGTGTAGAACTCTTGGCCGATGGGGAAGGGTCCGCCGCCTGTCGCATTCTGAGCGATGCAATTCCCGTCGAGATTCCGCTTCTGTATTTCGTAGAGTTTGTCGATGTTGTCGATCTTGGTGGGTACGATGTTGATTCCGATTTGCTTCAAGTCGTCTTGGAGCAACCTCGCGACGTCCGCCCAGTCGCCCAGGTTCACATACTCGTAGTTGATCGGCGTCGGGTAGCCGGTCGACCAGGGAGATTGGCTCATGAACTTCTTGGCGAGGGTCAGGTTGTACTCATAGGGCGCCAGATTGTCCGGGTTGTAGTACGGGTAGCCGGGCGGGACAGGACCAACCCATCGCTCCCCGTGACCACCGAACGCGACCTGAATGATTCGATCGTAGTTGATCGCGTGGACGACCGCTTGACGCACGGACCAGTTCGTGAAAGGAGCCGTGTTCTGGTTCATGTAGATCCACCAGCCACCTGACGTGGAGCCGTACACGGTGTCGAGTGCGTTCACCGAGACACAGGGGACGCCTTGCAAGGACTGTACGGTCGAGGGACCGATGTACGCGAAGGACGCCGACAGGACCTTGCCCGTCTTCATGTCGTTCACCCCGATCGCGGCGTCATTTTGGAAGTCGACCTGGATGGACGCCTGACCGGGCTGGATGATGTTGTTCCACGGTTCTGCTTTCGAGGCGTTGATCGCCCAGTACTTTGGGTCTCGGTTCAACGTATAGCTGGAGGCCGTCGGGTCCAGGAATCCTCCGGCCAGGACGTAGGGGCCTGTGCCGAGGGTGTGCGTGGTCATCCAAGTGTTCTCTTGGTGGTATTGGACCCCGCCGTTTTGCTGGACTACCTTCGGGTCCACTGCGCTCGCGATCGGCCCGGAGATGGACGCAAGAAGGAATGCGTATGGATGGGCTTCGAGATACCCGTTCCCGCCGTGCAAGACCAGCGTGTAGGCATCCACGGCCTGGAAGGAGTTGTTGTCCGCCGCCATAAGCGCCTTCTGTGCCCCGGTAGGATTGAAAAAGTCCCACAAATTCAGCGCGTTCGTCACCCATGCCGTTGCATTCGCGCTCTCGTTCGCTCCCGAATAGTAGGTGACGCCCGGAAGCCAGAAGTTCTCCTGCAAGATGAAGCTCCCAGCTTGGTTCATGATGATGGCGCGGTACAAGCTGAACCACATGACGTACGCGTTGAACGGATCGCCGTTCGAGAAGTGGACGTTCTGACGCAGGACGAAGGTGTAGTTCAGGCTGTCCGCGGATACCGTCCAGCTCTTTGCCAGGACGGGCACGTGGGTCGTATACGACGAGCCGTTGTAGTTCACCAGGGTCTGGTAGACCTGCTGCACGATGCCCCATCCCGGCGTGGAGAACGTCACATGGGGATCGAGCGTATCGGGCCGCTCGGGCTGGTCAAAGATGAGCGGGTCGGTCGAGGAAAAGTTACACGCCGAGCTCTGGGTGAGTACGTAGAAGACGACCGCTCCTGAAATCGCCAGGATGATGGCGACGAGGACAACGATGATTCGAACTGTCCTCGGATTCCTTCGGCCCCCGACCATCGAGGGCGGCGGGGGCGGGGCGCTGGGTTGGTCCTGACCGGGCTGCAATGGTCCTCCTCCGAAGCGCGGAAAGGGCCAATCGAATATAACGCTTGGCCCGGTGACGCCCGCGCGCAAGACGCGAACGGTCTCAAGAAACGTTGCTGCTCAGACGACGACGAGGAGAGGCGCGATGACCAGGGTGATCGTGGATAACAATTTCACGAGGATGTGCAGGGACGGTCCTGCGGTGTCCTTGAAGGGATCGCCAACCGTATCGCCCACCACGGCGGCCTTGTGAGTGGGACTTCCCTTCCCCCCGAGGTTTCCTGCCTCGATGAATTTCTTCGCGTTGTCCCAGGCGCCGCCTCCCGTGTTCAGCACCAGGGCCAGGAGGACGCCCACAATGGTGCCCACCATCAGGGTGCCCCCGAGCGGCTCGCCGGGCAGGAGTCCGGGGGTGATTCGCACGAACCGGAAGAAGAGGCCCACGGCAACGGGCGTTGCAACCGCCAGAAGCCCGGGGACGACCATCTCCCGTAGCGCGCTGCGGGTGGCGATGTCGACCGATCGAGCGTAGTCGGGCTTCGTACCGCCCGTCATGATGTCCGGGTGTTCCCGGAACTGGTCCCGCACATCTTTGATGATCGCCCACGCCGCGCGCCCGACCGCGCGAATCGCGTAGGCGCTGAAGAGGAACACAAGAGCTGCACCGATCATTCCGCCGATGAAGGTCTCCGGGTGCGCAAGGTTCACGGAAGACGTGCCGACTTCCTCCAGATAGGCATTGAAGAGCAAGAACGCGGCGAGGGCCGCACTGCCCACGGCATAGCCTTTTGTCAGGGCCTTCGTCGTGTTGCCCGCCGCATCGAGTTTGTCCATGTTGCGCCGGGCGTCCTCGGGCATCTGCGACAACTCGATGATCCCTGCGCCGTTGTCGACGATCGGCCCGAAGGTGTCCATCGCGAGGATGTATGCCGCGGTCGAGAGCATGCCCATGGTGGCGATCGCGGTTCCGTAAAGGCCGCCGTTGCCGATCCCGGTCGATTGACCGAGGGCATAGGCGACAAGAATCGCGCCCGCAACGACGAGGATCGGCAGCCACGTAGCCTCGAGGCCGACGGCGAAGCCAGAGATGATGTTGGTCGCGGGACCGGTCTCCGACGCCTTCGCGATGTCCCTAACCGGCCGGTACTTGGCCTCGGTGTAGTACTGCGTGATCCAAACGTAGAGGAAGGCGGTGACCATCCCCGCGATGCCGCAGAGCCAGTACCGGGCCCACGTCCATGCGTCCGCACCGGACCCCGCCGGAGGTTGCAACATCGCCCACGCGGCGAAGCCGAACAACAAGGCGGCCACGATGGTCGCGACCAGGTACCCCCGGTTCAACGCGCTCATCGGGTCTTCGTCCTCCCGTGCGCGCACGACGTACACGCCGACGATACAAGCAAGGACGCCGAAGCCGCGGGCCACGAGCGGGAAAACGATCCCCGCGATTCCGAAAAACCGGAAGAGAACGACCCCGATGACCATCGCCCCGATGTTTTCCGCAGCCGTGGACTCGAACAGGTCCGCGCCGCGGCCGGCACAATCCCCCACGTTATCCCCGACCAGGTCCGCGATGACCGCGGGATTGCGAGGGTCGTCCTCTGGAATCCCGGCCTCGACCTTCCCGACCAGGTCCGCGCCGACGTCGGCGGCTTTCGTGTAGATGCCGCCGCCGAGTTGCGCAAAGAGCGCGACGAGGCTCGCACCGAAGCCGAACCCGACGATGGACAAGATGAGCCCCTTCTGCGCAGCCTCGGTCTCCGCGACTCCGTACCCGTAGCCGTAGTACAGGATCGAGACGCCCGTGAGGGAGAGCCCGACGATCGCGAGGCCCGAGACTGCACCGCCCCGGAGCGCGACGACGAGCGCTTCGTTGAGGGATCGAAGCGAGCCAGCCGCCGAACGCACGTTCGCCCGGATCGCGACTTGCATGCCGATGTAGCCGGAGAGAGCCGAGAACGTCGCGCCAAGGGCGAAAGCGCCCGCGGTCTTCAACCCGAGTTGAACCGCGTCCGAGGCTCCGATCGCCGCCCTTTGTGCAAAGATCGCGCCTGCGAATACGAAGGCAAGGATGGCCGCGATGATCGCGATGGTCCGGTACTGCCGTCGGAGGAAGGCGCGAGCGCCCTGCTGGATTGCCGCGGCGATTTCCCGCATCCGCTCGGACCCGGTCTCGCGTTGAAGCACGTCGCGGGCGAGGATCCCGGCGAAGCCGAGGGCCGCGAGGATTGCGACCGGAATGATGATGCTCAGGTCCACCGTGACACCGCCTCCATCGCCCGACCCCGGCGCAATCTCCTCCTCGTATTAGGTCTTGACGGGCTCAGGCTCCATACTTGGTCGCACGGTTCGAAACGTCCAGCAACAGGTTCATCACGTCTTGGCCGCGAATCCGACCGAGGGCGCCGCGGGCGACGCTCCGCTCGTCGAAGTTCAGGACGTCATCCACGCGCACCCCTTCTCCGAAAATCGTGAGCGGCACCGGGTCTCCTGAATGGTCCTTCACCGCGACGGGGGTGGAATGGTCCGCCGTGATTGCGACCACGACGTCGGACGAGAGTTTCGATTTCAGATGGCCCATCATCGCGTCCATCCGCTCAATCACGCGGATCTTCTCGGAGGCCTTGCCGTCATGGCCGCAGAGGTCCGTGGCCTTGATATGAAGCACGACCAGGTCGTAGGTCTTGAGGGCCTCCAACGCCGCGTCCGCCTTTGCGATCATGTCCGTGTCGAGCCCGCCTGTGGCCCCGGGGACGTCGATTGGATCGATTCCGACCGTGCGGAACATGCCGCGGATTAAGGCGACGCCGGCGATGCCGGCTGCCGTGACATGCAATCGCTCCGTGATGGGGACAAGGTCCGGGAAGATGCCCGCCCCGCGCAGCACAACAATGTTGGCGGGCGGTTCGCCCTTCCCGACGCGGGCGCGGTTCACCGGGTGACTCTTCAGGAGCTTGTAGGCCTGCTTCGTGAATGCGTTCACTGCTTTCGCCGTCGGTTTCGCGGCAGCCTCGAGTGGCTTCGAATCGAGGACCTTCGCCCCGATCTCATGCGGGTCCGTGTCCGAGACTTTCGGAGACAGGCCGCGTCCTCGTAACACGAGAGCAACCCGATGCTCCGTCCCCGCCCGGACGGTCGCCCGGATCCTCCCGAGGCGGAGGCCATCGAGGGCTTTCGCAAGCTCCTCGGTCCCCTCGCGAATCCGGCCCGCGCGGCGGTCCGTGATCTGCAGGTCTTCATCAACGGTCGCGAAGTTGCCGCGGAAGGCGATGTCGCCGGGCTGCATGTCGATGCCGACCCCGGCGGCCTCGAACGGTCCGCGGCCCGTGTAGACTTCCCGCGGATCGTATCCGAACAGGGCGAGGTGGCTGGTGTCGGACCCGGCCACGACGCCCGGCGCAATTGGATCGACGAGGCCATTCACCCCATTCGCCGCGAACCAGTCGAGGTTCGGTTTCGGCGTGGATTCGAGTGGCGTCTTGTGGCCGAGCTCCGTGAGCGGACGGTCCCCCAGGCCATCGAAAATCACGAGGAGGATCTTCCGTTCATCCATTTCGGGCGTGGAAAGTACGGTCCCTAGATATGTCTTTGGAATCAGAGCTTCGTGACGGTCACATGCATGCCCGGCGTCGCCTCGAGTTGCGACGCCGCGTTCGATTCGCGCCGCGAGATCTCCAGGAATCCGCTGGAGGCCATCGTCGCGAGGAAGTCTCCCGGTGCGACGACGCCGTACGTGCGCACGAAAGGTACAGTCATTTCATAGCCACCGATCGTCACCGCGAGGCGATCGCCGAAGGACCACGCTTTCTCGACGTCGGGTTGCGGGATGTTCGTCACGATGTTGCCGAAGCGGTCGTACGTGATGACGACGCCTTCAAAGCCACCCTTCCGTTTCTTCGGTACGCCGAAGTCCAAGTCGACGAAATCCTTGACGATCGGACCGACGTCCTTCACTTTCGTGCCGGACAAAAGATGTGCCGCGGCGGGGGCGAACAGGTCCCGACCGTGGAACGTGTCTGAGAGCTCCGGCCGGCCCAGTTTTCGATTCGTGATCTCCCGCACCTCCTTTAGGCCGAGGCGTTTCGCGGCAGGCATCAACAGACCGTTGTCGGGCCCGACCAGCAGGGCGCCTTCGCAGATGCACAGGATCGCCCGGCGTTTCGTGCCGACCCCGGGATCGACGACACCCACATGGACCGCGAACGGATAGTAGGGCACGGAGGAATACAGCACGAACGCCCCGTGCCGGACGTCGTGTGGCCGGACCAAATGGTCCAGGTCGACGATCGTCAGGTCCGGGTCGATCGATAGGATGGCGCCCTTCATCGCACCGACGTAGGCGCCGGGTCCGAAGTCCGTGGTGAGCGTGATGATGCCTGGCATTCAGTCCCCTCTCACCGGATTTTCTTGAGGCCTTCCTTGATTCGCAGGAGCTCCTTCTTTCGGCGCTCCAGATCGGCATCCGTCTTCTCCGCTTTAGCCTGAGTCTCTTTCAGCTTGGCCTCTCGGGCCTTGTGCTCGAACCGCGTCGCTTGGATCTGTGCTCGCTCGGCGGCCATTTGATTCTTCATGGCTTCGAGCTTGGCCGCTCGATCTTGAATCGAAGTTCGGAGGGCCGCCACGGATTCCTCGTGGCGCTTCCGCTCGGCCTCGGTCCGACCCGCTCGGTCTTCCAGGGCCGACTCGCGTTTGTCCAGCTCTTGCTCCCTTCGGGCGAGGGCCTCTTCCTGCTGACGCACGGCCGTCTTCGCGGCCTCGAGTTCGCGGTCCCGGGCTTCACGGCCGGAATCTCGCTCGTCCGTCTCCTGTTTCAGCTTTGCTTCTCGAGCTTCGATTGACGCGATCCGTTTCTGGAGCTTTTCCTGCTCTCGCGCGAGGGCGGCCTCCGCCTTGTCCACGGCGGTCTTGCGGGGCCCTAGCTCATGGACGCCGCTCAGGAGGGCCGTCTCGTGGTCTTCCAAGTTCGCCTTCAATTCCTCCAAGGCCTTGGATTCCTTCGCGACCGTCGTCTCCCGCTCCGTCAGCTCATGAACACGGCGTTCGAGCGCAGTCCGCTTCGTCGTATACTCCCGTTCCAGTTCGTCCTTGCGGGCCTTCAGATCATCGGATCCCGCGCCCGCAGCTTCAGTCCTGTCGACCAGTCGAATCTCCTGCGCTTCTACCGCCTTCTCGCGTTTGTCGAGCGCGGCTTCGCGCTTCTTCGTGGTCGCGTCGCGTTTCTGTAGATCTTGCTCGCGAGTCTCAGCCCCTTGGAGCCGCTCTTGGAGCGCCCGCTCGGAGCGCAGTAGCTTCAGAGTTGCTTCCATCTCCGCAAGTCCAGACCGCAGCTGCTCTGCTTCTTGTTGAAGCTCTGCCCTACGCGCATTGAGTAGCTGCGATTCTTGCGCCAGCGCCTCAACCCGCGCCACCAACTCGATATTCTCGGTCTCACGTTGCAGCTTCTCAGCAGCCGAAGCAGCGACCTGCGTTTGCAGATTCGCGATGCGACCGCTGATCTCCGAAACCATGTTCTGGATCCGCTGCAAGGAAGCTTCGGCCGCGATGCGGCGCTCCTCCAGTGCGGCGACGCGCGTTGCCATCTGAGAAGAGACAGCCGCAGCCTGGTCGCGGCTCGCTTTCAGGCTGGCTAGACTATCTTGGGCAGAGGCAGTCAGCGCCTCCAGTTCAACCCGGCGAGATTCCTGCTTCGCGATATCCTCGCGACGCGATGCAATGGTCTCAGCCGTCTGCGAGCGTTCTGCCTTCGCCCGATCCAGTTCGCTCTGGTAGGTATGCAGCCGCTCGCCGATACGCTTTACCTCAGACTCCAACTGCTGCAACGCATGCCCTGAAGTCATGGCCGTCACTTCGGCTTCGCGCAGGTCAGTCTCTAGGCGCACCAGCAGCTCGCTCATCTCAGTGATCTCGCGGCCTAGCAAAGTGACCCGCGACTCGTCTGATCGTAGAGCTTGCTCCATCTCCCCGATCGCCTTCAGCAGCTCGCGCAATTCGCGCTTGAGTGACAGAGGTCCTTCGCTGCGCTGCTTGCCGCCGGTAACAGTCACGTTGTGGAAGCACTCGCCGGTAGGGGAGAGGAAGAATGCGTTCGGGTTGCCGAGCGCGAGGTCGCGCGCCGTCGCGGCGTCGGGCGTGATGTAGCCATCCCGTAGCTTCGGCAGGATGACCTCGAGTGATTTCCCGAATCCATTCAAGACCTTTATCGCACTCTTCACCGGCACGACGGCATCGCGCCGCGGCGTGCTGCGAGTGGACTCATCCAGCTTGAACGAGAAACGAGCTTGCGAGTCATTGGGGTGGACGAGGAACGTCGCGCGGCCGTCCACATCACCTTGCAGCAGGCGAAGCCCTTCGTCGGCAGCATCCCACGATTTCACGACGATGAAGTTCAGTTCGTCACGCAGGAACTCTTCCACCACGTGCTCGTATTGGTTCTCGACTTCTAGGAAATCGGCGAGCACGCCCGCGGGCGTGTGTCCCTGTTTCATCGCGCCCGACTGGAAGAGCCGCTGCACTGACGCTGTGGAATAACCGTGCTCGGCGATCAGCGCTTCGAGCGACCCCTTTTTCCCAAGCGCGGTCGCGTACTCAGCGCGCACTGTGTCGAGCCTTTTTTTCCCTTCAGCTTCAGCCGCGCGCTTTTCGGCGATGGTGCGGCGCGTCTGCTCGACCTGGGTCTTCAAGCCGGCAAGCCGCTCGCTGACCGACTCGGATTTCATGGTGAGTTGTCCCCGACGTCCACCCAAGGAATCGATCTGCGAGTTAGCAGCCGCGACTTCCTGTGAGATACGCGCTGCCTCGCGATCCAGCGCCGCGACCTGCTCCTCCGACTTCACCATCTCGTTACGCACGTTGGAAGTCAGCGCCATCACTTCCAGCATCTGGCGGCGGCGCTCATCCTGCTGCGCCTCGGTATCCGTGACCAGAGCGGTCGCCAATGTGGCACCCTGTTGCGCGCGCGCGGCTTCGAGTTGCGCTGCCTGCGCATCCGCTGCCGCGGAGGCTACGATGCCCTGATTGGTCTTGAGTTCATTGCGCAGGGAAGCGACCTGCTGCTCGGTGGCGGCGATCTCTGCCGTCGCGGAGGCGGTGCGCGCGTCCATCTCGGCGCAGCGTTCCAGGTTGTGCTGCCGTCGCCCGGTTGCGCGGTCGGATTCCAGCGTGATGGCGGTCAGGCGCTCGTTGGTTTGCCGGGTTTCTTCCTCCAGCGCATATCCGCGCTGCGTCCGCGACCCGTGCTCCGTCTCTTTTGCCGCGAGGGCAGCAGTCTTTCCGCTGATCTCTTCGCCCAAACCACTCAACTGCAGGTCGACTTCAGCCAGCTGCAGGTCGAGAGCGACAAACTTGCTCGCCAGCACGATGCGGAGCTTGGCGCGCATCTCGTCGCGTAATTTCGCGTAGCGCTCTGCCTTGGCCGATTGCCGCTTCAGCGAGTTCATCTGCCGCGTGACTTCGTCGAAGATGTCGTTGATGCGGTTCAGGTTGACCTTGGCCGCTTCCAGGCGCGATTCCGCCAAGCGGCGTCGCGTCTTGAACTTGGTGACTCCCGCGGCTTCTT
>Ga0137415_10001287_pt1 | contig 24763 bp, 6 predicted proteins | sample CZODoug3_1_1_16f_FD_183082 | JGI IMG/M metagenome (GOLD analysis project Ga0137415, IMG submission 183082) | Vadose zone soil fungal communities from Angelo Coast Range Reserve, California, USA - CZODoug3_1_1_16fungal (Hybrid Assembly) | ecosystem: Environmental > Terrestrial > Soil > Vadose...
TGGACGAACGGATCGACACGGCAGTCCGAGACTTACGATACGAGCGGGCGTCTGTTGTCTGCTCAGGACATCGACGGAAACACGCGGACTTACACCTATACGGGTTCTCTGCTGACCCAGATCACGGACGCCTCTGGTCAGTCCACTTTCCTCGATTATACGGATAACAATCTGACCCGGATTCGCGCGGCGTCGCAGGGAATCACACAAACACTGACCGGCTACACCTACGACACGCAGAATCGGCTCGAAACCGTCTCGCTCGATTTGTCCCCGCAGGATAACGCGACCACAGACGGACAGGTATTCACCACGACGTATGCGTACGACGGAACATCAAATCGGGTTGCGTCGATCACGAGAACGGATGGCAGCTCTGTCGGCTTTACCTACGTACAGGCTGGCGCGGTCTTCAGAGTCGCAACGTACACGACCGCCCTCGGCACCACATCTCTGTCCTATACGACCACTTCGGACGGTGGAATCGAAACTCAGATCACTGACCCGCTCGGGCAGGCCACAACCCTGATTCACGATGCTCAGGGTCGCCTCATTGACGAGCAGGTTCAGACCTCAAACGGGTTGGTTGAGACACAATTTCAGTACGACAGCAATGGCAATGTCACCCAGACCACCCGGGATCCCACCGGGAGGCCCACAGTCAGCACGTTTCAGTATGACACTCAGGGCAATCTGGTCCTGAGTCGCGATGCGGACGGCAACACGGTCACTCGGACCTACAGCTCGACCAATCAACTTTTGACTCAAACGTCGTATGTAACGCCCGATCCCGATGGGAGCGGCGCTGGACAGCCGGACGAGCCGCTGACGACACGGTATGCCTACGACAGCGAAGGACATCTCCGGTTCGTTGCTACTGCCGACGGTCGGGTTACAGAATATAAGTACGACGCAGCGGGCGACCGCACGTCGACTATCGAATATCCGGGTGGCGAGATTGACGTCAGCACGCTGGCTACGACGACTGCCCTCACCGAAGCGCAGCTCGTCAGTTGGGTGGCGACGCAAGACCTGACAAAACTAAAGCGCACCGACCACACCTACGACTTCCGAGGCCAGGTCAGCAAAGCGATCGCGTACGGCAGCACTGACAGCTCGGGTGCCGGAATTGCCGCCAGCGCCTCCACTACTCAATACATCTACGATCAACGTGGATTGCTTCTCCAGACCGTCGATCCCAGAGGCGCTGCAAACGCGCCGGATCCCGCCAACGCGAATCTTCCGTATTCGACGACCTACATTTATGACGGCCTCGGGCGTGTCACCAGTCAAACTGACTGGACTTCGACTGGAAACATCACAACCACGACCACGCAGTACGACGACGCGGGCGGTCGCACGATTGTCACTTACGCCAACGGACTCGTCTCGACTTCCTCGTATAACCACGCGAATGAATTGATCAGCTCCGCAAACACCGGTCCAGGGTCTCAGGATCTTGGGACGACCAGCTATACGTATGACGCTGATGGGCGTCTCCGTATGGTAACGGACCCGATCGGTAACATGAGCTACAGCCTGTATGACGCGGCCGGCCGCCAGGTTGCGGACATTGATTCCGACGGTGAGCTCACCGAGTACGTCCACGACAATGAAAACAATCTGGTCGAGACGATCTCGTATGGCACTCGTCTGTCCGCGCCCACGCTTGCAACGCTAGTAGATTCGTCCGGCAATGCCACGAACGTTTCGTTGTCGACCCTGAAGGGCACGATAGGTCGGCAATCGGGCCCGGATACTACAACCGACCGAGTCAGCATCAATGTCTATGATGTAGCAGGGCAACTCACAGAGGCCATCGACGGAGTAGGTGGGGTCACGCAATACCTATACGACGGTTTGGGACGCGTGATCGAAGAGGTTCAATATGCGACGGCAGTTTCAGTGCCGTCCTCAACCGATCCAACGGACCTGCGCGATTTCTCGATTGCCGTTAGCCATTTCAAAGACCGCCACACTTTCCACTTCTACGACGGTGATAGCAACCTCATTGGCACTGTGGACGCCGACTCGTACTTGACCGAATACGTCTACGACGGGGCTGGCCAGCTCGTGACGCAGATCCAGTGGTCTTTCCAGGCCAATGAAGACAGCACATTGGACGAAGTGCGGCCTGAGCCAGAACTGTCGAATGACATTTTCACCCGGTATTTCTTCGACGGCGAAGGCCGTAAGACGGGAGTGCTGGACGGCGAGGGTTATCTCACCGAGATGGTCTACGACACGGCGGGGAACGTGTCGCAACAAATTCGTTACGACAGCCAGCTTAATTTCTCTGACGGTGCGACAGTAGATAGCCTCCGCCCCACAGGTGGCACGACGCACACGACCAGCTTTCAATACGATGGTGCAAATCGTCTTGTTCAGGAGACGAACTACGAGGGGACAGTTCAGGCCAACGGTTACGACAGTGTGGGGAATCTCAGGAGTTCCACCGTCGCGCAAGGCACGACCGACGAGCGCACGTCTCAGACCCGTTACGACGCTATGGGACGAGTGATTGCGGAACTGACGCCGCAAGGCAGCAGCCTGATCACCGCTGGTATGTCCCAGGCGCAAATCGATGCGATCTGGAATCAATACAGCGTTCGGTACAGCTATGACCTGGCGGGTCACCGGATCTCGGCGACCGATCAGGACAACAATAAGACACTTTATTTCTATGACGCGGAAGGGCGTCTCGTTTACACCGTTGACGCGCTCGGTGATGTGACTGAGCAGCGCTACGACGCGCGGGGGGATGTCACAGACAAGATCTCCTACGTAACTCCAATTGCAACAGATGGGTTGACGGGCGGGACGGTAACTACGCTGCTGAGTACGCGCGCCAGTGATGCGGCGGATGCTTCCAAAGATGCCCACACGGTGATCACCTACACTGCCCTGGGACAGGTGGCGTCCACGTCGACAGGAGAAGGATCGTCCACGTCCTATCAATACAATGCGTTCGGCGACATGACGACGCGAATGGTCGCCGCGCCGCTGTTAGCCACGGAGTACGATTACACGTATGATTTTCTGGGTCAACTGACACAAGTTGTGTCCGACCCTCGCACCATTGACGAATTCACTTTCTATTCGTACAACGCCTTCGGCCTGCTGACGTCGACAGACCTGCAAGATGGCCGGAGCGGCGCGTTCAGGAGCGTCGCAACCGACTACGATCGACTCGGGCGAGCAGTCGGAAGCTACGACTCCTTCTTTAATAGAACAACGACCACCTACGATGCGTTTTTCCGGGTCCTCACAGTCCAGGACAGGGCTGGAAACACCACAAGCTACTCATACGATGACACCGACCGCAGTGCGACCGTAACGACCCCAGAGGGCGTGAATACAGAGACGGTCCACAACCGGGAAGGGCAGACTCAGTCAGTTTCTACAGGTGGTCTGACGACGACGTACAGCTACGATGCCAATGGCATGCAGCAGGGCACCAGCGACGATGTCGGTACGTTAACTGGTTACACCTACGACGCCGCAGGTTTGCTGACTTCAGAAACCGATGCAAACGGCATCGAGACGTCCTACACGTATGACGCCGCAAATCGGGTGAGAACCAAGACGGTGGATTCGGCACCCGGCGGTCTCAACCTGGTTACAACCTACACATACGACGGAGAAGGCCATGTAACCCGTGTCGACGAGCCGGGGGGAAAGACGACCGTAACGGCATATGACCGTGACGGTAGGATCGTGCAGGTCGACGTCGATCCGGACGGGCTCGACTTGAGGACGATCTACGCTTATGACGTTGCTGGCAATCTCACAACTCTCGTTGAGGGAGCAAACAGCACGAGCGCACGCGTAACGCAGTATTCATACGACGCTTTCGGGCGTCGCATACAGGTGGATGTCGATCCGGCGGTAACGGCTGACGGCCCGGTTCATCTCCATCTCATAACAGCGTACGACTACGATGCCTTCGGCAACGTGACCCGAATGCAGAATGCGAACGGCCCTTCCACCTGGTACGTTTACGACAGCAACAACAGACTCATCCAGACAATTGACTCTCTCGGCGGCGTGACCGAGAACACCTATGATGCGGACGACAGGCTGTTGTCCACCCGACGTTACGCGACCGTAACTGACGTTTCCGCACTTTTCGAGGTCGATCAGCCTTCCCAGGTCTTCCTCGACACGAGCGATGCCGACCGGCTCGAGCAGACCGTCTACGATCGGGATGGACGAGGTGTCTATTCCATCGACTCCACGGGAATGGTCACCGATCGTGTTTTCGACGACAACGGCAACGTTACTCGCACTCGCACCTATTCGGACCGTATCGCTTCGGGCATCTATCAGAGTGTCGATGACGTCCAAGTAGCGCTGAGTGCCGTCGGCGTCGGTGATGTTACTCAGGTGCGGTCGACGGACCGGGTGGCCTACACCGCTTACGACGCGCGAGGCCGGGCCGTCTTCACGGTCGACTCACTCGGTGACGTGGTCCAAAACGAATACGACGGCAGCGGGAAAGTTAGTGCGACCACTGCTTTCGCAACCCGGTACACCGGGAGTGATTACGACCTCAGTTCCTTGCAGACTTGGGCGGCGACGAACCCGAACTCAACTAAGGACCGGACGACCCTTTACTGGTACGACGGTCTCGGGCGAATCCGGTTCGCCCAGGACGCAATGGGTCTTCTCACCGAGACCCGTCACGACGACGCAGCGCGGACCCAGACTACGATTGGCGTCGTTCAGGCCTCATTGGCGAAGGGCTCAACCCTGGCAGCGGCTATCGCCGCAATGCAATCCGTATCGCCGGGTTTGTTGCAGGCAACTATGACGCAGTATGACGTCGCAGGGCGCGTCACTCAGATCACCGATGCAGCTGCTCAGACCAAAACATACACCTACGACGCGCTGGGTAACAAGCTCACGTTTACGAACGAAGCCGGTGCGACCTGGAACTACGAGTACGACGCGGCAGGCCGTCTGACCAAAGAGCTTTCACCGCCAGTGCTGACCACCATCACCTCAGCCGGAACCGGCATTTCGGTGTTCTCCAGCACCACGGCCTCTATTGCGACGACATACACCTACGATTCCATGGGAAATGTCCTTACGCGGACCGAGGCGGCGGGAACATCCCAAGCTGCCACGACGACGTATGACTACGACGCCCTTGGGCGCCAGATACGGGTGCACTTGCCGCCTGTTGGCGTGTATGACTTCAGTGCGGACGATGTCAATGCAACTGGTTTTAGCGTAACCCGCCAGGATACCTCCACATCGCTTTTCACCGAGGTCACCTACGACACCCTCGGTAATGCAATTCAAAGCCGCGATGTCAACGGCAGCTACAGTTTCAAAACATACGATGCGGAGGGTCGTGTTCAGTACGAGGTGGACGCAGGAAACTATGTCACTGGATACGGATATGACGCCTTTGGCGCTCGGACTCAGGTTACTCGCTACGCAACCGCGATATCGGGTGCGAACATACTCTCGCCCAACGTGCCGTACTCATCCAGTGACCTCCAAGCGAGAGTGCTCATCTCGTCCACGGATGATCGTACGATCGTGTCGCAATATGACCCGATGGGGCGGGTGGTCGCCGTAACCCAGCAGGCCACCTATACGTTCGAGCCGGATCTGCAGGCCAATGACACTGCAGGCATGGAAAGCGCAACGACCCTAACCCAATACAACGCCTTCGGCGAAGTAGTTGCATGGGGCCTGAACGGTGGTACGAGGGACGCGATCTCCTATTCCTTTTACGACCAGGATGGGCGGCTGACTGCCGCGATCGATCCGATGGGGTACGCGACGACATACGCGCACGATGTGTTTGGAAACATCACCACGCAGACGGAATATGCCAAGGCGGTCTTTGTAGCCAGCCCGGACACGCTGCCCGCCTTCGTTGCCACAAACAGCACCACTTCGCCCAATGATCCAGCCGGTTACGATCGTGTCACCATCTACCGATACGACCAGCTGAACAGGAAGACCTTCGAATCCCTGCAAAATTTCACTTACGACTCGTTCGACAATGTCGTTCTCACGTCACACACTGATTCCCGCACTACGACCTACGATTACGATGCAGTCGGAAATCTGGTGCGCGTCACTCAGCCCAACGGAGCATCGACCTATACGTTTTACGATGCGCTGGGAAGGGTCATCGGGATTGCTTCTCCTCAGCGCAACAACACCGGAGCGCTTTCCAGCGTCAATACTCCGATGGATGATGAGGAGACGCCCTACACGGAGCTATTGCGCGACGCGCTCGGCTATGTTGCTGAAGAAATCGATCATGCGGACAGCGCAGTGATCCCGGGCTCGTGGACGCCGTCATCGCCGCTGCCGGTTCCCCCGACGAACGTGAATGGCAATGACCGCACGACCCTCTTTTTCCGTGATGCGCTCGGTCGTGCGATCCAGACACAGGATCCAACGGGTGTACAGACCTTCGACTCCTACACAGCCACGGGTCAGATCGCCAAGGAGTGGCAATACGTTCAGAACAATGATGGCTTCGAAGAAGCCATCATGCAGATCCACCAATATGACGCGCTGGGCCAGGAGACGGATCTGATTCAGCCGCAGTCGAGCGGCTCGGTCGCCATCGATACCCGATCCCACTACAACGCTTTCGGCGAAGTGGATGAGAAGGCTGTATTCCAATACGGCACCACGCCAAACCCGACCTGGCAGGAGTTTTTCTCGTTTGACCAGGCCGGGCATTTGTGGCGCATCAACTCCGGCGACGGGGTGTACAAGGTGTATTTCTACAACCTGGCCGGCCAGATGACGTGCCAGCTGACGAGCAGGACCGTAGACCTCAGTGCGGTTGCCTCCGCGACCGCGGCAGACGCCATCAACGATAAGACTCACCAGGTGACCGTCTATGATCTGGACGGAAGAGTCGTGCAACAGCGAGAGAGCTACGCCGCCGGGATACTACCGCCCACGTACGATCCGAAAACGACCATGACGCTGGACCGCTGGGGCAACACCCTCTCGGTCGTCGACAGAGCCGGTAATACCACGTCGTATCAGTACAACATGCTGAACCAGGTGACACAAACCACCTTGCCGGTCGTCACCGTGGTTGATACCCGCTCTTCAATCGATACCCACGATGCAGCCCCGGTGCTGCAGAACTTCTATGACTTGCAGGGAAATCTGATCGAGGCCCACGATGGCAACGGTTTCGCGACCCGATACTACTACAATGCCGCGGGCCAGTTGCTCATCGAGCAGGATGCCGACTCGGCGCACTATTCAGGTGGCGCGTTCACGCGCTATACGTATGACAACTTTGGTGAAGCAATCCAAGTCGTCGATCAGCTCGGCTATCGGACCCGCAATCAGTACGACCACGATGGGCGGCTGACGCGGGTGGACCAGGAAATAGATTTGCTCGGGTTCATTGGAGATGACCCCACCGATCCGACCGCCCGGAACGCCGATTCAACGGCGAAGACTACATACCAGTACGATGAAGCCGGCCGCCGCAAGAGCGTGACGGACCCGACCTCCCAGGTCACGCTTTATTGGTATGACCTCGTGGGGAATCTGGTCCAGACGAAGAGCCCGCTGGGGTACCTCACCCTGTACGCGTACAACGTTCGCAACCAGAAAACCCGGGAGATCGATCCGGAGTTCAGCATCCAGACCTGGGACTACAGTCCGGTCGGAGTGCTCCAGCACCACACCGACATGCAGAACGACAGCGGCTATGGGTCGCTGTCGGGTACGAGTTATAGCTACTACTACGACTCTGCGGGACATTTGCAGGAACAGACCAATACCCTCGGCCAGGACATCAACTACACGTACGATTTCAATGGACGACTCACTCAGATACTGGATTCCGGCCATTCGACATCGTCGCTGGTGCAGAGTGCGGATGTATTCACCACCTACACATATGATTCGTCCGACCGGCTCAACGAGGAAACTGTGGAGGTCGATGGTAAGGACCAGCAGGACACCATCACCCACTACGACGCCGATGGCCGAATCGAGTCCGTCAGTGACTCGAATGACTATCAATTGACGTATGCCTACGACGCTGCCGGCAATCGCACGCTCATCGAGACGTCATATCAGGATCATGACAACCAACAGCGGCTGCAGACTCTATACTATCGTTACGATGAGAACGACCGGGTCGTCATCAGCGAAGGCGTTTCGACGGGAGGCGCGGTTCCGGATCTGACTATCACCGCCGGTCAGGGACAGGTACTCACCTACGATGCGAAGGGCCAGCGTCTCACGGCCCGCTCCGCCGGCCAGAAGTTTGTCGTGACCGCTATTACTCAGGGCGGAAACCACGTAGGCGAATCGGTTGTCGCGCAGGATACTGCAGATCAGACCGCGACGCAGCAGTACTCCTACGATGGTCTCGGACGACTCCGCACGGTCGGGCAACAGACGGACTTCTACACATTCAACGAGGATGACAACACCAATACTTTCACCGGAACGGGATTCACCGACACGGATGAGAAGACCTATGACAAAGATTCGCGCGTCCGCACGGAAACGAACTTCACACCTGCTACTACGGGATTCGACGCAGTAGCCACCACTTCGACCTACGACATCGATGGTCGCGTGATGTCGCAGACGACCACCAAGAACGGCCAGACGCAGGCAGTGGTCACCTATGGTGAGTCGAACCACAACAATGGCACCTGGACTCTTGGATTTGATGCGGCTGGCGTATTGCGTGCTTATACGGTTGCGTTCTACTCAAACGGATCGGTCCAGTACACCACGACCCATAACCTCTCTTATCAATTGGGCAGCACCTACCTGCAGACAGATGAGTCTGTCTCCTCTGCAGGCGACAATCCGCCGGGAAGCGGACATACGGCCCGGACCTACAACGTCAATGGGACTCTCGTCCAGGAGTCGGACGTCAACCTGCCGAACGATACCCGTTACTTTGCCAACGACGATACGGGTCACGTGCTAGCGGCGATCCAGGGCAAATACGACGGAGTCGGCGGCGATCCAACGCTGTCGGCCGCCTGGGATGCGGCCTTGTCGCGTAATACACAAACCGGCACTTTCAATGCGCAGAAGGCGGAGTACTTCTTCTACGCCGCCGGCAACTACATCGGCAGCTTTGGCCAACTGCAGAGCCCGGACGGCTCCTTCGTTGCCAACTTTGACGTCAATTATACCCCGGTTTCCGCTTCGTATCCGGCGAGCACGCCGGCCAACGTTGTCGTCCAATCGGGCGACACCCTCCGCACCATTGCGGCGCGGATTTTCGGGGATGCGAATCTCTGGTACCTGATAGCCCAGGCCAACGGACTGACCGATCCCAACTCCGCGCCGGCGGCCGGCACGACGCTGATCGTGCCGAACAAAGTCGTGTCGCTATCGAACACGAGCTCCAGCTTCAAGCCGTTCGACCTGTCCCAGGCCATTGGCGATACCACGCCGTATCAACCCGCACCGCCGCCGCAGGACAAGGGTTGCGGAGTGCTCGGGCAGATCCTCGAGATTGCGGTGGCGATCGTGGTCGCTTACTTCACCGCCGGAGCCCTTTCCGGTCTCACACCGGCGATTGCGGGGGCGATTGGCGGGGCTGCCGGCAGTGTTGCCGGCCAGGTCGTCGCGATTGCCGATGGAGATCAGAATGGATTCAACTGGAAGGGTGTCGCGACAGGCGCCATCGCGGGTGCCATCGGCGGCCAGCTCGGTAAGGTGGGCTTGGGCAACACGGTCGGGAAGGATCTCGAGCTGACCGGCGATGCGCTGAAATACGGGTCCACGGCCATCAACGCAGCCGCAGGCAGCGTCCTGACCCAGGGAATCGGCGTCGTTACGGGGTTGCAACAGCAATTCAGCTGGAGCGCAATTGCGGTAGCGGCGGTCGCCGCGCCGTTGGTCGAGGCGGTCGATGGCCGGCTCAATATCAACACCGATGCACAGACCAACAGCGCCAGCGACAAATTCGAAGCGTCCCTGGTTTCCACCGCGGCCAACGGCGTGGTCACCGCGGCAGCCCAGTTTGCCTTCGGGGGGAAGATCCAGACGGTCAACCTGCTTGCCAATGCGTTCGGCCAGATACTGGGGAACAGCTTTGTCAGTCTCGATGAGTCGACACCTGTCATCGGCCTGACGGTCGCAGAAACGAATGAGACTTATCAGCAGGTGGCGGGGGACGCTGCCGACACGGCCGGGCAAGTGAATGCCCGGGTTGCCAGCGACAACGCTGAGTATCTCGCCGGCCGGCAGCAGTTTGTGGCGGATGCGGATCTGGATGCGGCTCTCTCGGCTGATGATATGAATGCGAGTCTGGCGCGGTCGATGGAGTCGCTGTCGCGGTTGCCGCCGATCAACTATCCGGAGCCGGAGGTTGATCCGGTGACGGCTGCGGAGTACGCGGCGCGCGGCTCAGGGCCAATCAATTTCGCGGCGGGACAGGGCGCATCGGGCTCGGCTGCGGCCGTGGCCGTGGCCGGGGACACGCCTCAGTACTCGTCTGTAGGCCGGGTTTACGGATCGACTCCCGCGCCGAATGCGAACCTTCCCGCCGTCGAAGATCCGGGCTTCTACGGACCGGGCTATTTCGGTAGCGCATTCAACACTTCGTCAGACCTGCTCTTGAATCCGAACAGTAGCCTACTCGACCGTGCCGTTGGTCTCGTTGGCGCATTTGCCCTCGCGATACCCACAGCCGTCGAGGACGTTGCGGTGGGTGTGCTAGACGTGCGGCCGGCCGCCGAATTGGCGGGTCAATTCACAGCACGCGCCATTCTTGCCGATACTACAGACGAGCGCATCGAATCCGGACTTGGTGCGGTGAGCTCATTCTCGCAGGCATTTACCAATGCCCTGGCGCCATTCACATTCGGTGCGAGACCCACAGGAGAGCTCTCCGGACTGGCGGCCGATTTGCCATTGCAATCTCCCGTGGGGAATGAAATCTTTGCGAACCGGGCAGGTGGCTCGGGAGCGGGTGGACCCATCAGCCGGGACGCCATTGTCAATGGTCTCAAGGGGTTTACGCCGCAGGCCGATGCCATCAGCGAATCGATTGAATCAAAGGCGACCGGATTGAACGTTCTAGGCGATAAACTGTTCGACCGCGCATACGTCCTCAAGGGCGGATCGCCAGATGAAGTTCCGCCGCAAGCGTTCGCCTACGGCGAGGACGTGTATGTCCGGCAGAGTTCCGCCAATCTTCTGAGCGATGTGGTGCACGAGGGAACCCATGCCCTGGATTTTCTCAACGATGTCGACGGCAGCACATTCAAGATGGAGTTCCGTGCGTTCAGCGCCGAGCACGAGTTCCAGAAAACGGGCGGCGGGACGACGGTAGAGTTCTCAAATCTCCAGGAAATTCGCCAGTTTATCAACCAGACCTATAGGAACTGATATGGCTGTTAAAGCAACCGTGGGTGACCTGCTGGCGTTTGTCAAAACTTCGGAAGCAAGTTCCACTCAGCTGATGGATGCCGTAGCGAGCATGGGCAAGGGACGGGTGCGACTTGCAACAATCAAGTTGTTATCGTGGCTGAAACTGCAACAACGATTGGGCCGTGCGATGCCGCTGGAGCTCGATGTCCGCCATGAATGGTGTCGCGACCTGTTGCAAGTCGTCTCTTTCGAGGGACTGCGCGATGAGATTTTTGCGGTCCGGGGGGGCGCCGTGGACCTGTCGGCGGGTCTGTCTGACGTGGAACGGGCCACGCTGTTGGCTGTCGTCGATACCGAATACCAACCACCGCTGATGACCCGTGGCCGCACGGCCTAGCCCTACTTTCGCAAAACCGAGCCGATTCGGGGCGTTAACCGACGTGGAAATCGCGGAGAAACAAGGGTGGCGCTTGACGTTCGATGTCAGAAAATACTACATGAAAGAATGCATGTATTCGAACGAGAGGTCAATGGCCGGCGCTACCGCATTGCTGCCCAGTCGATATGGGACGGCGCTGAGGGCCGGTCGGTTGCGCGGCAGGTGGTGCTGGGACCGGCGACGCCACCACCGGTGGCAGACCTGGGCGCGACGCGCACGGTGGGTACGCGCAGGATCGGAGACATCGGTGCGTTGATCTGGGTTGCCGAGCAACTGGATCTCATCGGACACATCGACCGCGCGTGCGCAAGTGTGGGCAGCACGGAGGGTCCCTCCGTGGGCGAGTGGACGGTAGCGGTGGCGATCCAACGTGCCTGCGCCCCCGGACCGAAGTGCGACTTGGCGGACTTTCTGGAGGGGAGCGTGCCGCGGCTGTCATGTTTGCCGAGCAGCACCTTCAGCGGGCAGGGATTTCATCGGGTGGCACAGCAGATCACCGATGCGCAGCTGGAGCAGGCGCAGGTGGCGATCTCGAAGGCATCGGTCGCACGCTTTGAACTCTCTACGGATGTACTTGCGTTCGACACGACCAACTTCGACACGCATATCGCGACGGTGACCGCCGGTACACTGGCACGGCGTGGGCATGCCAAGAGCAAGCGCGGCGACCTGCGCGTGGTCGGACTGGGTGTTTTAGTCAGCGAGACCGGACATGTCCCCCTTTTGTACCGCAGTTATGCGGGGAACGCCTCAGATCAGGCCGTGCTGGGGGCCTGCCTTGAAGGTTTACGTCACTTGCATGAGGCGTTGGACGAGGGTGAGGGCCACACCCAACCCGGGCAGCGCACTCTGGTACGCGACGGGGGATTCTGGAGCCCGCAACTGGAGTTGGATCTGGATGCCGTGGGCTTTTACAGCCTGATCTCCTTGCCGTTGGGACACAAAGCCTCAGAAGTGGCGCTGCAGATGGCTGCTGGCCGCGGTGCGATGCAACACCTGCCTGGAAAGTTGAGTCATGTGCGGGCAGGACGGATGCGCACCCAGGTCGAGGAGCTGGATCGCACGTTGGTGGTGGTGGAAAGCGAAGAGTTGCTGAAAGGACAAAAGCGCGGCATCGCGGTCGCGTTGCGCAAGGCGAAGCAGGAACTGCGTAAGTTCGAGCGGCTGATCCACGCGGGCCGCATCACGCATAGCCAGTTGGAGCAGCGAGTCAAAAAGACGCTCGCCCGCGAATATCTGTCGGCTTTCGTGGTAACCACTCTGGGCGGAACAGACAAAGCCCCGACGTTGCGCTGGCGTGTCGATGATGCTGCGCGCCGCCAACTGGAGCAGACCCGCCTCGGCCGGCGCGTGCTGTGCACCGAACGACACAACTGGAGCACAGCACGCATTGTGAATGGATTCCGAGGACAGTGGAACGTGGAGGAGCTGTTTCGCCGAGCTAAGAAAGGCGGTGTTGTTCCATGGGGACCGTCGCATCAGTGGACGGACAGGGCGCTGCGCTTACATACCTTCGCCACCGTTCTCGGGCTGATGCTCGTGAGTCTGGCGAAACTTGCGCTCAAAACAGACGCTTCGGCCCGCCAGATGCTGAAGAACCTGAGCGAAATCCGCGCAACGTTAGTACGGACCGCGACCGGCAAGGCCGGGCGGCGCCCCACCGTCATGCTCGCCCCGGAACTCACGACGCAGCAGCGCCGCGCAGTGAAAGTCTTCGATCTGGAACGCTGGGTTCCTACCATTCTTTCATGTATGACACCCGAGCCACTTGACCCTTGAAAATCGCAGGAAAACATCGATTTCGACTACCTCCGATGCGATATCGGGCTAGGAGCGCGTCTGAGTAACGCGCTTTGAAGGCGGCGGTTTCGGTAATGAGAATCGATCTAACATGAGGACTCCCTATAACAATACGGCGGCACTGCGTGCGAACGACTTATGCCCGGTCTTGTTATATCGATTTGAGCGATTTCGCAAGTTTCAACAGGTTGTGAACGGTGCAGATCAGACTCCATTCTCCCCGCACCTTCGCAACACCCCGCAGCAGGAACTGCCGAAAGCCGCGACCCTGTTTGATCTGACCGAAGACCGGTTCGACCACCGATTTGCGCAACCGATAGCGGCTGCGTCGTCCGGCCCGCGTCAGCTTCGTGCGCATGGCCGCCACTCGGGCCCCCGCACGACCACGACGTGCGCTCGTGGCGGTTGTCTGGCTATGACGTTGGCGTCCGGTGGCAATGTAACTGTCGATGCGGTGACGGCCGAGGACGGCGAGATTGCCTTCGCTGCAGTATCCGGCATCTGCGGAAAGCTCCCGAGCCTGCCGACCCATATTCTGTTTGATCTGCTTCACCATCGGCTCGAGCTGCTGAACATCGTTGCGGCAGTCGCTCAGGCTCTGTGCAACGATGACTTGAGCCGTCGAATCCACCGCCGCCTGCGCGTTGTAGGCCTGGATATATTCCTTGCCGGACTTGTGCATGATGGCACTTTCCGGGTCAGTGAAATTGCGCTGTGCTTTCGGTTCCGGGGCCGCCTGACCGGCTTTGCGGGCCTGCATTTCCAGTGCTTCCCGCGCTTCGCGGATCTTGGCAATTCGCTGTTGCTTGTCAGCTACCCACTGCGGCATCTCATCTCCGCGACGCTCCTTGCCGTGTTGACGATCCTCGGCCTCATCCGTCGAGCGCGCTCGGCTGAACCAATCACGCACTTCGCGCTTCAGTCGTACTTCCGTGGCCCGCATGCGATCGTAGCTCATCGCCTTGTGCTTGCTGGCGTTGGCTTTCATCTTGGTGCCGTCCAGCGCGACATGCCCCAACTTCACCAGCCCCGCACCCTGACACAGCTTCAGCACCTGTACGAACAGGCCCTGCAGTGCAGTGCCTCCAGGTGCCGCTTGCGGAAATCACTCACGGTGCGAAAGTCTGGTCGGTTCGTCCCCGTCACCGCCATGAAGTCCACTCGCTCCTCGCACGCCTTGGCGATACGCCGCGAGGAATACACTCCTTGGCAGTACCCGTACAACAGCAGCGCCGTCATCATCACCGGGTGGTAGGGCGGGTAGCCTCGCTCCTCTTTCTCATAAGGAGCGAGAATCTCCGACAGGTCCAGCTGCTCCCGGACCGTGTCGCGGACAAAGTGCGCCACGTGATCCGCCGGCACGAAATCCATCACCGACGGCGGCAACAGCCAGCGCTGCTCCACGTTCCAGTCTCGAAAGGTCTTTGCCATGCTGTTTGATCCCAGGTCGGCCTGCGGCAAGTGTACCGAATCGGTTACTCGGACGCGCTCCTAGGAGGCGCGCTGTATGAGCTTCCAATCTGGGTGAGCGATGCAACTGCCAACCGCCATCTGAGGATAGATGTACGTCCGGTCACAGTCGAGCAGCAGGAAGAGTTTTACGAGCGATGGTTGAAAAGCCTGTAGCACGGCGCAATCCAGCTCCGGCCGCGATTGCCGAGGCCCGGAAAAATCCGGGTGGTTGGGTGTACGAGATTTATGGCAATTACGAGCCGCACGAGCACGTTCCCGCGAGCGCTGTGATCGGCGCCTGGAAGGTGGATGAGTCGGGGAGCATTGTCGGCGCATTCATTCCGAACCCCAATTTCGTGGCGCCTGAGGCCAGCCCGGAAGAAGATCCGACCGATCCCTGACCCAACACCGCTCCCCACCGGATATTCCGCCGAGGAGTGCGGGCGTAGTCGGTAACGCAGGACGGGCTGACTTACAACAGTAGTTGCCGGCAGCGGACCTGGGTAGATGGCTCGACGCGAGCGAGCAGATCTGCGGACGGACAGGAGCGAGCATACCGGTCGATCGATACGGCAAGCGAGCAGCGGTTAGCGTTGGCAGGTCTGCAACCAACGGTGGTGACTATCATTCCGCCGAAATGATGGACCCAAGAAAACCGGCACTGCTACTCGGCTCTACTCCCTTGCACTGAAAATGACGAACTACCTCGAAATCAAGTCAACGCTCGGCCGGATGTCTGAGCTTCTTCAGGCGGGCGGGCATCCGGACTGGGCCTCGTCCCTCAAGAAGCTGATTGCACAGGTGGACGACGACCCCACCAGGGCATGCGCGACGATAGTCGGGATGTTCGGCGGGATGGGTTCGCTCAATGAGCTCGTGTTTTACAAGGGGGGCATACCGCTTCGCCAAGAAAATCAGGAGCTCGACGACCTAAGGTCGAAGCTGTTCTCGCTGACTAGAACGTGACCGGCTAAGGTTCCTTTCAAAACGCCCGCTCGACACGGGCGTTTTTAATTTGGCAATGTTGAGGGTACGACATTGCTGGTGAAGTTGCAGCCCCAAACCATCACCGATGTGGAGCACATGCTTGGCTACCTTCTGAGCGTGCTCAGATCCGCCAGAGATGGCAATCGTAAGGAACTCGACGCAGGTGCGTTCGATTTTGCGCGCAAAGTGCTGGCGGCCGCTGAACGGCCGCTCAACAAGTTGGGAATATATTCGGCCACTGAGCAGGTTCTCAACGAATCAGAACAATTGGTTGTTGCAGGGCCTCTCGAGGAGGCCGGTAAGTTTCTGCTGGGTTTCGTGCGTGAAATGATGGAGAAATCCGGAACCAACGATCGCTTGCGCAAGCTCTACGCGCCGGAGACTTCAAAGCGTAAACAGTAGGACTGAATGGATGCAGTGCTGCTCGCCGCCTCGGTGGAAAGGCTCGGACTACCGGGCGGCGGAGCGAGGGCTCCGGGTCGCGAATCAGCAGCCGGGAATTAACTCGACTGCAACAAAAACAAAACATATCACTCCACCCCCGCCCGCCCCGTTATCCGACTCGCGGTCGCGAAGCAAGACTTTTCTGACGGAGTACACCTACGACGGCGCCGGTCAACTGGTGACGCAGATCCAATGGTCGTTTCAGGCCAATGAAGGCTCGACACTCGATGAGGTGAGACCCGAGCCGGAGCTCTCCAATGACATCTTTACCCGCTACTTCTACGACGGAGGGGGCCGCAAGACGGGAGTGCTCGACGGAGAGGGCTATCTCACAGAGATGGTCTACGACCCCACGGGGAACCTGTCTCAACAAATCCGCTATGACAACCAACTGACCTTTACTGACGGCGCGACGCTGGCCAACCTGCGCCCGACGGGTGTCCCGGCGCACACGACCAGCTATCAATACGACGGCGCAAATCGCCTCGTGCAGGAGACGAACTACGAGGGAACGGTTCATGCTAACACTTACGACAGCGTCGGCAATCTCACGAGCTCAACAGCCGCGCAAGGAACTACAGACGCTCGCACAACGCAGACCCGCTACGACGCACTGGGCCGAGTGATTGCAGAGCTGACGCCCGAGGGTAGCAGCCTGATTACCGCGGGCATGAATCAAGCGCAGATCGATGCAATCTGGAGTCAATACAGCGTCAAGTATGGCTACGATCTGGCGGGGCGACGGATTTCATCGACCGATCAGGACGGCAACCAGACGCTGTACTACTACGACGCAGAAGGTCGTGTCATTTACACAGTGGACGCGTTGGGTGATGTGACCGAGACGCGCTACGACTCGCGCGGTGATGTCACAGACAGCCTCTCTTACGTGGGCCAGATTGCCACCAATGGACTGACCGGTGGAGCCGTTACTGCACTTCTTACCAACCAGCTTCCCGGCCTGACAAGTCCTGCGAATTACGCACACACGACGATGACCTACACCGTCCTGGGGCAGCTCGCCTCTAATACGACGGCGTTAGGGTCTTCGACGAGCTACCAGTACAACGCCTTCGGGGACATGACGACCAAGTTGGTCGCGCAGCCGCTGGTGTCTACCGAATACGACTATACGTACGACTTTCTCGGTCGTGTGACCCTGGAAACAGCCGATCCGCGTGTCGTTGATCGGTTTACGTTCTACTCATATGACGCCTTTGGCCGGCTGATTTCGACCACTGTGCAAGATGGTGTCAGCGGCAGCTTTCGAGGCACGAACTCCGACTACGATCGCCTCGGACGGGTGGTCGACACCGATGACTCCTTCTTCAATCGGACAACCACGACCTATGACGGATTTTCGCGTGTCCTGACAGTCCAGGACAGAGCCGGAAATACCACGAACTACTCGTATGATGACATCCACCTCAATGTCACGGTCACAACTCCTGAGGGCGTGAACACAAGAACCGTTCACAATCGGGAGGGGCAAGTCCAGTCGGTTTTGCAAGGCGGGTTGACGACGTCGTACACCTACGATGCCAATGGCGTAAAGAAAAGCGTCAGTGATGATGTCGGTACTCTTGACAGTTGCACGTACGACGCTGCGGGCCTGTTGAAAACGGAGACGGACGCGAACGGAGTCGTGACGTCGTACACATACGATGCCGCAAATCGAATTAAAACCAAGACGGTTGATTCAGGCACGGGTGGCCTGAATCTGGTTACGACCTACACATATGATGGTGAAGGTCGCGTCATCCAAGTGGATGAGCCTGGCGGGAAGTCCACCGTCACCGCGTACGACCGCGATGGTCGGATTGTGCAGGTCGATGTTGATCCGCACGGCATCGACTTGCGGACGACATACGCTTACGACATTGCTGGGAATCTGACGACCCTCGTTGCAGGCGCAAACAGCACGAACCCACGGATCACCCAGTATTCGTACGATGGTTTGGGACGCCGTATCCAGGAGGACGTTGATCCTGCAGTGGTCGGGAGTGCGACCCATCTCCATCTCATAACGTCTTACTACTACGATGCCTTCGGAAATGTGACCCGCAAGCAGGATGCCATCGGCTATTCCACTTGGTACGTATACGACACCAATAACAGACTCATCCAGACGATCGATTCGTTCGGAGGCGTCACCGAAAATACCTATGACGCGGACGACAGGCTTCTTGCGACCCGGCGCTATGCGAGTGCAACTGACGCTTCCGCACTTGTCGACGTCAATCAACCCTCCCAGGTCTTCCTCGACACGAGTGATGCCGATCGTGTCGAGCAGACCGTTTATGACCGCGATGGACGCGCTGTCTATTCCATAGACTCTACTGGATTGGTCACGACACGATCTTTTGACGACAACGGCAACGTCACCCGTACGTGGATCTATTCGGATCGCATCGCATCGGGGATCTACCAGACGGTGGATGCCGTCCAGGCGGCGATCAGCGATGTCCGGTTTGGTGATGTAACCGACATACTTCCTACGGATCGGGTCACCTACTCAGCGTATGACCTGCGGGGCCGTGCGATTTTCACGATTGATGCAGCGGGCGATGTCGTCCAGAATGACTACGACGGCAACGGCAACGTCACCGCAACGACTGCATTCGCAACCCAGTTCACGGGAAGCGCGACGGACCTGCTCGCTTTACAGGATTGGGAGGCCAGCCATTCCAACGCCGCCAAAGACCGGACGACGCTGTACTGGTACGACGGCCTGGGGCGAGTCCGCTTCGTACAAGACCCGATGGGTCGTCTGACGGAAACCCGTTACGACGATGCCGCTCGGACGCAAACCGTCATTGGTGTCGTCCAGGCGTCGCTGGCTAAAGGTTCGACCTTGGCAGCGGCGTCCGCGGCGATCCAATCCGTGTCAGCCAGCCTTCTGCACCTGACCGTTACAACGTATGACGTCGCCGGACGAGTCTCTCAGATAAAGGACGCCGCTCAGCAGACCAAGACATACACGTACGACGCGCTGGGTAACAAACTTACCTTCACCAACGAAAACAACGCAAAGTGGACTTACCACTACGATGCCGCCGGACGGCTGGTTGAAGAAGACTCGCCGCCCGTGCTTGCAACGTATACCTCGGCCGGCAGTGGTATTTCGGTATTTACCAGCGGCACCGCTCCGATTGTCACGAAATACACCTACGATTCCATAGGGAACGTCCTGACGCAGACGCAAGCGGCAGGCACGATGCAAGAGGCCACGACGTCCTACGACTACGACGCGCTCGGGCGCCAGATCCGCATACACATGCCGCCGGTCGGCGTTTACAACTTCAGTGCCGATAACGTCAATGCCATTGGTTTTGCTGCTACTCGGAAGGACACCAGCACTTCGCTCTTCACCGAAGTGACCTATGACATGCTGGGGAACGCCGTTGTCAACCGGGACGTCAACGGAAACTTCAGCTTCAAGACGTACGACACCGAAGGGCGCGTGGAGTACGAGGTCGATCAAGGTAAGTCCGTAACCGGATACACATACGACGCGTTCGGCGACCGGACGCAGGTTACGCGCTACGCGAATTTCATACCCTTCCCTCTAGGGCCGGAGGCGATCACATCCGGCGGAGTTCGGGGGGGCTTGACGCTTTCGCCCACCGCCGACCGCACGATTACATCCGAGTACGACCACCTGGGGCGAGTTGTCACAGTCACCCAGTCGGCGACCTATAGCTTCGAGCCGGATCTGGCCACAAGTGACGCAACTTTTGTGGCCGGTGCGGGCACCCTGACTGAATACAATGCGTTCGGCGAGATTGTCTCCTCCACCACGCTGGTCGGAAACGGCAAAGCGGCGGTCACGTTCTCCTATTTCGACAAGGACGGCCGGCTGACGGTGCAAGTCGATCCGATGTTCTATGCGACGACCTACCAATACGATGTATTCGGCAACATCTCCATCGAGACCCAATACGCCAAACCCGCGTTTGTAATCAATGAAAATACACTTCCGACCTTCACGTCGACGACGGCCGCCAACTCGCCAAACGACCCCGCTGGATACGATCGCGTCACGTTCTATGAATACGACGCGCTGAACAGAAAGACCTCCGAGTCGCTGCAGAGTTTCGGCTACAGCTCCTTTGACAACATCATTCTCACGCAGCACACGACTAACCGAACCATCACTTACGACTATGATGCGGTCGGAAACCTGGTGCGTGTCACGCAACCCAACGGGGCCGCGACCTACACATTCTATGATGCCCTCGGCAGAGTCATCGGAATTGCTTCACCAACCCGAAACAACACCGGCGCGCTTTCCAGCGTCAACACTCCGCTGGATGACGAGGAAACGCCGTATATGGAAATACTGCGCGATGCACTCGGGAATGTCGCGGAGGAAATCGACCATGCGAACAGCGCCACGAGCCTGAGCGGATGGACGCCATCGGCGCCGCCGCCTGTTCCTCCAACGAGCGTGAGTGGCAATGATCGCACGACCCTCTTTTTCCGCGACGCGCTCGGTCGTGCGATCCAGACGCAGGACCCGACCGGAGAACAGACATTCGACTCGTACACAACCACGGGTCAGATCGCCAAGGAATGGAAATACGCTCAAAACAACGATGGCTTCGAAGAGGCCCTCGTGCAGATCCACCAGTACGATGTGCTGGGGCGGGAAACTGACCTCATCCAGCCCCAGCTCAGCGGGTCGGTTGCCATCGATACCCGGTCACACTACAACGCCTTTGGCGAAGTGGACGAGAAGGCCGTGTTCCAGTACGGCACGACACCCACTCCAACCTGGCAGGAGTTCTTCTCCTTCGACCGGGCGGGACACTTGTGGCGCACAAACTCCGGCGACGGAGTGTACAAGATTTATTTCTACAACCTGGCCGGCCAGGTGACCTATCAGCTCACGAGCAACACGGTAGACCTGAGCACGTTCGCCTCGTCACAGGCCGCCGACAATGGCGTCGGTCAGCGCACTCACCAGGTGACTGTCTACGATCTGGACGGGCGGGTCATCCAGCAGCGGGAGACCAATATCCAGGGATTGCCACCCACCTTCGATCCGGCGACCACCACGACACTGGATCGGTGGGGCAATACCATCGCCGTGCTCGACCGGGCGGGCAAGACCACGACCTATCAATACAACATGCTCAACCAGGTGACGCAGACCACTCTGCCCGTGGTCACCGTGGTGGATACGCGCTCATCGATCGACACCAGCAATCAGGCGCCGGTTCTCGAGAATTTCTATGATCTGCAGGGGAACCTGATCGAAGCCCACGACGGCAACGCCTTCGCCACGCGGTATTTCTACAACGCCGCGGGCCAGTTGCTCGTGAAACAGGATGCCGACTCCGCGGACTATTCCGGCGGTGCATACACCCGTAACACATATGACAATTTCGGCGAGCTGCTCCAGGTTGTCGACCAGTTGGGCTATCGGACGCGCAATGAGTACGACAAGGAGGGGCGGGTGAAGCGGGTGGACCAGGAAATAAACTTCCCCGGCTTCGTCGGTGACGACCCGACCGATCCAACCGCCCGGGATACTGATTCGGTCGCAACGACAACCTACCAGTACGACGAGGCCGGGCGCCGCAAAAGCATGACAGACCCGACTTTCAAGGTCACCCGCTACTGGTACGACCTCGTGGGCAACCTTGTGGAGACCATGACCCCGACCGGGTACGCCACCTTTTACCAGTACGACGTGCGCAATCAGAAGACCGAGGAGATCGATCCCAACTTCAGTATCCAGACATGGCACTACACCCCCATTGGTGTAATGGATCATCACACCGATATGCAGAACGCCAGCGGCTATGGCTCGCTGTCGGGAACGATGTATTCGTACTTCTACGATTCCGCAGGTCACCTGATGGAGCAGACCAATACTCTCGGTCAGGACATCAGCTACACCTACGATATCGATGGGCGGCTCGCGCAGATCTCGGATAGCGGTAACACCACGTCATCACTGGTTCAAAGTGCTGATGTCCTCACTACGTATACCTATGACACATCCGACCGGGTTACCGAAGAGACCGTGGAAGTTGATGGCAAGGATCAGCAGGACACAATCAGCCACTATGACGCAGATGGCCGCCTGGAGTCAGTCAGCGACCTGGATGACTATCAGCTCACGTACGCATATGACGCTGCCGGCAATCGGACTCTCATCGAGACTTCATACCAGGATCATCAGAACCACCAGAAGCTGCAGACGCTCTACTATCGATATAACGCAAACGATCGCGTCATCATCAGTGAAGGTGTCGCCACCACCGGTTCCGTGGCGGATCTCACCATCACCGCCGCGCAAGGACAGGTACTGACCTACGATGCAAAGGGTCAGCGAATCACGGCCCGATCCGCCGGACAGAAATTTGCCATCACCAACATCTTGCAAAATGGCACGCATATCGGCCAGTCGGTGGTTGCCCAGAATACAGCCGACGGCACCGCTACTCAGCAATATGTGTACGACGGTCTCGGGCGCCTGAAGTCAGTCGGGCAACAGGCAGATTTCTATCTGCACGAAAACGCAACGAATACCACTACTTTCGTCGGGACGGGATTCACCGATACCGATGAAAAGGTGTATGACAAGGATTCGCGGGTCAAGACCGAGACCAATTTCACCGCGGCAACCACTGGTTTTGATGCTACTGCCACTACCTCGCAATGTGACGATGATGGTCGGGTCATGTCCCAGACGACGACCAGGAATGGCCAGACGCAAGCGGTCGTCACCTACGGAGAGGCGAATCACAACAGCGGGAGCTGGTCACTGGGATTCGATCCTGCGGGTGTATTGCGCGCCTACGCTGTAACGTTCTACTCAGGTGGCACCGCTCAATACACCACGACTCACAACCTGTCGTACGAGTTGGGCGGCTCCTATCTGCAGACGCGAGAAACGGTGACTTCATCAGGCTCCGGCGCGCCAGGGCCCGGCGGGACTACCCGAATTTATAACGTCAATGGGGCTCTCGTGCAGGAGTCGGACGACAATCTGCCGAACAACACGCGGTACTTCGCCAACGATGACACGGGTCACGTGCTTGCCACAATCCAGGGCAAGTACGATGGGATTGGAGGTGACCCCACGCTGTCGGCTGCTTGGGATGCCGCCTTGTCGCGCAATACGCAGACAGGCGCCTTCGATTCGCAGAAGGCGCAATATTTCTTCTATGCGGCCGGCAACTACATCGGCAGCTTCGGACAATTGACCAGCTCCGACGGTTCGTTCGTTGCGAATTTCGACGTCAACTACACGCCGGTCTCGTCTTCGTATCCTGCGAGCACGCCGGCCAACGTCGTCGTCCAATCGGGGGACACTCTTCGGACGATCGCGGCCCGGATCTTTGGTGACGCGAACCTCTGGTACCTGATCGCACAGGCCAACGGGCTGACCGATCCAAATTCGGCGCCGGCGGCCGGTACGACTCTCATCGTACCGAACAAAGTCGTGTCGCTTTCGAATACGAGCGACAGCTTCAAGCCGTTCGACCTGTCGCAGGCGATCGGCGATACCACGCCGTATCAACCGGCGCCGCCACCGAAGGACAGCGGTTGCGGTGTGTTCGGCCAGATACTCGAGATTGCGGTGGCCATTGTGGTCACGTATTTCACGGCCGGAGCGCTCACCGGGCTTGCGCCTGTAATTGCGGGAGCCATCGGGGGTGTCGCCGGCAGCGTCGCGGGCCAGGTGGTTGCGATCGCGGATGGTGATCAGAAGGGCTTCAACTGGAAGAGCGTTGCCATTGGGGCCATTGCCGGCGCCGTGGGCGGCGAGTTGGGTGGGTCAGGCTTTGGTAAGGCGATTGGCCAGGATCTGCAGCTTACCGGCGATGCGCTGAAGTACGGTGCGACTGCCATCAACGCGGCCGCCGGCAGCGTAATCACCCAAGGAATCAGTGTCATCACCGGCCTGCAGCAGCAGTTCAGTTGGAGCTCGGTCGCGACTGCCGCTATCGCGGCGCCGTTGGTACAGGCGGTTGACGGCCACCTGGGGATCAACACAAATCCGGATACCAACACCGCCGCCGACAGGTTTGAGGCCTCTCTGGTGTCGACCGCTGCCAACGGTGTGGTCAGTGCGGCGGCCCAGCTCGCCTTCGGCGGGAAGATCCAGACGGTCAGCTTGCTGGCCGATGCGTTCGGGCAGGTGCTCGGGAACAGCTTTGTCAGCCTGGATGAAACGACACCCGCCATCGCTGTGAGCGCTGATCAGGAGAAGGAGGCGCTCGATCAGATTGCGAAGGGGGCGGCGGAGACTGCCGATGACGTGAA
>Ga0137415_10001289_pt1 | contig 24759 bp, 23 predicted proteins | sample CZODoug3_1_1_16f_FD_183082 | JGI IMG/M metagenome (GOLD analysis project Ga0137415, IMG submission 183082) | Vadose zone soil fungal communities from Angelo Coast Range Reserve, California, USA - CZODoug3_1_1_16fungal (Hybrid Assembly) | ecosystem: Environmental > Terrestrial > Soil > Vadose...
CTCTCGCTGCGAATTTAGGCGAGTCGCCGCTAGGGCAAAGCGTGTCCGAAACTTTATGCTTGTAAATCGGTGACTGTTCCGCCAAACCGGATGGCATTATGAAAACCGTATCTGGAACATCCAAACTCGTGATCCTAGCGGCGATCGGAACCCTGGCGGCGGTCCTCACCTTCCGGGCGTTTGCTGAACGGCCTCTCCCGCCCGAGCCTGCCGCGTCCAAGGCAACCTTCGTTCTGAAAATCAAGCACGTCACAGCGGTCAAGGACGAACAAAAATTCAAAGACGTGTTAAAGAACCTTAAGACGCAGCTCTACGAAATCCACATGGTTCATAGTCAGGGCGCATCTGAAGATCTTCCCAGCCCAACGCCTTTCGCTAAGCTGGGCATCAAGACTGATAAGGTTACAGCGTCCGAAACAGCAAAAAACGAAGCGGGTAAAGAGTATACGCTTATTCAGGTCCACGTTACGCAACGGGTTGCTTCCATGTCCATATCGGACATCCAGAGCGTTCTGAATGAGTTGCAGTAGTAGCTAGCGCCTAAATTTACCAGTGCGCTTCTGAAAGCTGGATGGAGCTGTGCGCCAGAAATCTGTTTATCTGGCGTGTTTCATCCTGCATTTTCTGCTGATAATTACAGTTTCCTTTCGGGAAACACTTTGGTTGGTCGCGCGAGGACTGACGATATTTCCTTCGTCCTCCAAGAGCTATTCAGCGAGGGCTGAGAAGGCCACATCTGCGGCCCGCGGCCACAATTTGGCGGCTTCGAGTGCGCTCCGCCAGGCGCTTGCGACGTATTTGCACCTGGCCGGAATCGAAAGGGGATACGGCTACTTTGCGCCAAATGTGCCAGAGAGTTACAAGCTTGTCCTTGAGCTGCATTATCCTGACGGACGACTGGAATATCAGCTTCCACGTGTTAACCGCGCCGCTGCCGGGTTACGTGTAGCTGGTCTCTTGGACGAGATTGGCCGCACTCGTTACGACCCTTTACGGGAGTACATGGTAAAAATGCTGGCCTATTCGACCTGGCGCGAAAATCCCGACGTGACAATGATTCGCGCCGTTTTCGGATCAATCAGTTTGCCCAGCATCAGCGAGTTTGAACACGGCAAGAGAGAATCGTACGAGTTTTTGTATGCTTACGACTTCAGCCGTACCGACGAAGCAACCGAAGTGGAAACTCCCTAAAGCGGATGGAAACTTGGAGGGAACGAATCTTACAATTTCTGTTTCCGGCCGGGTCTGACACGTGGCTGGCTATTCTAAGGCTCGGTCTCGGTCTTCAGGTCGTACTTTACGCTCTATCCTTGCTCAATGATTGGAACTATCTATTCGCGGCAACGGGTAGCGGGCTCGTCAGTCGCAATCTGGGAGAAGCCATTCTCTCTCTGGAAAGCCCTTTTGTTCCGAGGCTGGGATGGCTAATCGCACTCGGAGCGCACGTTGGCCTGGGTGAAGAGACGGTCCTCTCCGCTGCGTGGATCTGTTTAGTTGCGGCTGGCTGCGGCCTGCTTGCCGGTCTTTTCTGTCGATGCTCTGCGATTCTGGCTTGGTTTCTTCACCTATGTGCAGCCAAGAGCGGAGCATTCGTGTCATATGGTGTGGATAACTTTATGACGATCGGGCTCTTCTATTTGATGTTATCTCCGTTGCCTGATCGGTATTCCCTCGATCGGCGATGGCGAAAATTCCGGCCGAAAGATCCACAGGTTCTCGGCTTCTGGCGTCGGGTTGTTCAGCTTCACTTGTGTGTCATTTATTTTTTCAGCGGCCTGACGAAATGTCTGGGCAGCGGCTGGTGGGATGGGATAAACATTTGGCGCGCACTGACACGTCCGCCTTTTAACATTATCCCCCCAGAGATTCTTGTTAGCTGGAAGTATTTTCTACCCGTCCTCGGGATTTCTATCTGCCTGATCGAGGCGGGATATCCAGTTTTCATTTGGCTGAAAAAGACGCGACTGATTTGGCTGATATGCGTTCTCGGAATGCATATCGCAATCGGTCTCACGATGGGGATGTACTTGTTCGCGCTGATCATGATCATCTTAAACGCTGCGGCGTTTGGGCCAGGCGTCAGCGGTATGGAAGGCAAAGGAAGCGCTCTCGGCAGACGCCGACCCGCGTCTGTTTAGCGTCCATGTTTGAACCAATAACGTCTCGTAAGCGGGACGGCGGGCTTGCCTGAAAAGCGCAAAACGCGCTTGTCGCGCCGCGAAAAATCTGCGATATGCGTACACATAATCGGCCAGGGGGCAGCGGGATGAGAGCCTGCCACCCACATGAAGACCTTCTTTGAGGAACTGAAAAATCGGCGCGTTTATCGCGTCGCCATTGCCTACGCCATCGCAGGGTCGGCTACGGTCCAGGTCGTCGGGACAGTGCTGCCTATCTTCCATGCGCCGGATTGGGCCCAACAACTGTTCGTCGTTCTTATTGCCCTCGGTTTCCCGATGGCGCTCGTCCTGGCGTGGAGCTTCGATGTCGAAGCGGGCACAATCAAAAAGGCGCGTGTTGGCCCTGGCGGCACCGCGGTTGCGAACCGGCGCCGAGTGTGGATTGTGGCCGCCGTGGGTTCAGTCATCGCGATGTTGGGACTCGGAGCTTATTGGTTCTGGCACCCATGGACGACTGGCTTGCACCTGGAACCAGAGGCCGGCCCTGCCATTACCGAAAAGAGCATCGCCGTGCTGCCGTTCGAGAACCTGAGCGACGATAAACAGAACGCTTATTTCGCTGATGGTGTACAAGATGAGATTCTTACAAACCTGGCTCGGGTTGCCGACCTCAAAGTCATCAGCCGCACATCGGTGATGCAGTACAAAAGTGGTGCTCAGCGCAACTTGCGCGACATCGCCAAGACGCTCGGCGTGTCTCACGTGGTAGAAGGCAGCGTCCAGCGTTCGGGCGGACGCGTGCATGTAAGCGCTCAGTTAATCGATGCCAAAACAGATATGCATCTTTGGGCAGAATCTTACGATCGGGACCTCGCCGATGTATTCGCGATCGAGAACGAATTAGCGGAACAGATCGTCTCTCAACTCAAATCAAAGCTCTCGCCCCAAGAGAAAGCGGCCATCGAGCAAAAACCAACGGCTGATCTGGCTGCTCACGATCTGTACATACGGGCCAAGACACTCATCGCGACTGCTGTTTTTAGTACGCCTCAAGCGGAGAGCCTGTTCGAGGCCGTTCGCCTGCTGAGCCAGGCAATCGAACGCGATCACGCCTTCGCACTTGCCTATTACCAACTTGCCCACGCTCACGATCTGCTCTACTTCGTGGGCACTGATCACACCCCTGCGCGGTTGGCCATGGCCGACGCGGCAATCCAATCGCTCGCTCGCCTACGCCCAAATTCAGGCGAAGCGCATCTTGCTATCGCCAAGCATTTGTACTGGGGTCGCCTCGATTACGAGCGCGCTCGGCAGGAACTTACCTTGGCACAGAAGAGTTTGCCTAACGATCCGCTGCCGTTTCAGCTGGCCAGCTATATCGATCGACGGCAAGGCCGCTGGGCTGAATCGACCAAGAATCTCGAGCGCGCCATCGAGCTCGACCCGCAGAATGCCGAGTTCCTCCAACAAATCTCTTTAACCTATGAGTGTTTGCGCCGTTATGCCGATATGGAGCGTGCCCTGGACCGCGCGCTCGCGCTTACTCCCAAAGACGCAGGGTTGCGAGCTTCACGTGCGAGGGTGGAGCTCGAGTGGCATGCCGACCCGCGCCCGCTGGTCGCGACGGTAAAGGCAATCATTGCTGAAGATTCGCGCCAAGCCGAAAACATAGCCGACTCTTGGCTTTACGAATCGCTGTGCGAGCGCGATTTCGATGGTGCGCTTCGCGGGCTGGCTGTGCTGCCGGCCGATGGGTGTTATCAGGACACTATCCCGTTTCCGCGAGTCTGGTGCGAAGGCGTAGTTGCTCAGATGCGGGGTGATAAAGCAGCGGCGCGCGTTGCATTTACCAGCGCGCGAACCGAAGCAGCCAAGCTGGTCACGAAGCAACCGGAGTACGCGCACGCGCTTTGTGTGCTCGGGATGGCTGACGCGGCTCTGGGCCACAAGGAGGACGCAATTCGCGAAGGCCGCCGTGCGGTCGAGTTGTTGCCGGTGACGAAAGATGCGATCATCGGTTCCCGGTTCGTGCAAAATTTGGCGCTTATTTATGCGTGGACAGGCGAGAAGGATCTTGCCTTGGAACAGTTAACCATCGCCGCACGCCTCCCCGGCTATTTGAGCTATGGCGACCTACGTCTGCACCCGTACTGGGATCCGCTGCGCGGCGACCCGCGTTTTGAAAAAATCGTCGCCTCGCTCGCGCCGAAGTAGTCACGGTGGCGCACCGCCGGCCAAATCAGTCTTGCCCTGGCCGGTGCCGCGGCGACTTTGATCTACGCCATGTCCAATGAGCCGGATCTTTTCTCCGATCGGATTCACATCGAGCAACTCGAGATTTCCGCGCGCGTCGGTGTTCCCGAAAAAGAACGCGCCGTGCCGCAACGTTTGACCGCTAGTATCACGCTCTGGCCGCAACGACAGGCAGAGGAATTACATGATCACATCGCAAAGACGGTCAACTATTCGGAGGTGTGCGAAGAGACAAAAAAGTTCGTGCGCGATCACACCGTTAAACTCATCGAGACTCTGGCCGGCGAGCTGGCGACACATTTGTTACAGCGCTTTGCCATTGCGAGAATAGCGGTCGAGCTCCGCAAATTCGTTGTGCCGGACGCGAAATACGTCTCGGTGACGGTCACGCGGAGCGCGGCTCTCGATTAAATGCGAAAAAGCTGTAGTGGCAGACGTGTCGCCTCCAAAGTTTAACTGATTATGCGGACAGGTAGATTTAGCGACGTGATAGCAGAGATCGCGCAGCGTTACAGCCAATCGGTTTCGTTCGATTGGCGGCTTTACCGGCATGATATCGCCGGCTCTATCGCCCACGCTGCCGCGCTCGCGCATGCCGGAATCCTCACCTCTGAGGAGAGGGAGAAAATCGACAAAGGATTGCGCGAAATCGAGATCGAGATCGAGAACGGAAAATTTGAGTGGGACCAATCGCTCGAGGACGTGCACATGAACATCGAAGCGGCGCTGACGAAACGAATCGGCGTCGCGGGCGCGAAACTGCACACCGCGCGCAGCCGCAACGATCAAGCCGCGCTCGATTTGAGGCTCTACGTCAAGGCGGAGATAGGAGAGATCAGGTCCGGCCTTCGCTCGTTGCAGAGCGCGCTGCTCCATCTCGCGGAGCAGCATATCGATGTTGTCATGCCGGGTTACACGCATTTGCAACGCGCCCAGCCGATCTTTTTCGCTCATTACATGCTTGCCCAAATCGAAGCGTTCGAGCGCGACGCGGACCGGCTCAGTGATTGCCTGACTCGAACAGATGTTCTGCCCCTCGGAGCGGGTGCGCTCGCCGGATCGACTATCGTCTTGAATCGAACGTTCGTCGCCGGTCAACTCGGTTTTTCGAGCGTTAGTCAGAACAGCATCGATGCGGTCGGCGATCGCGATTTCGTCGCCGAATTTCTTTTTTGCCTTGCCATGATCGGTCTCCATCTCTCTCGCTTGAGCGAAGACCTCATTATCTGGAGCACGAACGAATTTGGGTTCGTCGAATTCAGCGATGCATTTTCCACTGGCTCGAGTTTGATGCCGCAGAAAAAAAATCCGGACATGGCAGAGCTTACACGCGGCAAGACTGGGCGGCTTTATGGGAATTTAGTATCGATCTTGACTACGGTGAAGGCGCTGCCTTCGTCTTACAATCGCGATCTGCAGGAGGACAAACATGCCCTGTTTGATTCTGTCGATACGGTGAAAGCCGCGCTGGAAGTTTTTGCCGCTATGCTCCCGGAATTAACGGTCAACCGCGAGCGAATGGAACGCGCGGCCGGCGACCCGAATCTTCTCGCGACCGATCTGGCCGAGTACCTCGTGAAAAAGGGGATGGCATTCCGCGAGGCGCACGAGGTTGTCGGTAAATTAATTGCGCGCGCCTCGGAGAAAAACCTCGCGCTCGATAATCTTTCGCTCCTGGAAATGCAGGAAGCATCGGCCCTATTTGGGGACGAGGTAACGACGATTTTTGACGCGCGTCGTTCTCTGGAAAAGCGCGGAGCCATCGGCGCGCCGTCGCCAGAGAATGTTGCGGCACGGATCGAGCACTGGCGCAGGCTGCTCGACCAAACTGTAGCGGCAGGCGTGCCGCCTGCTTGAGGAACGATTTTGCAGCCGACACGGCTGCCGCTACAGCGCTAATCATTCGCTTTTCAGCTTTCGCTTCATAATCTTCCGGCGTGAAGCGGAGTAAGCTTGTCCAGGATCGAGATGGTTGGGAAACGATTTCGAGCGACCGCCATTTTGCCAGCGCACATCTCGAAGTCGTGACCGATCACGTGCGAACACCGACGCGCCCAAAACCGCGGAGCTGGACGGTGGTGCATCGCAAAGCTGCGGTCATCGTTGCGCCGATGACGCATGACGAGAAAATCGTTCTCATTCGTCAGGAGCGCGTGCCGATTCGCGCGGCGATTTGGGAAATGCCGGCCGGACAGATCGACAACGTGCTCGAGCCGGACCAAAAAGAGATCGAAGCGGTCGCGTTAAGCGAACTGCGCGAAGAGGCGGGCTATGAATTGGCCAAAGACGGGGAGCTCATCGCGCTCGGTCATTATTTTTCTTCGCCAGGGTTTACTGACGAACAGGGCTACTTTTTTCTGGCACGACCAGTCGAGCCGTGTGCTGACTACGTGCGCGATGAAGCGGAATCGATTCTCGATTGCCGCGCATTTGGCGTGGAGGAAATTTGGCGCATGATCGCGGAGAACGAGATTCGCGACGCAAACACATTGAGCATGTGGGCGCGACTGGCGGCGCGCGGTTTTCTTTCACGCGACGCCCGCTGATTGACTCCGAAATGGTTCGCGAGTGATTGTCGATCCAATGGCGCTGCGGGACATTTTCAAATTTCGCGAGCTTCCGGAAAGCGAGACGTCGAAGCCGTTTCTCGAGCATCTGGAGGACTTGCGCTGGACCATCGTCAAGATGTCGATCACGCTCGTGGTGGCGATGATCATTTGCTTCGCCTTTCGATCGACACTTGTGCGCGTGCTGCAAATGCCGTTGCACGATATCGACCCACAAGTTGGGGCGCTGCGGGCGCTGGGCATCACGGACTCGATCATAATCTCGTTTCATCTCGCCTTTTATGCCGGCATCGTTCTCTCTTTTCCGCTGCTTCTCTATTTCCTGGCGGAATTTGTTCTGCCTGCGCTCACCGCAGTGGAGAAGCGTTTCCTTTTTCCGGCCATCTTTGTCAGCTTCGCGCTCTTTCTGCTTGGCGTGCTGGTTTGTTATTTCTGGTTGCTGCCAAAAACCATCCTTTTCTTCTTCCGCGACACCGAGTCGCTTGGCTGGATGCCGACATGGACGGTGCAGCAGTATTATTCTTTCGTGACCCGATTCACGATCGGGTTTGGTCTCGCGTTTGAATTGCCGGTGGTGGTTTTGGCGCTGGTGCACTTCGGATTGATCACCTACAAATTCATGGCGCGCACCCGGCCCTACGCGATCGTGCTCATCTTTATTTTCGCCACCATCATCACGCCCACGCCGGATATTCTGACCTTGATCGCGATGGGGCTTCCGATGTGTCTGCTTTACGAAAGCTGCATCTGGATCGCATGGTTCATGCAGCGCCGTAGATCGGCATCGACCGCTAGCTAGTTGCGTGGACAATTCCGCTTACTCATTTCTTTTCAGCGCGCTTGCCTTCGTTCTCGGTGCCGTGGTCGGCTCGTTCTTGAACGTCTGCGTTTATCGGCTGCCTCTCGATCTTTCCGTCAATGAACCGCGCCGCTCGTTTTGTCCGGCTTGCAAGAAGCCGATCCCCTGGCATCAGAATCTGCCCCTGATCAGTTGGCTCGCGCTGCGCGGCCGCTGCGCAAACTGCGGCAGCAAAATCGCATTCCGCTATTTTGCGGTGGAATTGATCACCGCAGTTCTCTTTCTCGCGATTTGGCAATGCTTCTCGTGGCCAATGGCGATTGCCTATTGGATTTTCGTTTCACTGCTCATTGTTGGCACCTTTATCGACTTCGAGCACTTCATCATTCCAGATCAAGTGACGATCGGCGGAACGGTCGCGGGATTAGTCGCAAGTTTGGCCGTTCCGGAATTGATGAGCACCGATTCGCACATTGTAGCGGTGATTCGGTCCGCGCTCGCCGCCGTCCTGGGCTACGTCATTCTTTGGATGGTTCTCGAAGCGGGCAAATTCGCTTTCGGAAAGAAGAGAATCCGCTTCGATGCTCCAACTTCGTTTATCTGGACAAGACGCGGCGAGGACGCCGATCTGCTAGTGGGCGAAGAACGCAGTTTGTGGAGCGATTATTTTGCGCGGGAGAACGATCGGCTGGTGCTCTACTGCGACGAGGCAAAGATTGACCATCGCACCTACGGAGATGCGACTTTGGAGTTTCATTACAATCGCGTCGCGATCGGCAGTCAAGAAACGGCGCTCGACGAAGTGAACGAAATTTCCGGGGTGGTGCGCGAACTTCAGATTCCGCGCGAAGCGATGGGTCGGGGCGATTTGAAATTTCTCGCGGCGATCGGCGCGTTTTTAGGATGGCGCGCGGTGTTGTTCAGTGTTTTCGCCGGATCGCTGCTCGGCTCGCTCATCGGACTGATTACGCTGCTGGTGGGGAAACGAGTCTGGTCGGCGAAGTTGCCTTTCGGCCCTTAGCTCGCATTTGGCGCGGTGAGCTGGCTGTTTTTTGGCGAAGCCTTTGTGCGTTGGTATCTCGGCCTTTTGAGCCCCGGATGACGCGATGACGCGAGGCGTCGCCGCGCATCCGCCTTTGCAAAGCTTCTCCGTGACAGGCAGCGCGACGGCTACAGGAAAGAATTGTTCACGCCTCGGCTGGCGTGGCGGCGGAACTGCGCGTCGCGGGTTCGGGCGTGGGCGAGACGAACATGAGTCCTAGGTTAATAAGCTCACACTTCCACCAACGCCGCAGCCCGTGCCAGATTTGTTTCCGAATGCGGGCGTCCGGAACAAAGCCGTCGTAAAGCTCGCGCCATCCGGCGTTTCGCCTGCCATAGCATCCTTTGGCCCACCGCCGCTTGGCCAGGGCCACCAGCCTGCGATTGTAAAAACTCATCATGCTCGCGGCCAGCCGCCCGCCCAAACCGCTAAATGGCAAGTTAAGGAACTCACGCTCCGGATCGCGGTAACTCGCCCTGACCAAGCCGAGGTAATAACTGCTGACATCGAGCAACAGCGCCGCCGACATTAACTCGGCATCGCCCATGTAATAGTATTTATCCTTGTACAAACTTTCGAACCAGTAACGATAGGTGATAGGATACTGCTGGTTATAATAACGGAGCCGGTCCGCGACATCTTCGCCCGCCAAACTGTGCGCGATCAAATCGGCCACGTAGTAAGACGTGTACGAACAAAAATCGAGGCCCGGACTGTAAAGCGGATCGATAAAGCTGGTCGCGTCGCCCACGGCGGCCCAGCCATCATCGCAAACCTTTTCGCTGTAATACGGCAACATCGACAAGGCATGCACGTCGCCCTCGATCACGCGCGCCGCTCCAAAAATTTCGCGACCGACCGGATTGCTCAGAATGTGGGCATGCAGCCGTTGGCCCAAGCTCGATCCATCCGGAAGTTTAAAAATGCGAGTGTCATAAACGATGCCCGCGCTGACATCGCCGCCGCGCAGCGGAATGATCCAGACCCACCAGCCGCGACCGAGCAAATGATTGGTGGCCCATTCTCGGCTGGTGCGGCAACGGTTGGCGTAATCCGGAAAACGCTCTCGCCATTCGTAGCTGTCCCACTGCTTGACGCCGCTGAAACGGGCCCAAACCGCATTGATGGGGTGCTCGGTGTTGGCGCGAAGATGTCCCAGCTTGCGCGCGAGCATGGTCGCGCGTCCCGTGGCATCGACAACCCAGCGACAAGCGACGCTGCGTTCGCTAAGATCGACAACGGCATTCACGGTTTGGCCAGCTACGCCGTTCAGCTCGCACTTTGTTACCTTGGCCGGGCGCCAGAGATCACACCCCGCTTCCACCGCGAGTTCGAGCATGTGCGAATCGAGTTTGGCGCGATCCACTTGAAAAGTTGGTATTCGGCTTTGATAACGTGAGCCGACCTCGACGCAATCGTCGAAGGGTTGGTCTGGCCGAGTCGAAAACCACAGACGCAAACCTTGTTTGGCCAGCTGATGATGACCGAGATAATGGGTTAGACCCAAAATCCGCGTCATGTAACAACTACTCACTTCGGTGGTTGATTCGCCCACTTTGCGATCGAACTCGGCCGTTTTTTCGATGATGAGCACCCGCGCATCCGGCTTGTTGCGCTTGAGCATGAGCGCAGTGGCGGCGCCGGAAAAAGCGCCGCCGATGATTACGACATCGTAATCGGAATTCATCGCTGCAAAGATGATGGACTTTGGCGCTTGGAAACGCAATCAGTTCCGGTAGCGCGACGCCCTGCAGAGCCGTCGAATTTTTCTGGCGAATTTCGTCGGCTCGACGGAGTCTCGCCCTACCAACAAATGATTTTCAGAAACGCACGTTTGATTTTCGCCAACGGAATTCGCGATGGCCTCGAACTTGTCGTGCGAGATGGAACGATTGCAGAGATTCGTGAACAAACGCGGGCGAGCGGAAAAGACGTTGTTGATCTTGGCGGAAATTATCTCGCGCCTGGGTTTGTCGATCTTCACATTCACGGCGCGCTTGGCCGCGACACGATGGAGGCCTCGGCGGAACCTTTTCGCGCGATTTGCGATTACCACGTGAGCGGCGGTACGACATCGCTTCTGCTGACAACTGCGACAGCGCCGATCGCCGCGATGGTCAATGTCCTGAACGCAGTTCGCGATTGTCGCTCTTCGATCAAGCGGATCGCTGGCGTTCATGTGGAAGGCCCCTTCATTTCGAAAGCGAAACGTGGTGCGCAGCGCGAGGAATTTATTCAAGAGCCGACTCCAGAAGCGACGAAGCAATTGCTCGAACATGTGGACGTAATCAAGCGGATCACGATTGCGCCCGAGGTACCGGGCGCGCTCGAGGTGATCGAAAAATTTCGTGCGCTTGGCGTGAGCGTCAGTGGAGGACACAGTGACGCCTGGGACGATGAGGCGCGCGCCGCCTTCGCCCACGGCATGCGCAGTGTGACGCACACTTTCAATTGCATGTCGAGCGCGCGCCGGCGTGGCATCCGTCGCATCGGCGGCCTGCTCGAATTCGCGTTGAGCGAGCCGCAGATCAATTGCGAATTAATCGCGGACGGCCATCACGTTTCGGCGACGTTAATGAAAATGTTGTACCGGGCAAAAGGCGCTCGTGGAATTTCTCTCGTGACGGATGCGACTGCCGGGGCCGGTTCGCCGAATGGAACTCGATTTTCGCTCTTCGGCAATGATTGTATCGTGGAAGATGGCGTTTGTCTTTTGGCCGATGGTTCGGCGCTGGCGGGCAGCGCCTCGCGGATGATCGATGTTGTCCGGACGCTCGTGCGAGATGTCGATGTAGCGCTCCACCAGGCGATCGCGATGGCGACGAAGAATCCCGCGCACGAGATCGGACTTGAAAGGAAAGGGCGTCTCGAGGCAGGAGCGGATGCCGATCTCGTGGTTATTTCCCCGGAGCTGGAAGTGATGCGCGCGTTCGCCGGCGGCGAAGAGATTTTCTCGCGTTAGATCGACAATAGAAATTCCGCGATGTCGAGAGACGCGCGCGGGCGGCTTAGTTTGCTGATATTGGCCGCCCATTGGCGCCATTGTTCTGCATCATTGGCAAATGCTCGCTCAACTTGCGCAACGACCTCAGCCGGCGAGCCTGCGATCACGCCCGAGTTTGTTTCGACAATCAAGCGCGCATTGCCTTCCTCTTGGCCGGAGACGATGTGATTGACGATCATGGGACAAGCGGCCGCGATTGTTTCCTGAACCGTTGCCCCGCCGGCTTTGCCGATAAGCAAATGGCTGGCCCCAAGCATGCGCGGAAGCTGATCCGTCCAGCCGACGATGTCGATCTTGCGATCACCGATTGCGGCTTCGACTGCACGCCGCAGTCGCTCATCACGTCCGACGGTGATGGTTAAATGAATATCAAGGTCGAGAAGTTTTCGCACCAGTTCGGGCGCGCGCCGCGTGCCAGCGTTGATGACGTAAAGCACGCGCGCGCCAGACCCGGCTGTTGGTAATGGTCGATCTTGTTTGAGGTCGGCAAATTGCGGGCTTACCGGAAATCCGAAGGTTTTGATCTTGTCCGGCGCGATTTTGCCAGCCCGAACGACCGCGGCGCTTTGTTCATTCGGAACAAGAAAATAATCGGCCTCGCATCGGTACCAGATCGCGTTCACGGTGATCGAGTCGGTCACAACGACAACGCTTTTGCAAAGCCTGTCCGGTCCCAAAATCTGCTGCAGCAAATATGGGTAGGGCGGGAAGGTGGAAACGACGGTGTCGGGCTGAAAGCGATCGAGCAAACGAGCGAGATGCTGTTTGAGCAGAGAAAAACGCCGAAAATTTTCGTCGAAATTTTTCTTGCGATCAAGCCACCGGTAAACGTAGCCCCAGGAGCGCGGCCAACGATTGATCACTGCCAAATAGGTTTTGCGGACGAATTCATTGAGCGGCCCGTAAGTCTCCGCGAAGAGATCGCGCAATTCGACGTGGGCGTTGGGAGCGACCCGCGCCAGCCCGTCGCGGATGCCGCGGGCTGCGCTGTTGTGACCTTCTCCATAACTGACAGTGAGGAGCAGGATTTTTTTCACGACTCGTTAGGCAAGCGCAGGCCGAAGCGAAACCCCGAACGCTTTCGGGGCAAGTTTAATGGATATTTGCATCGGGCAAAGTAAACTCTGGGCGGAGATGAAGTATCTCAGATTTGTCTGGCGAGTTTTGCGCCGCCTGGTTTGGGAAACAGCGACCGACAACACGACCGGTTTGGCGGCGCAGATGGCGTATCAGATGCTCTTCACGCTCGCGCCCGGTCTGCTCTTTCTCTGGCATCTGCTCGGGCTCTTCGGCACCGATCCGGCAAAACTGCATCGAATATTTCTGGTTTTGAAAAGTTTTATGCCGCCCGACCCCAAAGTGCAGGACATTCTCGATGCGGCGGCGGCCAGCGTCGTCGTAACCGGTTCAAGCGGCATGCTCGCGAACGCCGGGATCATCCTCGGGATTTACTTCGGCACTGTCTTCATCGCAACGATTTCCCGGGCCCTGAGCCAAACACATGGTGTGCGCGAAGATCGCCACTGGTGGTCGAAGTACATCATCTCATTCCTGATGCTCTTCTGGTTCGGCCTTACCATTCTCTTTTGTTTCAACGCCATGGTCTTCGGCCAAACACTGGCCGGCATTGCGGAAGTTAATTTTCAACTCACCATCCCGCTCCAGCAATGGGTGGCGGCGTTAAATCTCCCGTTCACCGCACTGGCCCTGATCCTTCTCGCGCTCGCGCTTTATCTTCTGACGCCGGAAAATTATCTGACTATTCGGCAAGCGTTACCCGGTGCGATTTTCTTCTCCATCGGCTGGATCGTTCTGACAAAGCTCTTCCAATTGTACGTTGCGAGATATGATCGTTATAACCCGACTTATCTCGCGCTCGCGTCCATTATCATGTTGCTCACCTGGATGTATCTCACCTGTTTGCTCCTGCTCCTGGGCGGCAAATTGAACGCGGTTCTGCGCCGCGAACGCGAACGCGAAGCGACGCCGCCAACGCCTGCTCCGGCAGAGCAGGCGGCTTGACTCCAAAGCTTTCGCGAGTTGACTCCGAACGCTTTCGCGAGTTGATCGCTCCGCTTGCTCTGTTACGCTGCGCTGCCGTGGTGCGTTTTCGCCTTTGGGTTGCAACTGCCCTCGCCCTGAGCGGGATCATCGGCACGCTCGTCCACGCACAATTAACCGATGAGGAGAAAGAGAAGCGCGCGCAAATCCTCAAAGCACGCGCCGCCGCATCGACATCTCCTGACGAATCACCGAGCCCGACCCCGAAAGCGAAAGCGGCCAGGCACAAAAGGGAAACGACCGCGAAGCCTTCGCCGAGCGAAACACCGGAGCCGGAGAAAAAGAAGCATGCCGCGAAGGAGGAGGAATCGCCCACACCCACGCCGAAAAAGAGTCCGAGCGCGAAGGCCAGGAAGTCTCACAAAACCACCGCAAGGAAATCTCCGACTCCCACTCCGAAAAAGAAACATCGGAAGACTTCGCTGACGCCTTCCGCCTCGCCTAAAAAGTCGCCGAAGAAATCGGAAGAAAACGTGGAGAAGACCCCGGCACCGCATCCATCCGCTGCTCCCACTCCGAGCGTCACGCCGCAGCCGACCATCGCCCATGCTCTTCCAGTTCCCGCTCAGGAAGCGCCACAGGTCACCGTCGAGAAATCTGGTTTCGAGGAAGACCAGGGTCTTGAGCCTCCTCCCTCGCCGCCACCGCGCCGGTTTGGTTTTTGGCCGTGGTCGTGGACCCGTTCCACTCCTGCTTATCGCTATCTGACGCGATCAGTCATCGAGGAAATCCGCCGCGCGCCAGTGCAGCGGCGTCGCTGGCAATTCATCGTTGTCCACAACAGCGGCACGCGGCAGGGCAACGCGCGCGTCTTCGATTACTACCATCGACACGTGCGGCGCATGCGGAACGGGCTCGCTTACCAGTTTGTGATTGGCAACGGCACCTCGACCGGAAACGGCCAGATTGAGGTGGGAGATCGCTGGCGCCGGCAAATCAACGGCGGCCATGTGCACAGCGATTACCTGAACAATATCTCACTCGGCATTTGTCTGGTGGGCGATTTCAATCGCGATCAACCGACCCGAGCACAGCTCGAATCATGCGAAGAACTCATTCGCTACCTGCGGCAACGTTGCGGCAAGATCGAGAATCACTTCGCGATGGTGCGGCCGCACCGTGAAATGAATCCGCCGCGTTGGCCGACCGATTGTCCCGGTGACGCGTTTCCCTATTCCTGGTTCAGGAGATTTGGAGAATGAAAAGAATGACTAATGACGAATGGTCGAATGTCGATGGAATGACGAAATCCGAATGACGAAATGAGGTATTGATCCCTTTTCGTCATTTGAGCATTCGGATTTCATTCGTCATTCGACATTCGTGCTTCGTGATTTCCCTCAATGCCGTTGCGCCACGATCAAATTGCTTTCCTTGTAGTTCCAGCGGTATCCGAATGCGATCCCGAGCGGTGGCGGATTGCTCTGCGCGAAGAGCTCTTGCAGTTTTGGCTGATAATGCTGTTTGAAGAGCTCGATCGGACCGAGGTAAGTGCCGAAGAACCGGAGGGTCCACTTCTCGGGATTAAAATAGGTCAGTGGAATTCCGGAATCATCCTGCACAATCAGGTTGCTGTGGTCGAGAATGAAATTGCGGATCGTGGCGAAACCCTCTTCAAACATGAGGTACGACGATGACTTGAGAAAGCTCGCGCCGATGCCGAAGTGCTGACAGAATTTTAGGAATCCTGGGTTCGATTTAATTCCGCCATCGGAAATATCGGTGGTGAAATAATACATGGTTTGCGCATTGCCGGAGCGATTGTCGGTGTAGTTAATGCGCACTCCGGGAATGCCGCCGGTTTTGCCGCCCTGGAATGTGCCGCTGGAGTTTAAGGAGCCGAACGTCACGTCGGTGATGGTTTTGTCGGCCCGCGCAAGAAAAACATAAAGAATCGGCAGCGTGCCGTTGAGTTGCTGCTGCTGCAAATCGACCTTCATATCCTTGGTGATAAAATAGCTCGTGGTGAGCGACGCGTTCATCGCATTTTCCAGATTGTGCAGCGCAGCGGACAGGTCCGCGATGCGGAATGGATCGGGTGGCGGGCCCATCGATTCCTTGCCGCAGAGAACGTAAACCGATGCGTTCGGGAAAAATTGGTCCACGTAAAGAAAATCTGGTCCGCTAAACATGTAGAAGGCGACCGGTATCGATTGCTTAGCTTCGGGAAGATATGTGGTTTCCCAGAGGGCGAGTTTTTGGAGCTGGCGCACGTTGAGCTTGGCAAACGCGTTTTCAAAAAAGGCCGAGTGTTCCTGCCAGGCGGGATCGTGCGTGAGCGGGGCGAGCGGTGAATTTTCTGGAATCGGCATGCCTGCGAGGAAGCGCGCCGTGTCGTTAGGCGGCGGGAGCGCCGGCGCTGCTGCTGGCGGATTTTGTTGGGCCTGAGCGCTGAGCGCTAAGGCAAAGATCGACAGCGCGATCTTCGCGATCCACTTTGTCGGCGAGTTATCGTTCATACGGAGCGGCCCAAGCGTTGCCCGGCACAAAAGTAAAGGAGCACGCCGACGAGCATGGTGGCAAGCCCACCCAATGATTCAATCGGATGCGAGCGCAAGAGGTAGATCATCATCCAAATCGTGATCGCGGCAAAGATGAGTGGTGGAAGTGGATAGGCCCAAACCTTGTACGGGCGCGCCAGCCCGGGACGAGTCACGCGCAAAACAATGACGCCGAGCACGGCCAGCAGTGAGCATAGAAGCAGGCTGAACTGGATATAGACGACGACGAGCTCAAAACTTCGCGTTAGCAAAAGCAAATTGACGAAGAGCAACTGCAAAACAATGGCGTAGGTCGGGATACCCTGGCTGTTCTTCCGGCCAAGCAGCCGAAGCAGCCAATGATCTTCGCCCATCGACATGGTGACGCGCGGCCCGATCCAGGTCATTGAGCTAATCGACGCAATAAGTCCGAGGCAAATGACTGCGCCGACAGCCCGGCCGCCGTCTGCGCCAAAAATATGTTTGCCCGCGATCAAGCCCACTTCGAGCTGGCCCGTCAGTTCCGATGCGGGGGTTGTGGCGAGAAAAATCGCGTTCAAGAGCACGTAAATCGCGCTTACCACCAGCGTCCCGGCAAGAAGCGAGCGCGGGACATTTTTTTCCGGTCGCTTGATTTCGCCTATGATGTAGGAGGCTGCGTTCCAGCCCGAGTAAGAATACATCACGTAAACGAGCGCGACCGCGAACGGCGCGCCAAAGATCGACATCGCATCGCCGCGCGCTGGCAGAAACGCGATTGGTTGCTTGGGGACGACAAAAAGCCCAGCGCCGATGAGAACAGCGATCAAAAGCAATTTCACCAGCGTGGAAAGGTTTTGAAAGACGCTGCCGAACTTCAAGCCGCTGAGATGAACGAGTGCGATCAACCAGACAACGGCGAAGGAGAGCAGTACCGGGGAGCCGAAGTTGAAAACACCTTGGAAATATTTTCCGAACGCCATGGCCGCAAGCGCGATCGGAGCGGCGAAACCGACGGTAGCGGAAACAAAGCCGGCCATAAAGCCGACCGCGGGATGATAGATCTTGGAGAGGAAGTGGTATTCGCCGCCGGAGCGCGGGAGTGCGGCGCTCAGCTCGCCGTAGGAAAGGGCGCCGCACAGCGCCGCGATCCCTCCGACCACCCACAGCATTAGCAGCGGGAAACCGGAATGAATTTCCGCTAATTGGAAACCCAGGCTGGTGAAAATGCCAGTGCCGATGATGTTCGCGATCACGATGGCGCACGCAGTGAACAGGCCGATCGTGCGGCGAGGCTTCACCGAAGTGCCCGGCCTGGAATCGAGCGCCGTGGTTGAATTGAGAGGTGGCGTGACGGGCATCATAGCTAATCCACTTGCGCCGGCGCGGTTCTATTCGCGCGGCCGATTGTTCTTCGTTTGAAATGAGGGCTCAGTCACGTGTTCAATTTTGTTGAGTTGTCAGAAGCGGCGCCCGGCAGCACTTTGGAAAAGGCCATGAATCCACATCCCAAGCTCTCCATGAAATCGGCAACGCAACTCGCGGTCTTTCTTGCGAATCGTCCCGGCGCGCTCGCCCGCGTGTGCGACGCGCTCGCGAAGGCCGAAATTAACATCCATGCGCTTGCCACTTCCGACACGGTCGATCATTCGGTCGTGCGCATGGTGGTAAGCGATCCGACCAAAGCGCTCATGCTTTTGGGCGAAGCCGGCGTGCTCGCGCTCGAGACCGACGTGCTCATGATCGAAGCCGAGAATGAACCGGGGGTGCTGGCGAAGATCGCGGAGCGACTTTCACGCGCCGAGGTGAACATCGAGTATGCCTATCTCGCGGCCAGCCCCAAAGCCGCGACCGGCCTCATCATCTTGCGGCCGAGCGATGTCGAGAAAGCGCAACGCGCGTTGCGCAACTTGTAAATCGTCTAGCGAATCGAATCTTGCTCGCGCGAACAAATCTCGTCCGATACGGGTTCGCGTTTTCGAAAACGGACCGCCATCTGCACAAGCAGTTTTTGCTGCAACGAAAATGGCAACCGCCGCGTTGCCGCGTCGAACATGTCGATCCAACGCCGTGGCAAAATGCGGAGCAAGGTTTCGGTCTTCATGTGACCGGCCGTGAGCGGATTCGTGAAGAGCCGGACAAGATCGATATCCAGACCTGCGCGATCAGCCATCACGCGAATTTCATCCGGATGCAGCAGAAAAATGTGGCCTTCCGCATCCGGTCTAAACTGAACTGCTTCGTAAACCCTCGGATTGGCGCAGTCGGAAAACTTCGGCAGTGAATTTCGGAAATACGCGCCGTTTGGCGTGGTCAACACGATGGAGCCGCGCGGTTTTACCAAGGCCGCTGTCTTCGCGAGAAATTCATCGGGATGTGCGATGTGCTCGATCACCTCGGTAATTAAAACTGCGTCGAACAAGAACGGAAAATGCAGATCGAAGGCGTTGCCGGGAGCGAATTGCAGCTGACCGCGCTCGTATTTTAGCCGGACGTAATCGACGAGCTCTTCGCGCAGATCGTTCCAAGTGACGTCGTAACCCATCTCGGCAAGCGTGAGTGAAAAGTTGCCCTGCGCGCCGGCGAGATCGAGAATCCGCGCGCCTGGCGCCAGCACCTCGGTCAAAAGATGGAGCGTTTGCCGGCGCCGATTTTCATACGCGCAGGCATAACCATGATTAGAGGTCTCGCCGTAAATTTCTTCTCGATCATACGCGTATGAATCTTTCCAGGATTGCGGCCAATCATCTTGCCGATCAACGCGTCTCATGAACACCGGTTGAGCGGAATCATTGTACTTTTATCAGAAGCGAGCGCGCGAATGTTCGGTCTTGCTAATAAATGAACGGGATCAGCCGCTTTGTCCGGCGCATGTAAGGGCGGTACTGCTCGCCGAGCGCTCCGAGGAGCGCGCGTTCTTCGATGCGAACTCGCCAGAGAAATGCGCCGATAATCGGCAAGCTCAGAAATAAGATTGACAACCAGTTTCCGAGACAGAACCCGAGACCGAGGAAAGCCAGAAGGGCGCCCGTGTAAGTTGGATGCCGGATAAAACGATACGGACCGGAATCGATCAGCCGGTGTTCCGCCGAGATCGACACGTCGACGGTAAAATAGCGACCGAGATAACCGATCGAGTACCAACGCAGAATCAACCCGCCCAAAAACAGACAGAAGCCAATGAGATAAAATCCGGCCGGATGCGGCAGGGTGGCGCCCGGCGCAAGCCACACCATTTGGACACCAAGCCAAAGGCTGACGATGATGACGGCCCAGAGGAGAATAAGCGAATGCCGGTCCCGCGAGGTCGCGCCCGCCCGCGCGCGCCGCGTGAAGGCGAGATAAAGTTCCGACAGGCCGTAGATCGCGCCCAGCAACAATGGATCGGGCAATCGCATCGGGTTCGGAGTATTGGAATACTGGAGTGTTGGCAAGAATCAAGCCATTGCTCCATTGCTCCAATACTCCACCGTCTTAGTAATTGCCAACGCGTAATCCGTATTGGATAGGAACGGGTTGCAGTTATGACCCCGGTAAAAATTTGGCTTGGTTATCCTTATCCGCTCGGCGCCACCTGGCTGGGGAATGGCGTCAACTTCGCCATATTTTCCGAGACAGCCACGTCGGTTGATCTTTGTCTCTTCGACAGCGTGGATGCGCCGCAAGAAAACATGCGGATCCCGGTGACCGAACACACCGATCAGGTCTGGCACGTTTTCTTGCCGGATGTAAAACCTGGACAACTTTACGGCTATCGCGTCAACGGTCCGTATGATCCCAAGCAGGGGATGCGCTTCAACAGTTCCAAGCTGCTGCTCGATCCTTATGCCAAAGCGATCGCCGGCGAGATCAATTGGGCCGACGAAATGTTTGCCTACGTCGTCGGTGACAAGCTGGAAGATCTGACGCGCGATTTTCGCGATGACGCATGGGGAATGCCGAAAGCGGTGGTGATCGATAATGCGTTTGATTGGGGCAATGACAAGCGGCCCGGAATTCCGCTGCATCGCTCGGTGATCTATGAAGTGCACGTGAAAGGTTTCACGAAGCTGTGGTCGAATGTGCCGGAGGAACTCCGCGGCACTTACGCTGGTGTCGGCAGCGCGGCTGCGATCGAATATCTGAAGGAGTTGGGCGTGACGGCAATCGAGCTTTTGCCGGTGCACGCGCATGTCGATGACAAGGTGTTGATCGACCGCGGACTGCGCAATTATTGGGGCTACAACACGATCGGCTTCTTCGCGCCGGAAGCGAAATATTCCAGCAGCGGCGCGATGGGCGGCCAGGTCACGGAATTCAAAACCATGGTGCGCAATCTCCACGCCGCCGGCCTCGAAGTGATCCTCGACGTCGTTTACAATCACACCGCGGAAGGAAATCACCTGGGGCCGACGCTTAGTTTCCGCGGCATCGATAATCCCGCCTACTACCGGCTCTTGCCGGAAGATGCGCGCTTATACATGGATTTCACCGGCACCGGCAACACGTTCAACCTGCTTCATCCGCGCACGCTCCAGCTGGTGATGGACAGCCTGCGCTATTGGGTGAACGACATGCACGTGGACGGTTTTCGTTTCGATCTCGCTTCCAGCCTCGCACGCGATCAAAACGGGGTGAACAAGCTGCACGCGTTTTTTGAAATCATTCACCAGGATCCGGTGATCTCGCAGGTAAAGTTAATCGCCGAGCCGTGGGATGTGGGCGAGGGCGGTTATCAGGTGGGAAATTTTCCCGTGCTTTGGGCGGAGTGGAACGGAAAATATCGCGATGAAGTTCGCCGTTTTTGGAAAGGCGACGAAGGCCGGATCGGCGAGATGGCTTACCGGCTCACTGGCAGTCCGGACTTGTACCAGACAACCGGCCGGCGGCCGTATGCAAGCATCAACTTCATCACCGCACACGACGGCTTCACGCTGAACGATCTCGTCAGCTACAACGAGAAGCATAATGAAGCGAACGGCGAGAATAATAACGACGGCGACAACAACAACCATTCGTGGAACTGCGGCGCGGAAGGCCCCACCGACGATCCGAAGATCGAGATGTTGCGCGCGCGGCAACGGCGGAATTTCTTGACCACACTTTTTCTTTCGCAAGGCGTGCCGATGCTTTGCAGCGGTGATGAATGGGGCCGGACGCAGAAGGGAAACAATAACGCCTATTGCCAGGACAACGAGATCAGTTGGCTCAACTGGGAGCGCGATCAAAAGCAAAACACGCTGCTCGAGTTCACGAAAAAATTGATCCGTCTCCGACGCGAGCATTCGGTCTTTCGGCGACCAAAATTTTTCCAGGGGCGGAGGATTCACGGCTCGGAGATCAGGGATGTGATGTGGTTCAACGAGGGCGGCAATGAGATGAGCGATGAGGAATGGGCGTCGCCGCTGGTGCGTTGTCTCGAGATGCTCTTGAGCGGCGACACTATCGACGTTCTGAATTTTCAGGGCGAGCCGATCCGCGATGAAACGTTTTTGCTCCTCTTCAATGGCTACTATGAACCGATCCCCTTCGTGCTGCCGGGCGAGGAACACCTGGAGTGGGAACTGATTCTCGATACCATGGACGAGGAAGGATTTTTGCGAGAGCCGAGGAAATTTGCCTCCGGTGACGATATCGAGGTGGGCGCTCGGGCCGCGTGTTTGTTAAAATTGACGATGGGATTGCAAGCCCACGCACGCCGTGAATCGTGGAAAAAGCGACATGTCACTGTTCCGGCAGTGGTCAGCGCCGAAGAAGAACCCGCCGAGGCGGAAAAATCCTAAAACGATGAACTCGCGCAACGGACACAAAGTGCACGAAGGCGGAAAAATTCTGGCTTGCGCTGAGTCCGTTGTGACCTGCATGGACGTGGTGCGAGGTTCAAGCGCGTCGGGGTTGATATTTCTTTTGCCGCGCATTCTTGCCGGGAGCAACGAATCCAATTATAGGAAACGTGATGCGCAGCTTTTCCGGCGCGGACAGCATTTGTCAGTAATTCGCTTATGACACCGACTTCTCTCATCATCGTGGCGGATCGCGGCAGTCTGAAAGCATACCGGGTGGATGAAACACCAACGCGCGGTCCGAGCCTGCGTCTCATTCAAGCATTCGACCTCACGGACGCGCATGGGAAACTTGTCGACAAGGTGACCGACCTCGCTGGTCGATTTCCAGTGAGCGATGGAGCTGGTGGACGCCATGCCAATTCGATCGCGGAACGGACGCAACTGGAAACGGAAACCGATCGCCGAATTCACAAGCAACTCGCCGATCAAATCGTCAAGATTATCGACCGCAGCGGCAAAGAAGGTTGGTCCTTTGCCGCGCCGGCCGAGATTCACGGGGCGATTGTCGATCTGTTGCCGCGGGCGGCGCGCGATCGGATCGTCGAGCACGTGAAATCGGATTTGGTTAAAATTGAGTCGGCGAAATTGCCCTCGCATTTCCGCTCGCTCCGGCCCCTCTAGCTTGTCATCCCGAATCCCGCGACCGCGGGATGAGGGACCCCCCACATAAGCTGATTGATCACGCTTTAGTAATCAGAATGACGTTAGCTTCGAATGCGAGGTCCTTCGCTCGGCTCAGGATGACATCGCGTTTACCTTTTGCGTCGGCAACACGTGCTGAGTAATGTCCAAGTAATTATGCAACTGCCCGTCAACATCACCTATCGCGGCCTGGAAAAATCGGAGAACATCGACAATCTCATTTTGGATTATGCATCGCGGCTGGAAAAATTTTGCGATCACATTAACCGCTGCGACGTGGCGATCGAGCAACCGAACCACACGCACCACAAAGGAAATCAATTCCGCGTCCGCATCGATGTCACCGTTTCGCGCGGACACGAATTGGTGGCTGACGAAAAACCAACGGATAACCGCGCGCACGAGCCGCTGACCAAAGTCATCCACGACGCCTTCAAGACGATGGAGCGCCAGCTGCGCCACTTGGTCGAGAAGCAAAGACGAGAGTAAGGCGCCAGGTAGGGGCGATTGACCTCAATCGCCCGACGACGTGAGCAATAACACCGCTTCGACTCGGCCCGAAAGTGAGAATGAAAAAAGCGGCATATATTCGTGAAAATCCTGTGCGTGCTGGATTGATTGGGCCGAATGATGAGTGGCGCTATGCCATCAGCGGGGATGATCTGAATGTAAGATCGAGGCGCTGATCGCGCGCGGGGCGGGCTGATGTTCAGTAGCGTTTACGCCGGAGCGCCGCCGAGAGCGCCTGGAAGCGACGGGGTGACGTCGGGCGCTGCGACCACTTGTTTGGGTGGTTTTTCCGCCGGCATCTTTTGACCAGGTGGCGGACTCACACTCGGCGGCGGATTCAACAAGCGACCGTGCTTGACGATTTCCTTAATCTGTGAGCCATCGAGCGTTTCGTACTCGAGCAGCGCTTTGGCGATGACCTCGAGTTTGTCCCGATTCCCCAGCAACGTTTTCTTGGCCGTTTGATACGCTTCATCGAGAATCTTGCGCACTTCGTGATCGATTTCCTCCGCGGTCGCTTCGCTATAATCGCGCGCGCGAGATATGTCGCGGCCGAGGAAAACGTAATCTTCGTGGTCGCCGTACTCGACCATGCCCATCTTTTCGCTCATGCCCCATTCGCAAACCATCCGGCGCGCGATCGCCGTGGACATTTTGATGTCGCCGCGCGCGCCATTTGTGATGTCGCCAAACACAATCTCCTCGGCGACTCGGCCGCCCATGCTGACGGCAAGACCAGCGAGCAATTCATTCTTGCGATTCGTATATTTGTCTTCCTCCGGCAACCACATTGTCGACCCAAGCGAGGGGCCGCGCGGGATGATCGTGACTTTGTGCAGCGGCTCGGTGTGCGGCAGTAGCTCGAGCAACAATGCGTGACCGGCTTCGTGGTAGGCAGTGTTTTGTTTTTCTTTTTCGCTGAGCGCGAGACTGCGGCGCTCTTTGCCCCAGCGAACTTTGTCGCGCGCTTCTTCCAGTTCGGCGAGCGTGATTCCTTTTAAGCCGCGACGCGCGGCGAGCAAGGCCGCTTCGTTGATGACGTTGGCGAGCTCCGCGCCGGAATAACCGGGCGTGCCGCGTGCGACCACGGCAAGATCGACCCCCTCCGCGAGTTTTACTTTCTTCGCGTGCACGCGCAAAATTTCTTCGCGGCCTTTCACGTCCGGGAGGTTGACGGTGATTTGCCGATCGAAGCGTCCGGGGCGCAGCAGCGCCGGATCGAGAACGTCGGGCCGGTTCGTTGCCGCGATGATGATCACACCCTCCTGTGTGTCGAAGCCGTCCATCTCGACGAGTAACGCATTGAGCGTTTGTTCACGTTCGTCATGCCCGCCACCGACGCCGTGGCCGCGATGACGTCCGACCGCGTCGATTTCGTCGATGAAAATGATACAGGGGGCCGATTTCTTGCCCTGCTCAAACATATCGCGCACACGGCTTGCGCCGACGCCGACGAACATCTCGACGAAATCTGATC
>Ga0137415_10001290_pt1 | contig 24743 bp, 22 predicted proteins | sample CZODoug3_1_1_16f_FD_183082 | JGI IMG/M metagenome (GOLD analysis project Ga0137415, IMG submission 183082) | Vadose zone soil fungal communities from Angelo Coast Range Reserve, California, USA - CZODoug3_1_1_16fungal (Hybrid Assembly) | ecosystem: Environmental > Terrestrial > Soil > Vadose...
CAGCACGGCGTGCTCGTTCCCACCGATGTAGCTCGTGACGGGAAGCCACGTGGTGGTGCGCTTCGGGTCCCACGGTCGGTCGTCGAACTCGGTGGACGGGTAGCGAAGGAAGTACCAGGCCGAATCGAGGAACGTGTCGGACACGTCGGTTTCGCGCCGCCCCTGCGCGCCGCACCGCGGGCACTTCGCGTAGTACCACTCCTCGTGTCGCGCGAGCGGGCTTACGCCGCTCGCATCGGGGCGGAAATCCTCGATCAGGGGCAGCAGCACGGGAAGGTCCTGCTCCGGCACGCCCACCGGCCCGCAGCGGTCGCAGTAGATGATCGGGATGGGTGGGCCCCAGTACCGCTGCCGCGAGATGCACCAGTCGTGCAGCCGGTACTGCACCTGGGGGGTGGCGAGACCCTTGGCCTGGAGCCACGCGACGATGCGACGCTGCGCCTCGTGACACGACAGCCCGTCGAACTCGCCCGAATTCATGAGCGCCCCGTCCTCAGTCACGCTCGGCAGGGGCTCGCCGGTGCGCACGACTTCGCGGATCGGCAGGTTGAACTGGGTCGCGAACTCGAAGTCGCGCTTGTCATGGGCCGGCACGGCCATGATCGCACCGGTGCCGTACTCCATGAGCACGTAGTCGGCGATCCAGATGGGGATCGCCTCACCCGTGGCCGGATTACGGGCGTAGGAGCCAAGGAACACGCCGGTCTTGGTCCTGTCCCCGACCCGGCGCGACACCAGGTCCTTCCCCTGCACCTCGCGCCGATAGGCATTCACCTGGCGCTGCTGCTCGTCGGCGGTGAGCTGATCCACGAGCGGGTGCTCGGGCGCGAGCACGAGATACGTCGCGCCGAACACCGTGTCGGGGCGGGTCGTGAACACGGGGATCCTGGCGCCGGCCGGGGTTTCGAAGATCAGCTCCGCCCCTTCGCTCCGGCCGATCCAGTTGCGCTGCAGCGTGCGCGTCGAGTCGGACCAGTCGAGCCGGTCGAGGTTCCTGAGCAGCCGCTCCGCGTACCGGGTGATGCTGAAGAACCACTGCTCGAGGAACCGCTGCTCGACTTTCGTGTCGGGATGGCGCTCGCAGTAGCCGTTGATCACCTGCTCGTTCGCCACCACGCTCATGTCCTTCGGGCACCAGTTGACCGCCGCCTTCTTCCGGAAGGCGATTCCCGCCTTGAAGAGCTGCAGGAAGATCCACTGCGTCCACTTGTAGTAGCGGGGGTCGGTGGTGGAGAGCTCGTGCCGCCAATCGAACATGCCGCCGAAGCGCTTCAGCTGGCGGCGGAACGTCGCGATGTTCTGGGGAATGAGCTTCGCGGGGTGCGTGCCGACCGAAAGCGCGTAGTTCTCGGAGTGAATGCCGAACGCGTCATACCCGATCGGCTCGAACACGTCGTACCCATGAAGCCGCTTGAACCGGCCGTAGATGTCGGCGCCCGTGAACGCGAACATGTTCCCCACGTGCAGTCCCTCCGCGGAGGGATAGGGGAACATCATGAGGTTGTAGAACGGCCGGCGTGGCTGGTCCAGGTCGGGCTCGTTGGTGCGCTCGCGCGCCCACCGCTCCTGCCACCGCGCCTCGACGACCGCTGGATCGTAGCTGGGCACCTGAGTCATAAGTGCATGAAATTAAACAGGCTTGCCCCGCCGTGTAACCCTGCGTAGCTTCGCTCCCGACCCTCGACATGTTCAGCGGCACCCAGCAGCTCCGGCAAACCTTCCTCCTCACGGGGGCCGTTGTCGCCCTCGTCCTCGTGACGGGGTTCGCGCTGCTGTCGGGCCGCAGCGTCACGCGTGTCGTCGAGCGCCAGGCCAACGAGCGCGGCCAGGACGTGGCCACGCAGGTCGCGTCCCTGGTCGGGATGTACCTGCGGGAGCGGCGCCGGGAGGCCGAAGTCCTGGCACGCTCGCCCGCGGTGGTGCGGGCGGCGCTCGATGGGTCTCAACAGGCGATCAGCCAGCGCTTGCCCCAGTTCGACCACCCCGCCCTGGAGCGCATGTTCAACCAGCGCCGCGCGTTGGGCGGGGATCCTGAGCTCGCCGCCTACCTCCGCGACTACATCCAACGGTCCGAGTTCGCCGAGCTGTTCTTCACCGAACGCCACGGATACTCGGTCCTCGCCTCGAACCGGACCTCCGACTTCGTGCACTCAGATAAAGAGTGGTGGCGGCGGGCGGCGGCGGATGGTGTGTACGAGGGCACGCCGCGGTACGACTCGTCAGCCACGGCGGTCGCGCTCGAGTACGACGTGGCCATCCGGGCGCCGCGCGGGACGGCGCCGGTGGGCGTGCTGAAGACGGTGTTCACGCTCGATCGCCTGTCCAGGCTGCTCACCACCGCGGACGTGGGGGGCGGAGTCCGGCTGCAGGTCGTCGACGCGCAGGGCACGCTGATCGTCGGGGGAGCCGGCGGATCGAATCAGACCGACCTGCTGCGCCCCATTCCCGACGCCGCCGTGGTGCCGCGCCTGGAGCGCGTCGACACGGCGACGGTGCCCGGGGCGGCCGGGGAGGAGCTGGTGGTGACGGTTCCGGTCGAGAACACCAAGTGGTGGGTCGTGCTCCGGCAGCCCAGGGGCACGGCCTACGCGGCCGCCCGCACGACGGCGGCGGGCATCGTGCTCTGGACCGTCGTGCTGTTCGCTACGACGCTCGCGTTGCTGTTCGCATTCTGGAGCCGCCTCACCCGGCGAGTGACGGAGCCGGTCAAGGCCGCCGGGGCGATCGCGAGCCGGGTGGCGGGCGGCGATCTCTCGGTGACGGTCGTGACCGAGTCGAGCGGCGCGGCCGAGGTGGGCGACCTCCTGTCATCGGTGCACACGATGGTGGTCGCGCTGCGCCGACTGGTCGGCGCGATCCGCACCGCGGCGGACGAGGCGGCGGCGATGGCCACCGAGATCTCGGCTTCGACTGAGGAGATGAGCGCGTCCACCGAGGAGATGTCCGCCACCTGCCAGGATCTGACCAAGCGGGCGGCGGAGCAGGCCCAGCTGGTGCGGGCCGGAGCGGACGACGCGACCAAGATCCTCCAAATCGCGACGATCCTCGCCGCCGGCGCCGAGGACTCGGTGCGACGCAACGCGGCCGTCGCCGATGTCGCCCGGCGCAACAAGGAAGTGCTGGACCAGAGCACGGAGCACCTCGCCAAGCTGGTCGAAGAGGTGAACCGCGGTGCCGCCGAGGCCGAGGCGCTGGCGCGCGCGTCGTCCGAGATTCAGAAGTTCGTGACGCAGGCCAAGGCGGTGGCCACGCAAACGAACATGCTCGCCCTGAACGCGGCGATCGAGGCGGCGCGCGCCGGGCCGCAGGGACGCGGCTTCGCCGTGGTGGCGGACGAGGTGCGGAAGCTCGCCTCGGTGGCCGCGGCGGGGGCCACCGCGACCGCCGATACGGTGCGCGGGGTGCTCGCCCGCGTGCAGGCGATGCGCGACCGCCTGACCCAGCTCGCCCAGGGCACGGGGGTCGCGCGCGACGCGGCGCAGACGGCAGCCCAGGGCCTCGGCACGGTGGCCGCGGAAGCTCAGGCGAGCGACGTGTGGGGCCGGGAGATCGCGAAGATGGCGGGCGAAATGCGCACCCTCGTGGAGGAAATCAGCGCGCGGCTCGGATCGGTCGCCCAAGGCACCGAGACCCTGCTCGCGTCCGCTGAGGAGATCGCCGCCTCGAGCGAGGAGCAGAGCGCATCCACTGAGGAGATCGCGTCGTCCGCGAACCAGCTCGCGGAGGCGGCCGACAAGCTCACCGGCGCGGTGAAGTCGTTCCGCTTGTTGGCCGACGAGGCACCGCCCCCGCAGCAACAGGCGGCGGACTGAGCGGGCGGGAGCCCCGTCCCCCACCGGAAACAATCGGCACCGAGCCCCGTAAGAAGAAGACACGTCTGATCCTACGCACCAGCCCGGAGCCGTCCCGATATGAGCCGCCGTAGCGTGATCATTGTCGCGACCGTCGCCGCCGCGCTGGGTCTGGGCGCCATGGCCGCCACCGGCAAGCTCTCCGGCGGCAAAAAGGACGGGCCGAAAGCGGTGGCGGTGGTTCGCGGGTCCCTGGTCGACAAGGCCCTCGCTGTCGGCACCATCGAGCCCCGGGTCGAAGTCAGCGTCAAGTCCATCCTCGCCGGCGTCGTCCGACAGCGCTTCGCGGCGGTCGGCGACTTCGTCAAGCGGGGCCAGCCGCTGCTCGAGATCTCACCCAACCCGACGCCGCTGGAAATGGTGGAGCTCCGCCGCAACGTGGAGCTGCGTGAGATCGAGATCAAGAACCTGGAGCGCGAGCTGGCCCGTCAGCAGGAGCTGCGTAACCGGAACCTCATCTCCCCCTCCGATCTCGAGGCCGCGCAGCGGCGCGTGGACGAGTCACGCAGTCAGCTCTCGCTGGCACAGGAGCGGCTCGCGTTGCAGGAAGGCGGCAAGGTCCTCACCGGCGGCAAGCAGGTCGAGACGGTGGTCCGCGCCCCGATCGACGGCTACATCCTCGAGGACTCCATCGAGATCGGCGATCCGGTGGTGCCACTCACGCCGTACCAGGCAGGTACGGTGCTGATGCGGATGGCGGCGATGCGGGACTTGATCTTCCGGGGAACGGTTGACGAGATCGACGTGGGTCGGCTGAAGGAGGGCATGCCGGCGACGATCAAGATCGGCGCACTCCCCACCGCCAGCGTGAAGGGCCGGCTCGAGAAGATCTGGCTCAAAGCGCACAAGCAGGAGCAGGCGACGGTCTTCCCGATCGAGATCGTCCTGACCGAGGTCGAAGGTGCCACGCTCCGTGCGGGCTACTCGGCCAACGCCGAGGTGATCATCTCGCGCCGGGACAGCGTGCTGTACATCCCGGAGCGGCTCATCACCCACCGCCACGACTCGAGCTTCGTCACCCTCCGGACCGGCCCTGGCAAGACCGGGGAGCGTCACATAAAGACCGGCCTCTCCGACGCCATCAATATCGAGATCCTGGAGGGCCTGCAGGCGACCGACTCGCTGGTGGAGCCGGCGCCGCGCGAGATCTCCTGACGTGTGGCGCGAGTTCTTTGCCGACCTGCGAGCCCAAAAGCTCCGTACCTCCCTCACCGTCCTCGGGATTGCGTGGGGCACGGTGGCGGTGGTCGTGCTGCTGGCGTTCGGAGTCGGCCTGGAGCGGCAGACGAGGAAGCGGTTTCACGGTTTGGGTGACCGGATCGTCATCCTCTGGGGCGGGCGGACCACGAGGCCGTTCGCCGGCTTCGGTGATGGCCGCCCGATCCGGCTGCGCCCGGACGACGTGCAGCTGTTGGCACGCGAGGTCACGGAGATCGAGTACATCAGCCCCGAGTTCATCACGCAGAGCGCGCGGGTGCGTCGTGGCGTCAAGGCGGCCGCGCCCGCCATCACGGGCATCGTTCCCGTGTACGGCCTGATGCGCAACATCATCCCCGAAGCGGGCGGCCGCTTCATCAACGATCGCGATGTCGCCGAGCGAAGACGGGTGGCCGTGTTGGGCGACGAGCTCGCGAAACTGCTGTTCGGTGACCAGACAGCCGTCGGACAGCAGGTGTTCCTGGGTGATGCCCCCTTCACGGTCGTCGGTGTGATGCGCCCCAAACTGCAGAATTCCTCTTATCAGGAGCGTGACAAGGATCGGATCTTCATTCCGGCGACGACGCACTACGCCTTGTTCGGCAACCGGTTCCTGAACAACATCGTCTACCGGCCGCGGACTTCGGAGATCGCCAAGCAGGCCGAGCGGCGGGTGTACGAGACGATGGCACGCAAGTACAAGTTCGATCCGCAGGACAAGGACGCTCTGGCGTTCTGGGACACGAGCGAGTGGGAAACCCGTTTCGGTCAGATGTTCGTGGCCTTCAACATCTTCTTCGCCATCGTCGGCAGCTTCACCCTGCTGGTCGGCGGCATCGGCGTGGCGAACATCATGTACATCGTGGTCCGGGAACGGACGCGCGAAATCGGCGTGCGGCGCGCCGTGGGCGCGACCCGCGCCGACATCATGCGGCAGTTCTTCGCCGAGGCGCTGATGATCGTGTCGATGGGGGCGACGCTCGGGCTGCTGCTCTCGCTCGGGCTCGTCACCGCCCTCGGCGGCTTGCCGATCAAGGAGTTCGTCGGCGTGCCGACCATCTCCCCCAAGGTGCTCGCGGCGACGCTCGTCTTGCTCGCGGGCGTCGCCTTTGCGGCAGGCCTGATGCCGGCCCGGCGCGCGGCGGCGCTCGATCCGGTGGAAGCGCTGCGCACCTAGGCATGTTCTACATCCTGCTCCAGGAATTCATCGGCGATCTGAAGGCGCAGCGGACCCGCGCCTTCCTCACGTTCTTTGCCGTGACGTGGGGCACGCTCGCGGTCGTCCTGTTGCTGGCGTTCGGTGAGGGACTGAAGCGCACCATTCGCGACGGCCTGCTGGGTGCCGGTGAGCGGATCTTCATGGTCTACGGCGGTGAGACCAGCAAGGCATTCGCCGGGTTGGGACAGGGCCGGCGCATCCACCTCGTGGAGGAAGACTTGGAGCTCGTCGAGCGGGCAATCCCGGACATCGACCGGGGCAGTGTCTCGTACGGGCGCTGGGGCACCGCGTTCCAGGTGGGCAAGACCCGCACCAACGCGTTCCTCGAGGGTGTCGGTACCGATCACCAGGCGATGCGCCACATGGACCCGGCGCAGGGTGGACGCTTCATCAACGCCGCGGACATCGCGCAGAAGCGGCGCGTGCTGTTCCTCGGGAACGAGCTGGCGGAGCGGATCTTCGGCAAGGGTGTCGACCCCATCGGCAAGAGCGTGGTCGTCGACGGTTTGCCCTTCATCGTGGTCGGGGTGCTGCAGAAGAAATTCCAGGATTCGAGCAACAACGGCCCGGACGCCGACCGCGCCGTCGTCCCGTACTCGACCTTTCGCACCATCTGGGGCAACCGGTTCGTGGGCCACCTGATCGTGCAGCCGCACGATGCATCGCGCGGGCCCCTGGTGAAGGCGGAGCTCTACCGGGTACTGGGACGGAAATACAGCTTCGACCCTGCGGACGAGCGAGCCCTGGGCATGTGGGACTTCATCGAAAGCGAGAAGGAAAACCTCGCCGTCGGGCTCGGCATCCAGATCTTCATGGGGCTCGTCGGGGCCTTCACCCTGCTCATCGCGGGTGTCGGTGTCGCGAACATCATGTACGTCGTGGTGAAGGAGCGGACGCAGGAGATCGGCATCAAGCTCGCGCTCGGGGCGCGGCGCCGCCACATCATGGCGCAATTCCTGTTCGAGGCCATGACGATCGCCGTGTCCGGCGGGCTGGTGGGCCTCGCGACGGCGGCGCTGATCGTGCTCGGGGTCGATGCGATTCCGACGGAAGGCAACCCGGCGATGCAGTACATCCTGAACCCGAGGTTGTCGTGGCCCATCGCCCTGATCTGCGTGGGCATCCTGATCGGCGTGGGGCTCCTGGCGGGTATCCTGCCCGCGCGCCGCGCCGCGGCGGTGGATCCGGTGGAGTCGCTGCGCTACGAGTGAGCCGTCAGTCCCCGAAGTTCACCAGCCGGACCAGCTGGATGTCGGCCACCCGCGCCAGCTCGTCGAGCACGCCATTCACGAGCGGCTGGTCCACCGTGATCGCCGCGAGCGCGTCGTGTCCCGGAAAGGCGACCCGGGCCTGGTGGTAGCTCCCGATATTGATCCCGGCGCCGCCGAGCAGCGTGCCGACGCGGCCGATCACGCCGGGCACGTCGCGATTCCGGATCACCAGCATCCACCCCTCGGGCGCGACGTCGACGTGGTAGTCGTCGATCCGAATCACGCGACCGTGCTCGTTGCCCAGCACCGTGCCGGCCACGCGGGCACGGCCGCGTGCCGCCTCCAGCGTGACGCCCACGGTGGTCTCGAAGCCCGGCTCCGGGGTTCCGGTGCGGCGGGCGTGTCGAATGCCGCGCTCCTCGGCGATGAGCAGTGCGTTCACGAGGCTCACCGGCTCGACGCTCATCCCCGAGAGCATCCCCTCGACCGCGGCCATGAGCACGGGCCGCGGCGCCGCGTCGTCCTTCCCGCCGTAGTCCACCTCGACCGACGTGACCGGCCCATCAACCAGCGCCATCGCCAGGCGACCGAGTCGGCGCGCCAGATCGAGCAGCGGCCCGAGCCGCCGTAACAGGTCGCCCGAGATCCCGGGGACGTTGATGGCGAACGAGAGATCGCCGACGAGCAGCGCGTCGCGCACGGCCCCGCAGATCTCGACGCTCACGCGCTCCTGCGCCTCGGCCGTCGAGGCCGCGAGGTGCGGTGTGAGAATCACGCGCTCGAGCTTGCGCAGCGGCGCGTCCGCGGGCAGGGGCTCGACCGCGAACACATCGATCGCCGCGCCGCCGATGCGTTTTTCGCGGATGGCGTCGGCCAAGGCCGCTTCGTCCACGAGCTCGCCACGCGCGGTATTCACCAGCACCGCCGTGGGCTTCATGAGTTTCAACCGCTCGGCGTTGATCAGGTGATGGGTCTGCTCGGTGTGGGCCACGTGGAGCGTCACCACGTCCGCCTGGCCGAGCAGCTGGTCGAGCGGCAGCAGCTTCAGCTGCAGCTCCGCCGCGCGCTCCGGCGACAGGTACGGATCGTGCCCGACCACGTGCATCCCGAACGCACGGGCGAGCATGGCCACGTGCCCGCCGATGCGCCCCAACCCGACGATCCCGATGGTTTTGCCCCGGAGCTCCGTTCCCTCGAACCGCTTGCGATCCCATTCGCCGCGACGCATCGCCTCCGCCGCCCAGGGAATGTGGCGGGCCTGGGCGAGGAGCAGGCCCATGGCATGCTCGGCGGCACTGACCGTGTTGGCGCCGGGAGCGTTCATCACGGCGATGCCGCGCCTGGTGGCGGCATGCACGTCGATGTTGTCGACCCCGGTCCCGGCGCGGGCGATCACGCGCAGGTTGGGGCCACGGGTGAGCAGGTCCGCGGTCACCCGGGTCTCGCTCCGCACGATGAGCGCGTGCGCGCCGGCGAGCGCCCGCTCGAGCTCCTCGCGCGGCTTGCCGGCGCAGTTGGCGACTTCGATCTCCGGCGTCTCCGCGAGCAGCTTGAGTCCCGAAGGCGAAACCTTGTCGGCCACCGCGACGCGGTAGGTCACGCCACGAGCCCGGCGAGCAGGTCCAGGAGCTGGTCGAGCGCGGCGACGGTGTGGTCGCCCATGTGTCCGATACGGATGGTGGACTCTTTCAGCGCCCCGTACCCCGACCCGATGGTCCAGCCGGCCTGTTTCAGCGCCCCGACGATCTGCTTGGCCGTCTTTCCCTCCGGTACCTTGAGGCACGACACGGTCCAGCTGCGGCGCCCTTCCCGGGGCAGGTAGGCGATGCCGTGCTGCTCGCTCCACTCCTCCACTCGACGGCGCATCGCGTCGTGACGACGCCAGCGCCCCTCGACACCGCCCTCGCCCTCGATCCGGGCGAGCTGGGTCTCGAGCGCGTACAGCAGGGAGATCGCGGGCGTGTTGGTCGGCTGGTGCTTGGTGGTCGCGTCGAGGAAGCTCACCAGGTCGAAGTACAGGCCGCGCCCGGACAGGGTCTTGGCCCGCTCGACCATCCGCTCGGAGGCGACGCCCAGCGCGAGCCCGGGCGGCAGAGCAAGCGCCTTCTGCGACCCGGTGAGGACGAAGTCGAGCCCCCCCCCTCCTCCCCAGCGATCGGTCTCGACGGGAGAGCCCGCCAGCGATGTGACGGCGTCCACGAGCAGCAGGACGTCGTCGAACTCGCGTACGACGGCGGCGAGCGCCTCTACGTCCTGGAGCACGCCCGTGGACGTCTCCGAGTGGACCAGGGTCACCGCGTCGACCGGCGTACGGCGCAGCGTGTCCCGCAGCAAGTCGGGCTCGACGGCGCAGCCGGGCGGCACGTCGAGGCGAATGCATTCCTTGCCGCAGGCAGTCACCAGCTTCGCGAACCGCTCGCTGAACGAGCCGTTGACGAGCGACAGCGCGCGGTGTCGGACGCCGTTGCGCACCGCCATCTCCATGAAGCCGGTCGCCGAGGTGGTTCCCACCAGCACCGGACGGGAGGTCCGGCACAACCGGGCGAGCGGCGCTTCGAGCCCGGCGAGCAGCTGCTCCATCGCGCCCGAGCGGTGTCCGATCATCGGCCGCTGCATGGCGGCGAGGACCTCGGGGTGGACATCGGTGGGACCGGGCAGAAAAAACCGCCCGAACGCGGGCGGCGCTTGCAGGGCGGGCGCGATCATGCGCCCGCGCGGGCGAGATCTTCGACCAGCCCCTCCTCGACCACTTCCTTAGTCTTCACGAGACGCACCCCTTCATCCCCCCAATCTTTGAGTAGCTGCTCCGACACGTCCTTGTCGATTCCCTTCACCGCGTCGGTGACCACGAACAGTCGCGTATGGGGACGGCGCTCGAGCAGCCCTTCGACGGCCGCTTTATCACACACGTCGGTCGCCACCCCGTAGAGTACGATGTCGTCCGGCGCCAACACGTCGAGCACTGTGGACACGTTCTCGTTGGTGAACACGTCGAAGCGGTGCTTGTGGAACAGGACGTCCCCCTGGTGCCCCCGCAGCCGGTCGGCCAACGCCTTCGCCTCGATCCTCGTCGGCTCGATGACGAGCGGATCCCGCAGGGCGGTTTCGGGGATCTTCTTTTGGCCCGGAGTCCCTCGCATACAGTGTGCCGGGAACGTACGCTGCCAATCGGGCTTGTCCGAGAGCTCCGGATGGCCCATGACGTGATCGTCGGCGCTGGCCAGGACGCGGATGCCGTGGCCGTGCGCGTAATCCGTCAGGCGCTGCAAGTTAGCGATAATGCGCTCCGCTTCCGGGACGTACAGCTTGCCGTCGGCGTGCATGAAGTCGTATTGGGTATCGACATCCCAGAAGATGACACGAGCCATGACGAGGAATCTCTCCGGCTACACAGGAGCGTGTCAACGGGAAGGAAGACAGGCGAAGTCCTTGCCTGTCCTAGAGTTTGAGGACTACTGCGACCTCGTCACAGCACGTGTTGCGCGGGCACCGCACGCAGTCCGCCCACACCTTGAGCGGGAAGTGCTCGCGTTCGGCGGGTGCGAAACCGATCCGCAGAAAGAATGCCGGCTTGCGGGTCAGTGCGAGTACCTCGGTCAAACTCTGCGCGCGCGCCTCCGCGATCAGCGCCGCGAGCAGCGCGCCGCCCACGCCGGCCCGCTGCCAATCCTGGCGCACGGCGAGCCCGGCGAGCTCCGCCAGATCGCGTGAGTACACTTTGAGCGATCCGCAGCCGATGACCTCGCCCGTCGGCCCCTCCGCGACGACGTATTCCTTGATGTGCCGGCAGAGATCGTAGTTCGACCGCGGCAGCAGGTCGCCGGTTTGGACGTACGGAGCCATGAGGGCTTCGAGCTGCGGCACGTCGGCGAGGACCGCTCCCCGCAGGGGAATTCCCGCGACCGAGCGGTACACTCCGGAGGGGAGCGCGTCCCGGCGGTGCCCCGGAAGTGACCGTTCAGGGTCCCCGAAGATCGGGAGCGCGCTCACGCGAGGAGCTCCTCGAGAATCGCGACTCCGCGCTCCAGCTCCTCCACCGCGATCACGAGCGGCGGAAGCAGGCGAATCACCTGGGGCCCCGCCGTGACCACCAGGAGACCGCGCTCCCGCGCCGCCGCGACGATCGGGGCGGCCGGCTCGCCCAACTCGAGCCCCCACATGAGCCCTCGTCCCCGAACCTCGCGCACTCGTGGCGCGCCGGCGGCGAGGCGGGCGAGGCGGGCGCCCAGCCATTCGGACTTCCGACGCACCTCGGCGAGGAACGCGGGATCGGCTATCGTGCGCACCACCTCGAGGGCCACGCCCGCGACGAGCGGCCCGCCGCCGAACGTCGTGGCATGGTCGCCGGGCTTGAGGGCGGCGGCCACGGCGCTGGTCACGAGCACCGCCCCCATCGGTAGGCCGCCGGCGAGCGGCTTCGCCAGCGTCAGGATGTCGGGCACCACCCCAGCCTGCTCGTAGGCGAACAGCGTCCCCGTGCGGCCGAGGCCGCATTGCACCTCGTCGAAGATGACCGCCACGCCTCGGGAGTCGCACAGCTCCCGCACGAATCCGAGCCACTCGGCCTCGACGGGCCGCACGCCGCCCTCCCCCTGCACCGGCTCGATGATCACCGCCGCCGTGCGGGACGCCGAGACGGCGTGATCCACGGCCGCCCAGTCCTCCCGGGCGACGATGCGGATTCCCGGCACCAGGGGCTCGAACGGCTTGCGATAGTCCGGGCGGTCGGTGGCCGCGAGCGTCGCGAACAGCCGCCCGTGGAACGAGCCCGAAAACGCGACGATCTCGGCCTTGCCCGACCACTTACGGGCGAACTTGAACGCGGCCTCGTTCGCTTCCGCGCCCGAGTTACAGAAGAAGGCGCGGTCGGCGAACGATCGCCCGACCAGCTCCTCGGCGAGCCGCTCGCCGGCCTCCGAGCGGTAGAGGTTGGAGACGTGGATCAGCCCTGAAGCGAGGGCACGCTCGACCGCCGCGCGGATGACGGGATGATTGTAGCCGAGCGCGTTCACCCCGATCCCGGCTACGAAGTCGAGATATCGCGTTCCGTCTTCGGCGATGAGCTCGGCGCCTTCGCCCCGCACGAACAGGGGACCGACGCGGGCGTAGACGTCGAGCAGGGCCTGCGCGGCCTGCGTTGCTGGCGGCGTCGGCGTGGCCGACGCGCCCGATGACAGGGCGGTCACGCCGGCTGGACGGCGGGGGCGAGGATCCGCGTGCCCGCTCGGGCGTCGTCAAGCATATGGAGATCGCCGATGCGGACGGCGCGGGCTCCGCCCCGCAGCGCGGCGCTCGCGGCGCGCAGCTTGGCCGCCATGCCGTCGGCCGCTACGCCCAGCTCGATGAGCGTCTCGACGTCGCCCGCCTCGAGCGCGGGTCGCACCGCCCCATCCATCTCTACCCCCGGTACGTCCGAGACGAGCAGCAGCTCGGCAGCGCCGAGCGCGGCGGCGATCGCCGCGGCCGCGTCGTCCGCGTTCACGTTGAGGGGCGGGCCCTGCGCACCTGAAGCGTCCGGCGCCATGGGGGCGATGACCGGGGTGAGCCCGGCGAGCAGGAAGCTCTCGAGCAGGGCGACGCGCACCTGGGCGATCTCCCCGACGTGCCCCAACCCGCCCGGAGCGGGCTGGGCGGTGAGCAATCCACCATCGACGCCCGACAGCCCAACCGCATCGAGTCCCGCCGCACGCAGCGCCGACACCACCTGGCGGTTCACGGGACCGGCCATCACCAGCTCGACCACCTCCGCCACTTCCGGTGTCGTGACCCGGCGACCGTCCCGCTTCTCCACCGGCAGCCCGAGGCGACGCGACAGGGCGCTGACGGCCCGCCCACCGCCGTGCACCACGACCACGGGGTCGAGCCGCACGAGGGCCTGAGCACACGCCGCAAGCCACTCAGGGCGATCGAGCTCGTTGCCGCCCAGCTTGACGACCCGGGTGCTCAGCACGCGAGCCCCGCCGTCTCGGGCAGACCGAGCATGACGTTCATGTTTTGGATTGCCTGCCCCGCGGCACCCTTCACGAGGTTGTCGATCGCGGCGATCACCGTCAGGCGCGGCAGACGCACGTTGGCCACGGTCGCGACGCCGATCGCCACACGATTGCGATACACCACGTCCTTGAGCGACGGGAGCGTACCGTGCAGCACCGCGACGCACGGCTCGTTGGCGTACACCGTCTGATAGATCCCCTCGGCGGTCCCCCGATCGATGTCCCGGGTGAGCGGGACATGAATCGTCTCGAGGATGCCCCGCTTGATGGGGAGTAAATGGGGCGTGAAGACGAGATCGCCCGTGAATCCACTCTCGCGCGCGAGGGTCGCCTTGAGCTCCGGCAGATGGCGGTGCTCGTTCCCGGCCGCATAAGCGCGGAAGTCTTCGGCGACCTCACCGAACAGGAGGTCGCGCTTGAGCGTCCGGCCCGCGCCCGTGACGCCGGACGCGGCGTCGATCACCACCTCCCGGGCCTGGTCGATCAGGCCCGCGCGAGCGAGCGGGAGGAGGGCGAGGAGCGCCGCGGTCGGGTAGCAGCCGGGGTTCGCCACGAGGTCCGCCGCCGCGACGTGCGGGCGGGTGACCTCGGTCAGCCCGTACACGGCGTCGGGGGACAGGCGGAAGTCGGCGGACAGATCCACCGTGCGCCTGCCGAGGCCCCGCGCCTGCTGCACGTAGCGCGCCGAGACGCCGTGCGGCAGGGCCGACAGCACGATTTCGGCGCGCGCGAGGGGCGCGTCCTCGATCCGGACCAGCTCGATGCTCCCGCACCGCTCGCCTGCGGCCGACTCGGAGGTCGCGAATGCGATCGACGCCCCCGGGTGGCCGGCGAGCAGCCGCAGCAGCTCCTGCCCCACGTACCCGGACGCCCCGAGCACCCCCACCGGCACCGATGCATGAATATTCATCGTCACGGAAAAATATTCACTCTGGCACGAAGTGCAAGACCCGGGTTAGCCTCCCGCATGATCGAAAAGCTCGTCCCGACTCTCGCCGCGCTGGCACTGGTGCCGGCCCTGGGCGCGCAGACCCCCGCCGCTCTTTCGCCCGCCGTGCGGCCCCGACCCTTCGCGCTGGACGACGTGCTCCGCGTCCGGGACGTGCGCGACCCGCAGCTCTCACCGGACGGGGCGTGGGTCGCCTACACCGTCTCGATCTCCGACACGGGTGAGGATCGGAGCAAGAGCGCGGTGTGGATGGCGAGCTGGGACGGCACGCGCAACGTCCGTCTCACCACGTCGAAACCGGGTGAGAGCACGCCGCGTTGGAGCCCCGACGGGCGGTGGCTCGCGTTCCTCTCGAGCCGCGAGGACGAGCACACCCAGCTCTGGCTGCTCGACCGTCAGGGCGGCGAGGGCCGCAAGGTCACCACGGTGCAGAGCGACGTGGACGACTATGTGTGGGCACCCGACGGCAAACGGATCGCGCTGGTCGCGGAGGACGCGGACACGGCCAAGCCGAAGACCCCCTCCCCGATCGTGATCGACCGGTTCCAGTTCAAGCAGGACGAGGCCGGCTACCTCGGCAAGCAGCGCCGGCACCTCTACGTGCTCGACATCGAGGCGGGCAAGACCACGATGCTGACGTCCGGGGACTACGACGAGCTGCTACCCGCCTGGTCGCCCGACGGGCGATCGCTGGCGTTCGTGAGCAAGCGACGCCCCGACGCCGACCGCGACGACAATTGGGACCTGTACGTGATGGAGGCCGCCGCGGGCGCGACACCGCGGCAGGTCACGACGTTCGAGGGCCCCGACAACAATCCCGACTACGAGAGTCACCCGGCGTGGAGCCCGGACGGCCGCGCGATCGCCTACCTGCAGGGCGGAGCGCCGAAGCTCATTTACTACGGTGTGCAGAAGCTGGCCGTCGTGCCGTCCGCAGGCGGGGCGCCCCGTATCCTCACGGCGGCGCTCGATCGCAACGTCTCGAGCCCCGTGTGGTCGAGCGACGGCTCGTCCATCACGTTCCTGCTCGAAGACGACCGGGCCGTCGGGCTCGGGCGCGTGCCGGCGACGGGCGGCGCGATCGAGCGGCTCGTGTCGGGCCCCCGCGTCGTGAGCGCCTTCACGGCCGGCAGGGGCGGTAAGCTCGCCGTGCTCGCGTCCACGCCGCTCGTGCCGGACGAAGTGTTCGCCCTCGACGGCGCGACGCTGCGGCCGCTGTCTCATCAGAACGACGAGTGGCTCGGACGGACCAAGCTCGGCGACGTTGAGCCGATCAGCTTCAAGAGCCGCGACGGCACGGGCATCAACGGCTTGGTCGTGAAGCCGCCCGACTTCGTGGCGGGGAAACGCTATCCGACGATCCTCCGCATTCACGGCGGGCCCGTGTCGCAGTACCAGTACGAGTTCGACCTCCAGCTCCAGACCATCGCCGGTCACGGGTATCTCGTGGTCGTCGCGAACCCGCGCGGCAGCTCCGGCCGGGGCGAGGGGTTTGCCAGCGCCATCTTCGCGGACTGGGGCAATAAGGACGCCCAGGACGTGCTCGCAGCGGTCGACTACGCCGTGGCGCAGGGGCTGGCCGATCCCGCGCGGCTGGGCGTCGGCGGGTGGAGCTACGGGGGCATCCTCACGAACTATGTGATCGCCCAGGACCGCCGTTTCAAGGCGGCGGTGAGCGGGGCGAGCATTTCCAACGTTCTCGCCGGGTACGGCACCGATCAGTATGTGCGGGAATACGAGGTCGAGCTGGGCGTGCCGTGGAAGGCCCCCGACACGTGGATCAGGCTGTCATTCCCGTTCCTGCACGCCGACCGGATCACCACCCCGACGCTGTTCCTGTGCGGCGACAAGGACTTCAACGTCCCGCTCCTCAACTCGGAGCAGATGTACCAGGCGCTGAGAAGCGTCGGCGTGGAAACCGAGCTGGTGATCTATCCGGGTCAGCATCACGCCATCAACAAGCCGAGCTACCGGCGGGACCGGCTGGAACGCTATCTGGCGTGGTACGACAAGCACCTGAAGTAGGGGCGCAGCATGCCGCGCCCCTACATCATTCAACCCGTTCCAGCCGCGGGTTGGGCCGGTAACTGCGGCCCACCTTGGCCAGCGGCTTCCCCTCGACCCGCACCACATCCGCGGTGAAGTCGAAGCGGCCCTGGAACAGGCTCGACCCCACACCGTACATGTCCACCGGCACTTCCTGCTCTTCGAAGTGCCGGATTTTTTCGACGGTGAACCCGCCCGACACGACGATCCGCACGTGCTGGAACCCCTCCCGGTCGAGCGCTTGGCGAACGTTCCAGACGAGCTGTGGGTTGACACCGGTCGGCTTGAAGGTGCCCATCTGCGGAATCACCGACTTGTCGACCAGCGTCTCCGAGGTGTCGATCCGTACCCCGTAGAGTCGCTCGCCCAGCGCGCGCGACACTTTGAGCGCCGTCCCGACGCAGTCGTTCTCGAAGTCGACGAGGGTGATGAGCCGGACGTTCCCGTCCATGAGGTCGGCGAACTTTTTCGAGGCGAGCACGGTGTCGCCCCCATAGGCGGCGATGAGCGCGTGGGGCACGGTGCCGACGCCTTCCGAGCCCCACCACGACGCCTGCGCGTCGGTGGAGACGCCGATCGCGCCCGCAATGTGCGCCGCGTACCCGTCCCCCGTCTGCACGAGCCAGTGGTCATGCCGGGCCGGGAAGAACATCACTTGCTTCGGCCGTGCGGCTTCCACGACGCGGCGCGTGTTGGTCCCGACCTTCGTCCGCCGGGCGAGCACACCCAGGTACAGGGTCTCGAGGTGCGCGAAGGCGTCGTACGGGCCCTCGATGAGGAGGACGGTCTCCCACGGCGCGATTTCGTCGCCGTCGTAGAGCGCGAAGACCTCCAGCTCCGGCCACTCCATGCTGCACAGCTTGAGAATCGCAATCGCCTCGTCGATGCCGCCGAGGAAGGCGTGCGCCTTGCCGAATACCTGCATCGTCACGCACGGGCGCTGGTCATCTTTGAGCAGCAGCTCGCGCGTGCGGACGAAGTACTTATCGGAGTAGTAGCCCTCCCGCATCTTGTCGACGGGGAGGTGGAAGATCGCCGGGTCGAGCCGCGGCTTCCGTAGCATTGCTGGAAAATACCGCGCTCAGCGCGCCGGGGGCCAGCCGAAGGTGGCCATCAGCGTGTCGCCGCCGACCAGGGCGACGCGGCGGGCGATGTTGTCGAGGCGGCCGCAGCGGACCCGCGCCGTTTCGGACGACTCCGGCGCGACCACCCGCAGGCACACGACGTCGACCGTCGTGGCGAGGGCGCTGTCGCGACCGATCCGGGGCGGCTCGGGGCGCTCCAGCGCGACGTCGAAGTCCAGCTTCTCACGCCCCAGCCTGAAGCTGACCCGCCGACCGGTGGTCTCCGGCACGAGATCGACGACCTGCCGGCTCGACGCGGTGTCGCCCCGCACCAGCCACATGCGAACGGTCACCCGGCGGGGGGGGATCACCGCCTGGGCGCTGAAGGCGATGGCGCTGTCGATGATGGTCACTTCTTCGCTCGCCCGGGTCTCCCCCGCGGCGAACGCACGGCTGACGGTGATCTCCACCCAGACGACGCGCGACTGGCCGGCGGCGGGCGGCCCGAACGGATATAGGAGGGCCGTCCCGCCCCACGGGATCCGGGACCAGCGACGGTAGCTGTCTTCCTCCCACAACGGCAGGCCGCGACGCGACCGGCCGACATGCCGCCGGCTGAAGAACAGTCCCGCCAGGTTCACGGTGTCCGGCTCGGGGAGAGTGCCGAGCAGGCCCTGGACCTCGGCGCTGCGGTCCCGCACCCCGAGTCGCAGGTCCGTCTCCGGCGGGCCGCTCACGGCAGCGCTGGCGAGCAGGCGCGTCTCGCCCGCCGCGCGCTCCACCACGCGCAGGTGGTAGGTCACGCGGTAATTGGGGGCCTGCGGTGCGGCGGCGATCCCCATCGCCGCACCCAGCGCTCCGAGGGCCAGGCTAATGCGCCAGGAAGGTCGCACGGGTGGCCTCAACCGAGTCCGACCCCGGCCCGCCCCAGCGGCTGTGCCCCAGCCAGCCGGCCGCCGCGCCGGCGACGAGGCTCGCCGTCATCCACAACGCCAGGGTGCGCCCGCGGATCCGCGGGCGCGGTACCGTGTGGGCGTGCGGCTCGCCGGCCGAGCGGGCGAAGGCGACCCGCAGCTCGAGATGGCTCACGCGCGCCTCCGCGCAGTGCCGGCACCCGGCGAGATGGCGCGCCAGCGCGGCGCGCTCTGGCAAACTCAGCTCGCCATCGAGCTCGAGGTCGATCTGCTGCACCCATTCGTCGTGGTTCACGACAGCTCCTCCCGCACGCGGTAGCGCAATGCCCGGCGCTGCATCCAGCGCACGGCGAGCGCGTCCACCAGCGCGCGGAACACGCGGTTCCACATCCCGTACTTCGTCTTCCCGAAACGGCGGGGCCGATGGTGCACGGGCACCTCCGTCACCCGACCCCCTTGCATCCTGACGAGCGTCGGCAGGAAGCGGTGCATCCCGTTGAACATCGGCAGGGTGCGCAGCACCTCCGCGCGAAATGCTTTGAGCGAGCAGCCCGTGTCGCGAATCGTCTCGCGGTTGAGCCGGTTCCGCACGCCGTTGGCGATACGGCTCTGCAGCCGCTTCCAGCCCGAGTCCCGCCGGTTGACGCGGTACCCGGCCACCGCCGCCGCCCCGCTCTGCTCGAGCTCGGCGAGGAGGGCGGGAATGTCGGCCGGGTCGTTCTGCAAGTCCGCGTCGAGCGTGACGATGACGCGCCCGCGCGCCGCGCCGAAGCCCGCGGCGAAGGCAGCGGTCTGCCCGGCGTTCGCGGCGAACGCCACGATGTGGATCTCCGGGTGCTCGCGCTTCAACGCCTTGAGGACGTCGAGCGAGCCGTCCGTCGAGCCGTCGTCCACCGCCACGATCTCGTAGCGCCCATCCCCTATCCCCACTCCCACCCGACCGGCCAGCACTCGGTCGATCTCCTCGACCAAGACGGGCAGATTCTCGCGCTCATTGTACACCGGGATGACCAGCGAAAGCTCAAGCGGGGCGGACATACTTGAGCTCGGGCGCGTCGGGGTACCGGCTGATCAGCCGGGCGATGACGGCCTCCCCTTTGGCGGCGTCGTGCTCGTGGGTGCGGTAGATCTCGGCGAGGCGGATGCCCGCCAGCACCACGCGGTGGGGCGGCGGCGGCGGATCGGCGGCGACCAGGCGCTCGAGCATCGCCGTTTCGTCTTCGATGGTGACCGTTTTATCGCCCGGGAACGACCCGCCGGTTAGCGCGTTGCCCACCAACTGGCCGAGCGGCTCGACCACCCATCCGAACAACGAGTCGACGAAGCTCCACGCGCCCCACAGCGCGAGCACCAACGCGCCGAGCCGCCATTCGATGTGCTCAGCCGCAATCGATACCACGACGAGCGCGAGGCCGGCGAGCGACATGGCCGCGCCCAGGATCCCGCGCACCACCGCGCGCGCGCTCGGCGGATCTGTGACGTCCACGGGGAGCAAGTTGACAGGGCCCGCCCGGCGGCGCAACCTACGCACGCGCACTTCGACCTTGGAGCGTCTCCGTGTCCGACCTGCCGTCCCGCCGTGAGTTCCTCGCCTCCGCCGCCGTCGGCGTGGCGGCCATGCGGGCGCCGGATATCCCGTTTCCCATGCGGCCTCCGCAGCCGCTCCCGCCCCGGAGCCGCTGGGCGGCGAAGCCCGTCGCGGTCTCGAGCGCCAACGGGCTGCGCGCCGTGCAAAAGGCGTTCGACATGCTGCTGCAGGGAGCGGACACGCTCGACGCGGTGATCGAGGGCGTGAAGATCCAGGAGCTCGACCCGAACGACGACTCGGTGGGCTACGGCGGGCTGCCCAACGCCGATGGCGTGGTGCAGCTCGATGCGTCGTGCATGCACGGACCCACGAAGCGCGCCGGCGCCGTGGGCGCGCTCGAGGGCATCAAGACGCCCTCCGAGGTCGCGAAGCTCGTGCTCAAGTACACGAACCACATCTTTCTCGTGGGGGAGGGCGCGAAACGGTTCGCGCTCCAGTACGGCTTCAGGGAGGAAGACCTGCTCACGGAGCATTCCCGCGAGGCATGGTTGCACTGGCGCGCGAACCTGAACCCGGACGACGACTATCTGGACGTGCCCGAGGCCCAGCACATGACGGTGCGACCCACCGGAACCATCAACTGTGACGCCATCACGCCCCAAGGCGACATTTCCTCCGTCACGACCACGAGCGGCCTGGCGTTCAAGATTCCGGGTCGGGTGGGCGACAGCCCGATCATCGGTGCCGGGCAGTACACCGACAACGACATCGGCGCCGCCGGCTCGACCGGCCGCGGCGAGTCGAATATCAAGGTGTGCGGAGGGTTTCTGACCGTGGAGCTCATGCGGCGGGGGCTCAAGCCCACGGATGCGTGTCTCGAGACGCTCAAACGGGTCGTCCAACTCACCGAGCCGCGACTGCTCGGCCCGGACGGCAAGCCGAAGTTCGGCCTCAACTTCTACGCGGTGAACAAGCGTGGCGAGTTCGGGGCTGCCTCGCTCTATCCCGGGAGCTACGCCGCCCACGATGGTAGAGAGGCGAAGCTCCGGGACATGGCGTCTCTCTACGAGCGGCCCGCTGCGAGCCGCTAGCGTCGCACTCGCGCTGCTTGCGGTGGCCGCGCCGGCAGTTTCGGCGCAGCGCTACTGGCGCGCCAATTTCTATCCCTATCTGTCCCACAGCACGGGCGACGGGTTGTGGGGCGCGCTCCACTACGGACGATACAGCCCCGTGGGCTTCGGCGAGCGGCCGGAGCCGAACTACGCGTCGATCAATCTCGTTTCCGGTGCCAGGCTGCAAAGCAGCAACTCATTTGTCGTGGACGCGCAGGCACCGGCGTGGTGGGCGGGGTGGCGGACCGCCCTCACCTTCGGCGCCGTACGCGCGAACCGACTCGGCTACTACGGCCTGGGGAACGACACGCAATACTCGAAGGATAGCGTCAACACCGTTGGATCCTACTTTTACAAGGTCAGCCGCACCACCGTGTTTGCGCGCGCCACCGTGCAGCGCCGGGTGATCGGACCGCTGCGCATTCTGGCCGGCGCTTCAATCGACCACACCAACTTCCGAGCCCTCCCCGGGCGAAGCGTGTTCGGCAACGATCTCGGCGCCGGGGTCGTCGATCCGGGCGCGATCCCCTTCACCGACAAGGTGCTCCGTGCCGGCATCGTCCTCGATACGCGGGATAACGAAATCGACCCGCATCGCGGCATCGCCGCGGAAGCGCTGTTCGCGAGCGGCACGGGCTATACCCGCACGACCGGGAGCGCCCGCGTGTATGTGCACCCACTCGAGCGACTGACGCTGGCGGGGCGGCTCGCGGCCGAGGGCACCGGCGGGAACCCGCCCCTCGCGGCGATGGAGCTGATGGAGTCGTCGCAGCGGCCCTTTGTGGCGGTGGGCGGTTACTACTCGCTCCGGGCCTATTACAACGGTCGGTTCACCGGGCCCGGCAAGCTGATCGGGGGAGTGGAGGCGCGGTACGCGCTCGTCTCGATGCCGAGCGTGTTCGAAATCAAGCTGGTCGCGTTCTACGACGTCGGTCGCGTCTTCGAGCGGGGGGAAGCCGTCCGGCTCACCACGACCGGCTTGCACCGCAGCGGCGGCGCGGAGCTGGCGGTGCGACTGCTCCGGAATTCACTCCTGGTGATGGGCTACGGCCACGGGAGCGACGGGGGACGGTTCCTGTTCGGGACCAGTTGGTGTTACTGAGGCACGGCGGGTGAACCCGTCGGAAGCAGTGACAAAATCTCCCTCAGCGTCGATTCACCCTTGTCTTTCGCGTACCAGCGTCTGATCTGCGGATAGAGTTGTTCCTTGGTCATCGTCTTGCGGGCGTCCATCACCCAGGCCTGAAGCTCCGCCGGTCGCGACCCCCAGTGGCCGATCTCCTGCCACCGGTCGTCGAGCACGACCACGATGGGGATAGCGCGGGACGTTCCGGTGAGGTAGCGGTCCATCACCTCCGGGTGCTCGTCGCGTCGCAGGATTCGCATCTCCAGGCATTGCGCCTGCGCGCCGAGCTTCGCGATGTACGGGACCGTGTTGGACGCGTCGCCGCACCAGTCCTCGGCCAACACGAGCAGGCGCAACGTCCGTCCCCGCTCACAGGCGCGATCGAGCGCCCAGGGCGGGATGCGGGCCAAGCGGTACACGCCGGTCCACAGCGCGCAGTGCTCGGTCGACTGCTTCACGAACTCGTCGTAGGTGAGCGCCTGGTCCCACAGGGCGCGGAAGTCGAGATTACTCATTGTGATGCAAGAACCGCGAAGCGACGCGAGTGGTTCCAAGCTTTGAGTTCGAGGCAGGCGGGGGTTCCCGGAGCGACTGCGTCGTTTTGTCGCTGAGGGAACCCCCGCCAGCCTCGGTCTAGATCTCCCGGATCTCGACGCCCCGCTTCGCCAGCTCGGCGACGTAGTCGCCAAACGGCACCGCCTCGTCGGGCGTGAGCACCCCCTTCGCGGCGATCCGGCCGTCCGCCTGCATGAGGCCGGTGATGGCGAGTGAGTACCCGGTGGTCCGCATCATCGCGCTGATGCCGTGTGCCTCGTCCGCGTAGTCGAGCAGCTGCCAGGCGACCGGCTTCCCGTTTTTCCCCCGCACTTCGACCCGCAGCGCGACCAGGTCGCGTCCCTCCGGCTTGGTGAGCTTGGGCGACACAGTGGCGATGAACGCGTCGCGCGGCACGACCTCTTTCCCCTTCACCTTGACGGGCTTGAGGTCGAGGAGACCGAGCTCGCGGATCGGTCGCATGATGCCGATGTGCCCCGGGTAGCGCAGCGTCTTGTATTCCATAGTGCGGACCTTGCCCTCGTACGCCCACGGCAGCGTCGAGATACCGCCGCCTGTGTGAAACGCCTCGAGCTGGCCCACCGGTGGTGGAAACGTCACGTGCTCGAGCTCGGAGAGCGCGTCCACGCGCGCCGGCTTGCCGTCGCGCAGCACCCAGGACGGGGTCGTGTAGTAGTCGAGCGCACCCTCGAGCGAATACACGATCTGATAGTTGAGCGGAGGCTCGGGGTGCTGCGGCAGGCCGCCGACGTAGATCTTCACGGACTCCGCGGCGCCGACCCGCCGGATCCCTTCGGCCGCGAGTACGTTGACCATCCCGGGCGCGAGGCCGCAATCGGGGATGACCGACACGCTCCGCTGCCTCGCCTCGGCGTCGAGCTCTTTCTGCTGGAAGACGATCTCCGTGTTGCCGCCCAGGTCGGCGCAGTGGATACCGGCGTCCACCGCGGCCCGGGAGACCTCGAGATTGAAGTAGTACGGCGCCGCGTTCTGGACCGCCGCGTGACCCGCCATCGCGGCGCGCAGCCCGGCGCCATCCTGGACGTCGAGCTTCAGGAGCGCGAGCCGCTTGCCGACGTGGGGCTTGAGGAAGGCGGGAATCCGCTCGGGCTTCAGGTCGGCGATGGTGACCCGGTCGACGCCGGGCTGCCGCAACAGATCGTACGCGCAGGCGGATCCCTGAAGTCCCGCGCCCAGCACCAGCATGCGCATCCCGCAACCGCCTCCGCATGAACGAGGGAAAACGAGCGGCGGAAAGCTAGACGGTCACGGCAGGCGCCGGTAGCCCGGGTTAGATTCGCCTGCGATGACTCAGGCCGACCTCACCCGCGAGCGACTCGTACGAGCGGCGCTCGAGCTGTTCACCGCGCAGGGCTATCACGAGACCACCACGCCACAGATCGCAAAGAAGGCCGGCGTGGCGGAGGGCACGATCTACCGCCATTTCACCAGCAAGCAACACTGCTTCAACGAGCTGTACCGCACGGCGGCACGCTGGGCAGGACAGCTCGTCAAGGACGCCGACGCGCTCAAGGTGGGACCCCGCGAGAAGCTCGCCGAGCTCGGCCGCGGGCTGGTGACGGGGGCAGTGCAGGACGCGGCCGTAGCCAGGTTGTTCTTCGTTCAGCGCCACGAGGACCTGCTGGACGAGGAGAGCCGCAAGACCGCGCGTGACTTCCGGCTCAGCCTCGAAAGCCTGATTGCGCAGGGCAAGGCCGACGGCTCGGTGAAGGCCGGCGCCGCCGAGGTGTGGGCCGGTGTGTGGCTCGGCGTGGTGACGCTCGTGATCGATCGCGTCTCGGCCAAAGAATGGCCCGATACGCACGCGGGAGTGAAGCTCGCGCTGGATGGCGCATGGGATGCGATCGCTGCTGCGCGGGGGTGAGAGACCACCCGACGCGCCTGATTCGCCTGCCGGAGCCCGCTCCGCGACAAAAATACGCAGTCGCTCCGCGGGTCCCGGCAGGCTCATCGGCTC
>Ga0137415_10001291_pt1 | contig 24724 bp, 18 predicted proteins | sample CZODoug3_1_1_16f_FD_183082 | JGI IMG/M metagenome (GOLD analysis project Ga0137415, IMG submission 183082) | Vadose zone soil fungal communities from Angelo Coast Range Reserve, California, USA - CZODoug3_1_1_16fungal (Hybrid Assembly) | ecosystem: Environmental > Terrestrial > Soil > Vadose...
TGCGCCCCGCGGTATCGTTGACGTCCCGCAGTCCAAAGGTGTGGAGCTCAATCCGCACCGGCAACCCGCGCTCCATCATATAAGAAGCACGTGCCGCGAGCTGGCCGAAATCCGCCACTGCGGCCTTCAAGGAAAATTTCGGCATGGCCCTCGCTCGCTGCGTCTCCAGGGTCCGGTCTCGATCCGGTCGGCCGTTGATACCAGCTGCCTCACATGGACACGCTGGTATCTAGCTGGTATCATCTTCCGCTAAGCGACCGTCGTCAAGGCACCGTCAATCGAAGCCGCTACTGATCGCCAATTGCCGGAATTGTGGGAGGGACGCTCCTTGATGCGCGCCGGGCAAGTCGATGATTACACCGGCCCGATAGAAGTCGATCCGGCACCGGCCGAGGCGGCGTAGCTCGGGGATGTTTCGCGGCTGCGCGCCTTGATCGAGCGCCATCAATCCGAAGACGACAAACAGGGACGGCTTTCCGATCCCGTCATAGGCGCCATGCGCGATGCCGGTCTGTTTCGTATGCTGCAGCCGGCTAATTTTGGCGGGACGGAATGCACGCCCGCCACGTTCTTCTCGGTTCAGATCGCGTTGTCGCGGATCGATATGTCGATCGGCTGGCTGCACGGCGTCATGGGCGTGCTTGCGTTCCACCTCGCCTTGTTCGACTTGCGGGCACAGCGCGACGTGTGGGGCGACACGCCGGACGCGCTCATGGCATCGAGCTACATGCCCGGAGGAACCGCCATACCGGTCTCCGAGGGCTATCGACTATCCGGCAAATGGAGCTATGCGAGCGGTGCGAATCATGCCGACTGGCTCCTGCTGGGCGGGGCGGTAAAACGGGATGATGCTACGCGCGAAGCGATGGTTTTCCTCGTGCCCCGCCGCGACGTCGAAATCTTGAACAGCTGGGACACGACGGGGCTGCGGGCAACCGGGAGCCAGGACATCCAGTGCCGGGATGCTGTCGTGCCCGCCTATCGGACGCATGCCATCCGCGAACGGTTCCTGGGACAAAGCGCGGGCCTCGCTGTCAACCGCGCTGCGTTATATCGCATCCCCCTTCCGCAAATGCTGTTCCGGGTGATTTCATCGCCCGCGATCGGCGGCCTGCAAGGCATGCTCGACGCCTACCTGGCGCATAATCGCGAACGGGTTGCCGTCACAGGTGTCGCGGTTGCCAAAAATCCTGTGGCGCAGCTGGCCTGTGCCGAAACCGCCGCCGAGATCGACGAGATGCGCAAAACCATGGACGCGAACTTCAAGCGTTTCCTCGATCTGGGACGGGGTGACGCAGAGGCGCCAATCGAGGAGCGCATGCTGTACCGGCTGCAGGCCACGATGGTGACCGAGCGCTGCTGCCGGATGGCCGTACGGATGTTCAAGGCGTCAGGCGCTTCGGGCCTGTCGGCGAAGAAGCCGTTCGGGCGATTCCTCGGCGACATCCAGGCGGCGCGCCAGCACATTGCCAATCAATATGAAACCCATGGTGAAGCGCTCGGCGCGCGCATGCTGGGTATCGAAGTGGAGGATACGCTGCTGTGAGCACCGCGCATGACTTCAGGACCAAACCGTCCACCGACCGGCCACCTCCCCTGCCCTTTTCGATCGCCTTCGACGAGCGGGATGAGGAAGAGCTGATGCGCCGTTGGCGGTCCATTCTGCGTTCGAACAAATGGAGCCATGCCGAGCAGCTGGAAGAGTTCGAGACGGAGTGGGCGGCCTGGAACGGGCTTACCGCGATCGGCTTCGACAATTGGTCGGGCGCGGCGCTCGCTACGCTTGATTTCTTCGACGTGCGCGGCAAAACGGTATTGTGCCCATCGAACACCTTCCTGGCGACGCCTCGCGCCGCCCAGCTGTCGGGCGCCGACGTAGTATTTTACGATTGCAACCGGCACGATTTGTGCGGCGCGTTCGACGACTTCGTCAAAAAGGCGGAAGCCGTCAAACCGGCGCTCGCCTTCATCGTCCATATTGGCGGGCATATTGCCTTCGATATCCGCCGGATCGCGGACTATTGCCGAGTCAAGAGTATCCGGCTCATCGAAGATTGCGCGCACGCGGTGGGCGCAGAGTGGAACGGCGACAAGCCGGGCAGCTTTGGCGATGCCGGTCTTTTCTCCCTGTATGCCACCAAGACCATATCGACGGGGGAAGGTGGCGTCGCCGTCAGCCGCAACGAGGATTTGATCCGGCACATCCGCTCCTACAGGGACTATGGCCGGGGCTCGGGCTACCGGGTCAAGAGCCTCAATCACCGGATGGACGAGTTCCGCGCCGCGTTCGGCACGGTGCAGATTCGCCGGATGCCGCAGATCGTGTCCTGGAAACAAGCCTATGCGCGCGATGTGCTCGATCCGCTTTATACCAATCGCGTCCGGTTGCCCGATGGCATGCGCAGCGGCTTTTACAAATACATCGTCTTCGAGGAACTCCAGGCTTCGACAGGGAAGGTCTATGAAATGCCCTGCCACCGCCTGATGAAGGTCGACAGTGATCTGCCCAATACGGACTGGGTTGCGCACAATCACTGGTGCGTCCCTCTCTATTATCCGCGCGACGCGAGCGCGGCGGCCCGGGCATAGCCTATAACAGCATCGTCCTGGCGGCTTTCAGGGCCTCAACCAGCCTGTCCACCTCGTCGAACTGGTTGTAGAGGGCGAACGAGGCACGGCAGGTAGAGGTCACACCAAAACGTTCGAGCAGCGGCTGCGCGCAATGCGCGCCGGCACGGATGGCGATTCCGGAGCGGTCGATGATCATCGCCACATCCTGCGCATGCACGCCCTCGATGGTAAAAGCGGTTATCGCGCCCTTCTGCGGCGCCGTGCCGATGATGCGAAGTCCGTCGATCTCAGCAAGCCGCCCGGCGGCGTAAACGTTCAACGCCGCCTCGTGCATCCTGATGTTTTCGCGCCCAATCGCGCGCATATAGTCGAGTGCCGCGCCAAGGCCGATCGCCTCGATGATCGGTGGGGTGCCTGCTTCAAGCCGATGGGGCGGATCGGCATAGGTGACGGTATCGCGCGTCACCCTGTCGATCATCTCGCCACCACCCAGGAAGGGCGGCAAGGCCTTCAACCGGTCCGCCTTGCCATAAAGCGCCCCGACGCCTGTCGGCCCGTACAGCTTGTGTCCCGTGATGACGTAGAAATCGACGTCCAGAGCGCGAACGTCGACGTCGAGATGCGCGGCGCCCTGGGCGCCGTCGGCCAGCACCGGAACGTCACGCGCGTGCGCAATCCTGACGATATCGGCAAGCGGCGTGACCGTACCGAGTACATTGGACATATGGCAGATCGCAACGATCTTCGTTCGCGGCGTGATGGCGTTTTCGAAAGCCTCAAGAGAGAAGCTGCCGTCATCGCCAACATCGACCCAACGCAGGATGGCGCCCGTCCTCTCCCGGAGGAAATGCCAGGGCACGATGTTGGCATGATGCTCCATAACCGATAAAAGAATCTCGTCGCCCGGCCCGATATTCGCCCTGCCGAAGGAACTGGCCACGAGGTTGATCGCCTCAGTAGCCGACTTGGTAAAGATGATCTCGTTGACCGACTTCGCGTTCAAGAAGCTGCGGACTGTCTCCCGCGCGCCCTCGAATGCGTCAGTGGCCGCACTCGCAAGATGGTGCATACCGCGATGGACATTGGCATATTCGTGATAGCACGCATGCACCATTCTCTCGATCACAACGCGCGGCTTTTGCGCCGAAGCCGCACTGTCGAGATAAACCAATGGGTGCCCATTTACATGCGTAGACAAAATCGGAAAATCGGCTCGCACGCTACCGATGTCATAGGAGTATTCGCGGATATTCGATTGCGCCTTCATACCAGACTGTCCGGCGGTTGGAGCGGCACGCGCATCAGATAACACCGTCGGCACGCAGGCGCTCGATATGGGATTGGTCCATCCCGAGCCATTCTGCCAACACCTCTCCACTATGCTCCCCTAACCCGGGGGCCCCACGCCTGATGCTTGGCGGTGTTTCGGACAGGCGCATGGCGGTTGCCTGGAACGGAACCGATCCAAGCTGCGGGTGCGGCACGTCGACGATCTGCCGCCGATGCACGACTTGCGGGTTTGTGACGACCTCCGCGATCGTGGCCACTCGCTCGCACGGTACTTCCGCGGCGTGCAATTTCTCCAGAATCGTCTCGCCGTCCAGGCCTGCGGCCCAATCATTGATAATCGTTTCCAGCGCGCCAACATTCTCGTTGCGAGCAACGAAATTGGCAAAGCGTGGGTCCTGCGCGAGTTCCGGCATGCCCATGGCCTCGGAAAAAAGCGGAAAATGGGAGTCGTTGCCGGCAACGACGTAAATCCACGTATCATCGTTGCTGCGGAAACAGTGCGACGGAGACAGATAACGATCCCGGTTACCGAGCCGCGGAGGTTCCTTGCCGTTCAGAAGATATTCGGGAATTGCGGTCGTCATCAACGCCAGACCGCTATCCATCAGCGTCGCCTCGACGACCTGTCCCCGCTTTGTCTGGTCGCGGGCCCGCAACGCGGCCAGTGCCGCAATTGTGGCATACAGGGCAGTCGAATAATCGCACACGAAGACGCCGGCCATGGTCGGCGGCCCGTCATGCGCACCCGTCATCCGCATCAGACCGGAGATGGCCTGCGCCGCCCCGTCGAAGCAAGGATGCTGCGCCAGCGGGCCTTCCTGGCCGAAACCACTGATGCGGACCAGAATGAGCTTGGGATTGATCGTGCTCAGCTCGTCCCACCCAAGGCCCATCCGCTCGATCGTGCCGGGCCGAAAATTCTCAATGAGAATATCCGCCTTCCCCGCCAGCTTCTTCAAAAGCGTCTGCCCGGCCGGGTCGCGAAAGTCGACCGCGATGCCGCGTTTGTTACGATTGGCAGACAGAAAGAACAGACTGTCCCCACCCACCGTCTCGCCAACACGCCGCCCTTCCTCGCCGCCATCTATGCGCTCAACCTTGACCACATCGGCACCCAGATCTCCCAAGAGCTGCCCACAAAACGGACCGGCTATGTATCTAGACAAGTCCAGAACACGCAGGCCTGCCAAGGATTCTGGCATTTCAAATTCCTTCCAATGATATTATCCTGTACACATCTTCTGAGTTTTCCTCTGAAGCGAATTTGCTCATGAAGGGAGTTGGCGATGCGTGTCTCTTACTTCTCCTGGCTTCGAACCAAAACCGGCATGGCGTCCGAGACCATCGAATTGCCGACCGAATGCACAACCGTTGAGGATCTGGTACGCCATCTTTCGCGCAGGCATCCGTCGCTGGCGGAGATTGCGGATGCACGCGGCAGCCTGCGCTGCACGGTCAATCGTCGCTATGTTGAAGACTCTCATCTTCTCGCGTCGACGGACGACATCGCCTTTTTCCCGCCGGTGACCGGAGGTTGATGCAGGGGTGATCCGCAGGCCGGGCAATCGGTGCGCCGGGGAAACTCGACCTTGTCGATCTGACAGTTCCAGGCATCGTACATCGCCAGCGTGCCCGAAAGGCTCGGCTCGATGTTCAGTATTTCCTTGATCACTTCGACAGCCTGCATCGTCCCCATCGCGCCGACGGCCGGACCCAGGACGCCGATCTCCGAGCAGCTCGGCGTGGCCGCCGAATTGGGCGCAACCGGATAAAGACACCGGAAACAGGGATGCGGCGGCCCCAGATGGGACTTGAAGGTCGTCAATATGCCGTTGGTCAACTGCACCGCTGCGCTGACCAATGTTATGCCGGCACGACTGCAGGCCGCATGGACGGCATTGCGCGTGGCGAAATTATCGCTGCCGTCGGCGACAATGTCATAGCCGGCGACTAGCGCATCGGCGTTTTTCTCGCTGACCGGTATATCGTGCCTGACGAAACGGACATGAGGATTGAGCCCGCGCAGCGTGAGAATCGCGCTCTCGGTCTTCGGCATGTTCAACCTGTCAACGCCATGCACGATCTGCCGATGAAGATTGGAGACTTCCACAAAGTCGAAATCGGCGATGCCGATCGTCCCGATGCCCGCGCCCGTCAAGTAGAGTAGCAATGGCGCTCCCAGGCCGCCAGCGCCGATTACGAGAACCTTGGCCTTCTTCAGCCGCGCCTGACCGGCCAGGCCGATCTCAGGAACGACGACCTGGCGGGAATAGAAGGTGGCTTCGTCCGGGAGCACAGGCATGCGGTCATCATCCTTCGGCGATAGAGACAATGTGCGCCCGCGTCTGGAATGCGGCTTCGGCAGCAGCATGAATACGGCAGACGATGAGGCGAAGGCCGTTGGACCGGCTGGGGGCAAGATCGTCCGCCCCCATAGAGTGGATCAGAACATCGGGACTATGGGCCATGAGTTCCTCGACATGGCGCCCTGAATAGAGCCGCAGCACGAGCGCCAGAAGACCGCGCATAATAAGCGCATCCGAATCCGCCCGCAACGCAAGTACGCCGTCCCTCTCCTCAATCGCGAGCCAGACCTGCGATTGACATCCCGTGACCCGATCGGATTCGTGCCGATCCGCCGGATCGAGTCCCTCCAGCCTGCGGCCGATCATGATCAAATGGTCGACGCGTTGCGCCCAGTCTTCCAGCGCGGCAAACTCGGCCTGGATGGCCGCCCCTATGGCGTCGATCGATGTCACGTTTCGCCGATCAGTCTCTACCGGCAGGAAGGCCGGCCGGCTGGTCACGCTATCACACGATGTTTTGCCAATATCCCGCCGCTGATGGCTTCGGGGACGCCGGTCGTCATCGGAAAACTGATCGGCAACCCTGCCAGCCAGCGTACCGCAAGATAGGCGAAACACTCCGCCTCAACCGCATCGCCGCGCAGACCGACATCGTCTGCCGAGATTACTTCGACGCGGGCGCGCGAAACCAATGCCTTCATAATCGCCGGGTTTTTCCGGCCGCCGCCGCACACGATGAGCTTCTTGGGTCGTACCGGCAGGAGATCGAGCGATCGGCCCACCGTGCCGGCGGTGAAGGCCGTCAATGTCGCCGCACCATCCTCCAGCGATAGGCCTTCGGCCATGTCAGCCGTGAAGTCGTAACGATCCAGCGACTTGGGATAAGGCGCAGAAAGATAAGGATGCTCCAGCAGCCTCGCCAATCGCGGCTCATCGACCTTGCCGCGCAGCGCAATGGCGCCGCCGACATCCATTTCGCCGCCGCCGTGTCGCATCACCCAGTCATTGATCGGCCCATTGGCGGGGCCGGTGTCGAATGCTTCGAAGCGATGCTTGCCGTCCCACCAGGTGACGTTGCCGACGCCCCCGAGGTTCAGAGCAGCGGTATCAGCGGATGCACCGATGCGGCGCAACATGGCGGCGTGATAAGAGGCCGAGAGCGGCGCGCCATGCCCGCCGGCGCGCATGTCCGCCGTACGGAAGTCATAGACGACGTCGATGCCCAGGATATTGGCCATCAGCTGGCCATCGCCCAGCTGCCGCGTTTCGCCATGGCGGCCAGCCTCGGGCGCGCGATGCAGAACGGTTTGTCCGTGAAAGCCGATGGCCGCGACATTTTCCCGGCGCATGCCATTCTCGGCCATGAACTGGGCGACCGCTTCAGACTGCGCGCGGGTGAGCGCCGCTTCCGCCTCGCGAAAAATCGCAGGATCGGGCCCTTCAAAACGCCACTTCAGCGCCGCAGCCACCGCCTCGGCCAGCAGCCCACGCACATCCGTGAGATACGGCGCCAACTTCCAGGGGCCGAATTCGGCGACGTCAACGCCGTCCGTACGGATCGCCGCAATGTCGATCATGCCGTCGAGAACCGTACCAGTCATAAGTCCAATAGCCCAAAAAGGCTTCATCATCAATTTCCCCGCTGTGGATGCACATCGATCCTAGGCCACCCTCTCCACAGTGTTAGGGGCGACCAGGTGTTTGGAAAAGACATCGCCTTCGGGTTTGCGGCAGGAAGCGCAATGCTGGACGCATCGGCGTCCCGGATTGTTGAGGCGCTGGCGGAAGTCGAGGGCGCGTTCGATCACCATCTCGGCCGACTCGTCGAACAAGTTTCCGACGATGCCCGCCTGGCCGTGGCTTATAACGCAGACCGACACGTCGCCGTTCGGCGCCATGCAGAGCGAATGCCCCACCCAGAAACAGGCACCCTGGGGAACCGGGAGGCTGGGATTGATATCCTGTGACATTCGCTGATGCAGGGCTTCGTCGCTTTCCAGGTCGCCAATCTCACCGAGCTTATGGTGCGCGCCGCCTGGCAGCAATGGTGTCACCTTGACATGGTCATCGACGCGCGCAAGCAGTTCCAGGAATTCGGGGTCATAGCGCTCCACCGGCTCGCCCAAGTCGATCTGGTAAACACCGACCACAGCCTGGTTTGGACGTTTGCCGCGAGCATCGAGAAGGCGTCTCAAACCCGCCACTGTCTTGCGAAACGTGCCCTCCCCGCGGTTCAAATCATGGCTGAGCGCGTTGCCGCCGTCGATTGAGACAAATATCTTGTGATCGTAAGGAACCGACAAAACTTCGTCCACGCGCTTGGCCGTGAGAAGGGTGCCATTGGTGTGCCATTGCAGCGGGACATCCGGAAGCAGCCGGCGGGTCGTCGCCAATAATTCCGCGAACTGCGGATTCATTAGAGGTTCGCCGCGCCAATTCAGGTGAATGGTCTTGACCTCGACAATCGGCGAGGCGCGAAGCTTCAATAGCGCGGCCTCGAGTTCTTCCGGAACAAGGTCGAGCTTTCCGTGACTTTGCTTGGTGTAGCAGAGGCGGCATGCCAGATTGCATCGAGTGGTAGGGTCTAGCCAGAGCCAGACCGGATGTGGTGCCTCTCGTTGAGCCGTATCATCAAGTGCGGTGTTCCTCATCGAACGACGCTCCTTCTGCTGATAGCTCGGCCTTTTGCGGCCACCCATGTCCCAGCGTATCGATCAGACCGGACAGACCTGCGATTCGGAACCATGTTCCGGAAAACTGAAGGCTATTCAGCGCTACATCCCGTTATCTTGTCCGAACGGATATAATACCAGTTGGATCAAGTATTATAGAGGTATTATATCTGGATAATACCAGAGAGTCCACCTGCATGCCCCAGGACGGCCTCAAATCGAACAACGGATCGGAGATATTCGCCAAGCTACTTACGCTATGGCTATCGGCAGGGGCGTGCCGGTGCGCCGCGAGGGTTTGCCCTTCAATCCGAAGAATGCGCACCGCATCTGGCGCGAGTTAGGCCGCCTAAGCGACATGTCAAAGCCAAGCTTCATGGATGATCGCAATGAGGCGATGCCGGCGGTATACCGGCCCGGTAGCACGCGCTTGGGATCGGCTTTAAGACGGCGGACGAAGCGATGCTTCGCCAAAACATGAATACCCGTTAGGGACAAATCGCGCCGCGTGAGGGCCGTCTTCGGGTTCCGGACAATAGAAAACGCCGCCTGAAGCGCCGCGCGGCGGCGAGCTGACGGCCTGTCATCAGCCAACCACCGAGCACATTTCCACCAGGAACCCGTTCAGGTCGCGCACATAGGACAGCACTTGTCCCGAGGGTCTTGTGACCGGCGCGACATAGGGGACGGCGCCGGCCGCAAGCGCCCGCGCGTAAGCGGCGGGGACATCATCGGTTACGAAAGCCACGCCCACGCCCGCGGGTGGTTCGTCCGGCCGATTGCGGCGAAATTCCTGAAACAAGCCGCAGACCAACTCTTCGCTGGCGAAGCCAAAAGCCGTGCTGCCGGTTTCCAGTTCGGCATACGCGCCACTGGGATGGGGGGACCGCCGGGTGACGCCGAAGGCTTTTTCGTAAAAGGAGACCGCCGCTTCCACGTCCGGCACATACAGGACGACATATCCAAGCTTCATGCGAGATGCTCCCTTTTTGACCCTAAAGGTTCATCAGTTCCGAAAGTCTGGATCTTGTGGATCGCGCCGATCTTTTTGAAGCTGATGGTGATTTCCTTGCGCGGGTTATATTGCAGCAGCATACCTCTGTCGAGGTGCGGCGGACTGGTTGGAAACGGCCTTCGTTGATAAGGCGTGCTTATCGCTATCTCGATCGACCCCTTTCCCGCTATTGGCTATGCAAACCCCCTCATAACATCCGCACGCTCCAGGGCGGTTCGAAGCGCTGTATCCGCGACATGGGTATAGATTTGGGTAGTGCTGATGCTTGAATGTCCAAGTAGCCTCTGGACGAAGCGAATATCGACGCCCCCTTCAAGCAGCAGGGTTGCGGCGCTATGGCGAAACATATGCGGCGTCACACGATCAAAGACACCTGCTTGACGCGTAATTCGGTGTAGCCGGAGTCGCAAGCATTGGGGAGATAACGCCCTACCACGAGAATTACAAAACAGTGCGGCCTTCGGGCCATCGGCCCTACCCCGTATTCGAACATGACGTGCAAGCGCGGATCGCACTCGAGAATTCACAACCGCAACGACTCGCTCTTTTGAACCCTCTCCAAATACTTTGATCTCTCCCGTTTGCGGGTTTACGTCAGGAAGGCGCGTAGCGCACAACTCGGATACTCGGAGGCCGGTGGCAGCCATGACAGAAAGGGCCAGATGCGTAGTACCATCGCTGTCAACGCTTTCTACCAAATCGCGCCGGGCGGAGCGAAGGATTGCGCTTAGCTTTATTCTCGGAACCGCTTTGGGAAGCCGTATTGGCGATCGGAATTTGATCTTCCACACCTTGCTGACGCTGTAGGCCAGTTTTTCGTCAAACGACTGTAGAAATGCCCGGCATACCGAAATCTTTCTCTTAATCATCGCGACTTTATATGCCGGATTTTCGGCTAGCAGTTTCAATGCTTCCAGTGCGCTCGGCCCATCCAATGGCCGGCCTGCTATTAGGGCTATGAACTGCTCTAAATCGCTCTGGTATTCGATAGTGAAAGCCTACCTGGTTGATGGATCTGCCGCCGCTGTGGTCCGAACAGCGCCAGCAGCTGGGCCTGAAGGCCTGAACAACCCGTCTCTGCCCGAATCGAACCGGTCTTCCGCTACTGGAACCCCCGGTTCCCAGGAAAGGCTTTCTAAAGCCCGGAGACAAATGCCGCCGTTGGGCACCCCTCACGATCACAAGGCTGCCAGGAGACAGAGGGTTCGGCGCCATATGGCGCCAAGCTTCAGGAATGTAGGGAGAACTCCAACAGACCCGGAAACCGCGTGGTTTGAAAGGAGTGAATGGTGGTGCAGGCAATCTTGTACCCACCAGTCTCCCGGGATTTTCGAGGAAATACAGGGAAAATTCCTCGAAGAGAGCGGAAAAACGGCCCCCTAACCGGTTTAAGCCAGTAAATTCCGGCCTTTTCGGGCTTCAGCCCGGTATCAGGAACAGGGAAACTTGGGCTTCGTATCAGGGAATGCTGCAGAGATATCAGGGAAGCTTAGCCTGCGCCTGCAAGGGGAAAGGTCGGCAGCCGGAGCCGCTGACTGGGCCACCGATCATGCAAAATCGACTGCGATCACTTCATGCACCGATATGCGCGGCACTTCGACGACCAAACGCCCCGCTTCATTGCGGGCGGTAGCTGCGGTGTCCGCCTCCAACAACCGCACCGCCTTTGGCACACGGCCGGGTGGCAGTTCCAGGCTGACGGTATAAGGGCCCATTGGCAGGATCTCGCGCATATAGCCTTTCATGGCCATCGGATTGGTGAGATTGACCAGGTGTGCGGTCACCGAATCCTTCTGCCGCCAATAGCTGACATCGACCATGCCGGGCCCTTTCACCGTCATCGGCTGTTGGGCACCGGCTGCCCAAAGCACGGCATTGCGCAACAGCGCCAAGTGGTCCTGGTTGGAGGTTTCCCAAAAACAGCGGTCCAGATCGAAGGGGAAATAGACCACCCTGCCCTTGCCCATGGTCCGCAGATAGACCATCGGCGTATCGGTTTGCCAGACATTGGCGAACACTCGCTCCATCGGAAGATCGGGATAGCTGGGCACCAGCGTAAGCGGCGTCGGGTTGGCGCTACGCGGTTTCACATGCACCAGCTTGGTACCGGCCATGATGCGCGGAGCATCGTCAAAGCCTGCCGTCAGAGGATGCGGCCCATGCACCGTGAGATAGGAGTTCTGCACCCGCTGGTCGGTCTTTCCGGCATAATCGCAACCGAACAATTCGGCGAGCGCGAAATTGGTGCGGGGCTTTCCCCACTCGTCATACAGCGAAGTTTCGTGAGTCGCGACAATGGCGCCGCCCTTCTCCACATAGTCGCGCAATTGGGCGCATTGCTTGTCCGACATGGCAGCGACATTGGGCAGCACGAGAACCCGATAATTGACGAGATAGTCCGGCTCGAGCTGACGCTCGTCAGCCAAGTTGAAGGGAATGCGCGATTCCACCATCGCCTGGTAGTAGCCGCGCACATAGTCGCCATTGCCGGCCCGCGGCTGGGCGGCTTCCGGAACGACCTCGCGATTACCGGCCGCCTGCGAGACCGGCGGCACATAATAGGTGCCGGTCTGGTCCGACTGCAGCATCGCCACGCGCGCCAGGTTCTCCGTGTGACGGAAATAGCTCTCGTTCTTGGCATGCCAGGCATAAGCCTGCTCCACCACCGGAACCCAGCGCTTGTCGAATACTTCCGCCTTGAATTTGGTCATCCAGGGTCGGAAGCCGTGCGCCAGCCCGTCATGGATATAAGTCGCCAGTTCGGCGCTGGACTGGGTGGAATCCTCGAAACGATACGGCGTGGAGGTCTCGCCCACCGCGAATATGCCGCTGACCGGACGGTCCTGCATGGTGCAATAGGCTTCCTTGGCGCTTCTGCCATTCAGCCAAGCCGGATCCTGGCCGTTGCGGCCCTGCCGGTCGGAAAACACCGCGCGAATGGTGGAACGCAAGCGCACCGGATCCAACCGTCCCCAGGTCCCGGGCGTGAAAAAGGCGTTGGAATTGACGCTGCTCACCACATCGCCCCACAGCTTGAGCTGGGCATAGCGCTTTTCATCGACCCATACGTTATAGGCCCTGACCTCCGGCGCCTGGGGATTGGCGAGCGACAGCGGAACGTTGAAACCGCCGGCGACTTTGAATTCGCTTTTGCAAACGCCGCAATAGCAGATGCCGGCGCTACCCGCCCAACGGTTGCCGAAAATTCCGTCCACCGGATAACTGCTGGCGATCTCCTTGAGGATCTTGGGCATCCAGTCGAAGGTGATGCCGCCATTGGGACAGGTCAGGAACAGGTCTGGCGCGGTGGGATGTTTCTTGGGATTTCCATCGGCACTGCGCGCTACCCATTCCGGATGCGCCGCCAATGCGTCGGCGCGCATGGCGTGTGGATCGACACGGCCCAGCACGCGAATGCCCATCTTCTTGCAGGCCTTGGTGAGATCGCCGAACATGTCGGTCTTGCCCAAAAAGGGGCTGCGCGCATGGAACGGCACCTTCGTGGGATAAAAGGCCGTGACGCCGCCCGCGCTCAAGCAGACGCCCTGGGTGCTGGTGCGCTTGAGGAAGCCCATCCAGAAATCCGGATCGTAACGCTGGGGGTCATCCTCGGTGGCGCAGATCTGCACCCAGCGCATCGGCTCCCATTCCCAGCCTTTGTTCGGCGCGGGCGCAGCCGCCGCCCCTGCCGCGCCCGGAGAAAACGCCAGCAGACCGGCAACAACGCCGGCGGACTGAACCAGCATGCGTCGGTCGATAACGCCGGAGCTTTCATTTTCCACGGACGTATCCTTTTTCACGTCAGGTGATGGCCACGACTTCATGGCTGGCGACCGACGGAATAACAAATTCGGTCCAGCCGTTCGACACACTGGCCTGGGCAGACTGGCCAGCGACCAGCAGCTTCACATTCTGGCCCGATACGCCCCTGTTCAGTTTGATCCGGACCTTGAACGGACCGACCGGAACGAATTCGTCCAGCGGCGCGCGGAAGGTCGCGTAGGTCAGGTTGGCGACATGCAGCACCATGCGGCCAGACTGATGGTCAGACTGCTGGTAGAGATTGCAGTCCATATAGCCGGGCCCTTCCACGGCCAGCGGCAGATCGTCCTTGGCCGCCCAACGCACCGCGTTGGAGAGCAGGACGCCATGGTCGGGATTGTTGCCATTGGCATATTGCCGGTCGAAATCGGCGGGCATGAACACCACGCGCGCGCCATTCGGCAAAGTCCGTACGATCATGGCCTGGATGTCGGTCTTGGGCGTACGCCACCAGGCATTTTCGGCCTGCAGGACGGGCGCGACCGGAATGAAGGTCAACAGCACTTCAATGCCCGCATCGGTGTTGAGCTTGGGGACAACGCCGCCGAAATAAATCACATCGGTCTTGTCGAAGCCCTTGAATATGGGGTGGCGCGTCGCACCCGGCACCACCGGCGGCTCGTCGCCCTTGGGATGCGGGCTGTAGGCCACATTGGCGCGCAGTTCGGGCGTCAGGCGCGCATAGGTGTTGATGCCGAGAGGGCGCTCGCCTTCGCCGGCAGTGCTGAAGCCCAGGCCCGGATCCAGATCGAACGGGTTCGAGCGGCCGTTGATCGGAGCCCGATAACCGGTATTGGGCCGCGAGCCCGAAACCCAATGGGCGCCGAACAGGTCGGCCAGGGCATAATCCTGGCGCGCATCGCCAAACCGGTCATGCAGGCTGGTATCGCCGGTCGCGACCAGATTGCCGCCATTGGCCACAAAGCGCTTCACCGCCGCCACCTGCGCGTCCGTCATGGCGGCGAGGTTCGGCAGCACCAGGGTGCCTACCTTCGACGCATCGCGCTCGATATGGTCGGCGTTGATGACGATGTAGGGGACGCGATAGCGGGTGAAGGTGTTGATCCAGCCGCGCCACGGCGCCTCCACATTGCCGGAAACATCGTCGCGGCCATAGAAGACGTTATTGTCTTCCGAATACACGATGCCGATGGTTGCGACCGGCGTCCGGTCATAGAGATATTGTTCGTTCTCTGCGTGCCATTTAAATACCGGCAGCGCGGTTTCATATCGGCGCTTATCGTGATGATGAGCGCTGATGGTGTGCCACCAGGGCGAGATCGAGCCCGCGATACCCTCATACATCCACATCTGGCTTTCCGCCGGCGCCTTGGTGGTCATGCGCGGGCCATAAAGCGCTTGCGAAGCGGTAACGACCTTGTCCCAGCCCATTACGCCATGGGTGAGCTTGCCGTCCTCGGTGAATTGCTGGAAGCCGCTGGCGTCGGAACGGTTCTGGTGATCCTGGAAAGACACCGGCGAGCGCTCCAGAATGCGCAGCATGTTGCGCTCGGTGACGACGCCGCGCGTCATGCCGACCCAATAGCAATCGGGACCGCCGGCGGTACGGGTGACCTTGTTCTGGAAGTCCCACAGGGCGATGACCTGGTCGGCATTCCACTTCAACCAATCGCGGTAGACCGGATCCTGCCAGTTCACGGTCTTGGGCAGATCGTGGCCGGTCTTGTCCTGGAACAGCTTGGTGCAGACCTGGCAATAGCAGAGCTGATAGTTAAGACCACCACCGCCATTCACGGCGAAACCCGCCGGCTTGTAGCGGGCGATGATCTCCTTCATTTGCGCCGGCACCCACTCATAGAGATAGCCGCCGTTCATGCAGGTGCGGCTGGTGCGCTTGCCGCCTGCGTCCTGGCACATCCATTCCGGATGCATCTGGATGGTTTCGTCCGTCGGCGCATTGGTCATGCGCGCGACATAGACGATGCCGTCGTCGTGGCAGGCCTTGACCAGTTCACCCAGCAGGTCGCGATTGCCCAGGGTGAGCCCCTTGTGCGCGCCCGGAATCTTGGAATCGTAATAGTTCACCACCCCGCCGGAATTGATGATCGTGCCTTGGGTGTTGGTGTCCTTCATGTACCGGCGCCAGAAGCCGATATCCATATTGCCGTCGTCTTCGGTGATGTTGATCTGGCCCCAGCGCCTGACCCGGCGATACCAGTGGTCCGCGATGGTTGCGGCCTGCGACTGGCCGGCCGCAGATGCGGCGGCGGCGGCGGCGCTCAAAACCACAAATTCGCGCCTGGTCGTTTTCATGTGCCCCCTGTGATCTTTGCCCTGTTGTCTTTGTCAGGCCGGCTGCAAAGAAATGGCCCGCCGCCAATTTATACCGTGTCGCGACCGCCCACCCCTGAACTGTTTGCTTATTGCCAAATGTAACGCACACCAATCCCGAACACACGGCCCAGATCGTATTCCGGATAGAGAGACGAACTATCCGCGAGCGCCTTCAAGGTCGCGTTGTTGGCGATCAGCGGTGGATCCGTGTTCAACAGGTTGTTGATCTTGCCATAGACTTGAAACTCGTCGGTCAGCTGATACTGGGTGGAAAGATCGAACAGCGACCTGCCGTCAAAATGCCATGGGTTGATGTCCGCCGGCGTCTTGAGGGTGGGCGAATAGCGGCCAGGCCCGGTGTATGCCCACAACAGACGCACGGTGAGCGGCCCTTCATTGTAAACCAAGGACGTCACCGTGCGCCAGTTCGGCAGGGAGTTACCGCCTGTCAGGAAGCCCGCATTTTCCTGGGTGACGTTGTTGGCGGTGGTGGTGATGTGTTCGGCATAGGAGGCAAGGCCGCCGATTGCAAGCGAGCCTTCCAGCTCGTCCCAGACGTCGTGCAGCGAGAAGGCGTAGCTGGCCTCGAAATCAACGCCGCTGACCTTCAGCGTCTGGGCGTTGAACTGCGAGGACTGCACCACCGTGATGACATTCGCGGCGTTGCGAGTGATGCCGCTGCAGAACAGCGCGCTGCCCGCGGCGCAATTGTCCACCACGTTCTGGGGGCTGAAGGTGGTGAGCGCGTTGCCCATATCGATATTGTAATAGTCGATCGAGGTAGTGAAGCCGGGGAAAAAGCGCGGCGACAGTATCACGCCCCCGGTAAAGGTATTGGCGGTTTCCGGTTTCAGGTGGGGATTGCCGCCCGACAGGGTCTGGATGGTGGGGCTGCCCTGATAGTTCGGATTGGCGGCGCCGTTGATCGTCTGCACACTGTCGCGGATCACCGTGCCGTTGGAGATCAGCGGTGTGCTGTAGAGATCGTTGACGCTCGGCGCCCGGAAGTCGCGCGAATAGGTTGCGCGGACCCGAATGTCGTCGATCAGGGTCCAGTTCACACCCGCCTTCCACACGAAGGCCGCGCCACTGCTATCATAATCGGCGACACGGCCCGCTGTGTCGACTTCCAACTTCTCCATGAGGGGGAAGTTCGGGATGGTCAGCGGAACCACGAACTCCATATAGCCTTCGCGCACTTCGTTCGCGCCATAGAAGGGCTGCGCGCTGGCCTGGCGCCAGCCCAGAACATGGGAGACGGCATCGGATGTCTGGTTGATGGAATCCCGGCGATACTCGCCGCCGATGGCCGCAGAAATCGGGCCCGCCCAGGTGCTGAACAGGTCGCCGCGCAAGTTGCCGCCGAAATTGAACTGGTTATCGCCATCCCTCACATAGGAGGTCCCCCTGTAATAGGCCAGTCCCGTCTGGCTGATCGTGCCGGGACCGAACACATTGATCGGCACACAGCCGTTGGTCGGACTAGACAGGGTCGAACGGCAGACCGGCTGCCCCGCCGGCACGCCGGCCACACCACCCGTGACGGGGTTCGCCACCGCATCAACCGCATTGAAGAAGTTGGCCTGGATGCGATTGTTGGCGGACTGGTTATAGTAGAGGGATTGCGTATAGGTCACATGCGCATCCCAGCTCCAGCCACCGAGCCAGGATAGCGTGCCCTGCGCGCCGGCATTGTAGCGCATATAGGTCGTGAGAGCGTTGTTGACCGTTGAACCGTCTTCGAAATTCTCGCGGCCAAGGTTGAAGCTGGCAGGAAGCGTGCCGCCATTGGCTGCCGTAAGAATGTTCTTGATATTGGAGGCGGTCGGGGAGGCAGGGTTCCAGTTGGGAGAATTGACTAAGTAATAATTGTCCGTGGCAATCTTCAGGTCGCCATTATTGTAATTGGGAACATTGGTGCCGATTTCGGTATCCGAGGAGAACAGCACCGAACCGAAGAGCTGGATCGACGGGGTCAGGTCGTAGGTGAGATGCGTATAAAGATTATAGCGCTCGGCTTTCGGCAACAGCACGCCTCCCGGCGCTGAGGTCGGCTGAGTGGAAGTCGGAACACCGTCGCCATTCTGGCAATAATTGGTGGCACCGCAGAGTGAGCCTTGATTGAAAGGCGCCAAAACGCCGCCCGACAGGAATTGATAATATTGAGTAGGCGACCCGTTTTTCTGGGGGACGATCATCACACCGCCGGATGTTACCTCTGCCAGCGTACCGCCCGGTCCGATTGTATAGGTCGGGGCGCCGGCCGCGACCGCCGCCTTGGTGTTGGTGAACTGCGTCCAGCCCTGCCGCCCCCAGGGACGCTTCGCTTCGTAGATAATGTGGGGCTGGTCGTAGTAGGCAGCTGCAAACACGACTTGCCCCTTATTACCGTCGAAGCCATGGCCGTATGTCAGGCTGCCCGACAGCGCGTGGTCGTCACCATAGTTTGAGCCGGTGGCCTGCAGGTCGATCTTGCCGCCGGTCATTTGTGGTGTAAGCGACACGTTGACGACCCCGGTGATGGCGTCCGAGCCATAGGCGGCGGAAGCGCCGCCCGTGACGATATCGATATGGCTGATCAACTGGGCGGGGATCACGTTGACGTTGAAGCCGCCGGTGGGGCTGGTGTCCTCGACCCGCATACCGTCGATCAGCACCAGGGTACGGGTGGGACCGATGTTGCGCAGATTGAAGGTACTAAGGCCGATATTTTGGGAATTGTTGTTGTTCTGGTTCGGCGCCAGGGACGGAATCTCGGCGATGATGTCGGTGACAGTCAACGCGGCCTTCTGCTCCAATTCGACACTGCCGATAGCGGTGGTCGGAGTAGGCGCCTCGAAACCCTGGCGGGCAACACGGCTGCCGGTGACGGTTACGGCCTCGGTGCCCTGATCCATACTCTGCGCCCATGCCGGCGCGCCCAAAGTGAAAACGCTTGCGCTGGCAAGCAGAACGACAAGTTTCGATTTCAGCATGGCTTCCCTCGCTCCAAAAATTTGCCGCTTCTATGCGATGGCTCACTTCGCTAGTGCGTGCTTCGCCTCTGCCGGCTGTTGGCTCCCCAAAAGGATTTTTGCCTGTGCAGACGCGTTGGAATGAAGCTAGTCCTGGCTCAAACCCCTGATGAAGGCAGAATTGTGAGTATGGGATGTGCAAAAATGCTAATAGTGGTATCTCTGTCTGCCGGCGCGTCTCCGACCGACAAGTCAATTGCATACAGTCTGCAGGTCACGCCGTGAGCGCCTGTATTGCAGCGCGGCATCGGGTTGGTTGCCAAACGATAGCGTTGGGGGAACGGTTTGGAGAATTGGGACGATATCCGGATTTTTTTGGCCGTTGCGCGTCAGGGAGGCCTTACGTCGGCCGCCAACCAACTGGGCATCAACCACACGACAGTGGCGCGCCGGCTGACAAACCTGGAAACCTCACTCCGCACCAGGCTGGTAACCCGGACCACAACCGGAATCACATTGACGCCCGCCGGTCAGAAATTCGTTCAACATGCGGAGCGGATTGAACTCGAAGCCTTGAGCGCCGAACAACAAGTCTGCTCCGTCGATGGCATGGTTTCCGGAAAAGTCCGATTGGCCACGCGGGAAGGTGTCGGGGCATGGCTGATTTGTCCCAAGGTCGCACAATTGAATCGCCGCTATCCCGACCTCAGGCTTGAACTTGTTTCCGAAGCGCGCACCATAAGCCTTCTCAAGCGGGACGCCGACATAACGATCTCGCTCCAATATCCGCCACAAAACCGTGTAATCGTGCAGAAGCTGGTCGATTACCGCTTGGGACTGTTTGCCTCGCCGAGCTATCTGCAGGAATTCGGACCCATCAACACGATCGAGGAGTTATCACGCCGCGAAGTTCTTTGGTACGTCGACGATTACGTGGATATAGAAGAGCAACGCTACATGCAGCGGATCGTTGCGAAATCGCGCGCCGGTTTCAGGGCCACCAATATCCTTGCGCAATATGTGGCGCTGACCGCGGGGATGGGCGTGGGAATCATTCCCGTCTATCAAGCGGGCCAGGATCCCGCTCTCGTTCGCGTATTGCCCAATGAAGTTGAGGAAATGCGAACTTATTGGCTTTCGGTCCATCCTGACGCACAAGGGCTGCCCAATGTGCGCGCCGTAATTGACTTTATTCTCGATATCATTCGCGAGAAAAAATACTTATTCTGAGACTCCGCCTGCCGGGAAGTGATCTTCTGGTTCCCCAGCAATTTCGGGCGGTACTTAGCTCTCAACTCGAACTCAAGACCAGGGACGCTTGATCGCGATATCAGGGAATATCGGGCGAGTATCAGGGAAAGACCACTGTCTTGCGGCCATTGATCAGAATGCGACGTTCAGAGTGCCATTTGACGGCACGCGCCAGGGTTCGGCTTTCGATGTCGCGGCCCACCGCGACATAATCCTCCGGCCCCTGCGCATGGGTCACCCGCTCTACCGACTGTTCGATGATGGGCCCCTCATCCAGATCGCCCGTCACATAATGCGCCGTGGCGCCGATCAGCTTGACGCCGCGTTCGTGCGCCTGGGTATAGGGATTGGCACCCTTGAAGCTGGGCAGGAAACTGTGATGGATGTTGATGATGCAGCCCGGCCGCGGGCGGCAGAAATCATCCGACAGAATCTGCATATAGCGGGCCAGGATCATCAGGTCGATTTGGTGTTCGTCCACCAACTGGGCAAGCCTGGCTTCCTGAACGGGCTTGTTTTCCCTGGTCATGGGAAGATGCACAAAGGCAATGCCCTGCGCCGCGGCGACATCCTCGAAATCGCGATGATTGGAAACGATCAGCGGCACTTCCAGCGGGATAGCGCCGATGCGGCAGCGGTACAGAAGATCGACCAGGGTATGGCCGAAGCGGGACACCATGATGACCGCGCGAGTTTTTTTGGCAGAGTCAAAGAATTGCGCCTCCATGGCGAATTTCTCGCGGATGGCGGCAAAATCCCGCTCCAGCCAGGGTAGCCCGATGCCGCCTTCCGACAGACAATGAACGCGTATGAAAAAACGGCCATTGCCCCGGTCACCGAACTGCTGGCTGTCCAGGATGTTGCAGTTCCGCTCGAACAGAAATTTCGTCACTTCCGCCACGATGCCGCGACGATCGGGACAGGAAATGGACAGAACGAATTCGGGGTTGCTCATGCATCTTCCACGGTAAGACCGAATTCCGCCGCGCTGGCGGCAAGCCAGTGCCAGAAGCTTCCAGCATAGCTGCGGAATATGGCGATGGAGAAGCGGTCCGGTGCGGACTGCCAGACAATGGCGCCGATATGAGCGATGACCGTGACCGCCACATCATCGGTGAAGACGGTGGGGTGCAGGTCGACCGGCACCCCCTTTGCCAAGGTTTCGCGGATCTTGGGACCCCACAGTTCGAACACCGCATAGCCGTCGGAGTGATCGGACAGCGAGGCAAGACCGGACAGGGGTGCCAGCTGCTCCAGCGTTGATCCCAGAAACAGCCAGCGGCCCGGACCGATACCCAAAGCGGTGACATCATTTGTGCCGCTTTGGCACGCTGCATCCGTGACCCCCGCCTTGTCCATCACCGCCTGGGCCTGATCTTTGCGCGCCAGCACACTGACGATATTGTATGGGCGCAAGGCGGCATGCACGCCCACACCGCTGCCGATGTTCTTCATGCCGGCAAAGGCCGGCGTCATCTCAGACATGCAGCCGCGCCCCTTCCGGATCCACGAACACCGGCGAGCACACCTCTACCGCGAAATCCTCGCCGTGCATCGGATCGAAGGCGCGCAGCTTTTCGCCGATCCGTTGGGGACCGCGCTTCAGCAGGCCCAGGCCGATCCAGTGACCCAGCGTCGGCGAGAAACAGATCGAGGTCATATGGCCTTCGACATTTTCCGGACAGACTTTCATGCCGGGAACAAAGAAATGCGCCCCGCCACGCAGACGTTTGTTCCTGTCCACCGGTTTGACCCCGGCCAGTGCCGGACGCTGCGGGTCCACCAGCGCCGGGCGCGCCGCCAGGACGCGGCCGATATAGTCCTTTTTGCTGGACATCATCTTGCCCAACCCGAGGTCGCGCGCCGTGGTCTGACCATTGAGTTCGTTGCCCGCGGCATGGCCCTTTTCGATGCGCAGCACACCCAGCGCCTCGGTGCCGTAAGGTGCAATGCCGAATTCCGCCCCGGCCGCCATCAGCGCCCGGATTGCCGCATCGCCGCAGCGCGCCGGCACCGCCAGTTCATAGGCCAGCTCACCGGAGAAGGAGATGCGCAGCAGCCGCGCCCGCGTGCCGCCTACGAGGGTGAGATCGGCCACCGCCAGAAACGGAAATGCCTCGTTGGAAATATCCCGGTCCACCAGTTTCTGCATTCCGTCGCGGGCCCGCGGCCCCGCCACGGCATATTGCGACCATTGCTCAGTCACCGAAATCATCTGCACGTCCAGCTCCGGCCACAGCGCCTGATGACAGAATTCCAGATGCTGCATCACCTTGCCGGCATTGGCCGTGGTTGTTGTCATGAAATAATGATCGGGAGCGAAGCGCGAAGTGGTGCCATCGTCCATCACAAAACCGTCCTCGCGCAGCATCACGCCATAGCGCGCCTTGCCGACCGCAAGTGTCGAAAAGGTGTTGATATAGACCCGGTCCAGGAACGCCCCGGCATCGGGGCCCTGGATGTCGATCTTGCCCAGGGTCGAGACATCGCAGACCCCAACACCGCGCCGCACATGCGCCGCTTCGCGGCTGACGCTTTCCAGCCAGTCTTTTTCGCTCGGCTGCGCGAACCATTGGGCGCGCAGCCACTGGCCGGTTTCGGTGAAGACGGCGCCCCGCTCCTGCGCCCAAGCGTGCCCTGCGGTCAGGCGGGTGGGACGGAAGTCGGCGCCGCGATGCAGGCCGGCATAGGCGCCGATGGCGACCGGCACACTGGGCGGCCGCGCGATGGGCGGCGACAGGGTTGAAGGGCTGCGCCCCGTCAGCGCCGCCATGATCGCCTGACCGACCAGCGCCCCGGTCTTGCCCTGATCGGTCGCCATCCCCAAGGTGGTATAACGCTTGAGATGTTCGCTGTTGTTGAAGCCTTCCTGCGCCGCCAGCTCGATATCCTTGTCCGTGACATCGTTCTGCAGATCCACGAAGGCCTTGCCGCGGCGGCGGCGGGTACGCCACAACGGCGCCAACTCGTCGCTGTCCTCGCTGGCGCTGGGTACGGCGATGCTTTTGCCGCCGGCGCGCACGCCGTCGGCCAGACCGGCGGCCAGGGAGAACACGCCGCGCGCCGCGCCGGCAACGTCCAGCCCCGGCGGCAACTGATCCGGCACGAAGGCAACCGCCTTGTCCGACCATACCGGCCGCGATCCCAGATGCGAGGACAGACCCAAAGCCGGATTGAAGCCGCCGGACACGCCCAGCACATCGCAATTGACGGTCAGGGCATTGCGCCCGTCGGTGGAAATCTCGATGCCGCGCAGCCGCGCGCCGCCAAGCACCCCCACCACTTCGGCGTTGAGAAAAACCCGCACGCCCACCGCTTCCGCCGCTGCGATCAAGCGCGCATTGACGTAAGGGCGCAGGTCCACCACTGCCGCAATCTTCACGCCGGCGCCGATCAGGTCGATGGCAGTCCGCCAGCCATCACCTGTCGCCGTGAAGATGCCGACATTGTCTCCCGGCACCGCGGCGTAGCGGTTTACGTAGGTGCGGATTGCGGATGCCTGCATCACCCCAGGTCTGTCGTTGCCGCCGAACGCAATTATGCGTTCATGACTGCCGGTGGCGATCACCGTCCGCTTGGCGACGATCTTCCACAAGCGCTGGCGAGGCTGGTGAAGCACGGGCGCAGCGAGATGGTCGCTTACCCGTTCCAGCGCCGCATAGCTGTTTCCATCATAGACGCTCAGCAGCGCGGTGCGGGACAGTAATGTGACATTGGCGAGACCGCGTAATTCCTCCACCACTTCACCGGCCCAGTCGGCGCCGCGCTGTCCATCAATTATATAGTTTTCAGACAATAGCCGGCCGCCGAACACAAAATCCTCGTCGCACAGGATCACCCGTGCGCCGCTTCGGGCGGCGGCAAGACTGGCCATCAAGCCCGCGGGCCCGGAACCCGCTACCAGCAGATCGCAGAATGCGTGCGCCTTCTCATAGCTGTCGGGGTCAGCCGGGCCGCTGGCCCGGCCAAGGCCAGCGGCGCGGCGGATGGCCGGTTCGTAGAGTTTCTCCCACCAAGAGGCCGGCCACATGAAGCTTTTGTAGTAGAAGCCGGCCGTCAGGAAGGGCGACAGCAGATTGTTGACCGACAGAAGATCGAATTTCAGGGCTGGAAAGCGATTCTGGCTTTCCGCCTCCAGCCCGTCGAACAACTCGACCGTGGTGGCCTTGGTGTTGGGCTCGCGCCGCGCCCCGCGCCGCAGTTCGACCAGCGCATTCGGCTCGTCCGACCCTGCGGTGAATAGCCCGCGGGGGCGATGGTATTTGAAGGAACGCCCCAGCAGCGTCACGTCACTTGCCAGCAGAGCGGAAGCAAGCGTGTCTCCCGCAAAACCGCCATAGATTCTGGCATCGAACGAAAAGCGCAGCAGCCTGCTACGGTCAATAAGGCCGCCTTTGGCCAACCTGCTCATTTATCCCCGCGTTTGGAAGCGAAACTCACATCCAAAATTGCGTGATTGCGCGTATCGCGCGAGACGACCAGCAATCGGCGACAGCCATTGACGTGATACCAGTATTCCTTCGTCAACCCGAAATCGTTGGCACGCAG
>Ga0137415_10001292_pt1 | contig 24720 bp, 33 predicted proteins | sample CZODoug3_1_1_16f_FD_183082 | JGI IMG/M metagenome (GOLD analysis project Ga0137415, IMG submission 183082) | Vadose zone soil fungal communities from Angelo Coast Range Reserve, California, USA - CZODoug3_1_1_16fungal (Hybrid Assembly) | ecosystem: Environmental > Terrestrial > Soil > Vadose...
GACGTGTTGAATTATTACCTGAATCCCTAAAAGAAGTTTTGAATAGGTTAGATGAAGCTACAAAGAATTATGATAATCATTTTCTCAATGTTGCTATAGCTTATGGCGGTCAAGACGAACTCATAGATGCAGTAAAAAAAATTGCTACCAAAATCAAGGAAGGTTCCATTGATGTTAATACTATCGATAAAGATGTTATCGAATCCTGTCTCTATACTTCTCATCTGCCACAACCATCACCAGACATGATATTAAGAACGTCAGGTGAAAAAAGGCTTAGTGGCTTTCTACTCTGGCAAAGTGCTTACAGTGAGCTTGTTTTTATGGATGTATACTGGCCAGAATTCAGAAAAATAGATCTAATGAGAGCAATAAGAACATTCCAAAGAAGAGCACGAAGATTAGGAAAATAGTAGAAAGGAATACGTATCTGAATAATTTGTCCTAAATAATGATTGAAGAGAGATCTGCAGGAACAGTGTTATTCAGGGAAGAGCCGTCTGGAAATCTGTATCTTCTTCTAAACTATCCATCTGGGCATTGGGATTTTGTCAAAGGGAATATCGAAAAAGGAGAAACTCTGAGAGAAACTGTGATAAGAGAAATCAGAGAAGAAACAGGAATTCATGACGTGAGTTTTGTAGATGGTTTTGAGGATAAAGTAGAGTATCATTATCAACGTGATGGTGAATTGGTTCATAAGGAAGTAGTTTTCTTTCTAGCTAAAACAAATACAATCGACGTTAAGATTTCTCATGAACATCTAGGATTTATCTGGCTTGGATATGATGATGCCTTAAAAAAACTAACCTACAAGAATGCTCAGAATGTAATGAAAAGGGTACGAAATTTAGGATCCAAGATTTAATTCTTGAAGTTTTTTTGCTTCCAAAATAGGATCTTTTGCATTCAAAATTGTTCTACCAATTATTAGATAATCTGCTCCAGACTTGATAGCATTTCTTGGATCTCCTCCTTGTGTACCAACACCTGGAGAATAAATTTCACAACGACCTTTTGCTTTCTTGTGACACGATTTTATTATTTGTGGAACAGTAGCACCAACTACAATACCATCAGCTTTCATTGAGTAAGACCATTCCAAAAATAATTCATTAATTTTCAAAATTTTTTTGTTCGGTTGTAATACTGTAAGGCCATATCCCGACTTTGCGCCAGGATGACTCATGTGAACAAGTGTTATAATTCCATGATCATCTTTATGAGCAGATTCAATAAGGTTTTGCAAATTTTCTGGACCCATTATAGGATTCACAATTACAGCATCAAATCCAGATTCCCATAATCTCTCAGTTGCAATTTGATTTGTATTTCCAATGTCATTTAATTTTATATCCGCAATAGTTTGTAAACCTGCATCATGAGCAATACGGTTTATTTTTGTAAGACTTTTCGTTCCAAGAGGCAAGATTAGATGAAAATTGAATTTGATTGCACATAGAAACTTGCTTAATGTCTTTATGTTTTTGATTGTATCGCTTTCTAATTTTTGAAGGGATAGGTTTTCCAAGTCGTTTGCCAATATGATCCTACTTTTACCAGATGCTGATTTTCTTATTCTGGTTCTATAGTCAGTCATAATTTAACTAGAGGATGTTTGTCTTTTAGTTTTATTATTTTGAGGTAAGAATAACCGTGCTCGCTTACAGTATTTACAAAAGCTGGTTCCAGCCCATCCTTACTGGAATATTTCAAAAAAGGTTTAGTTGGCTCACTATCTAATTTGACATGACAGAAATATGACAATTCATCGGATTCATTAAAGTTCATAAATACACCTACCATCCATTTTGTTCCAGTTAAGAAAGCAAATAGTGGAAATGGTGATTCTTCAAATCCGTAGCTTAGTTTTACCAAACTCGTAAGATCCTCAAGTTCAAGCGGTTCATATGTTACCTCAAGTTCCTTATTTGTTTCAGGCTTTAGAGATGATGGTAATGATTTTACTCTTACAATAGGAGAATAAAGATATGTTGGATTTGTTATTGTGTTAACAATTTCAGAATCTTCTTTTCCTCCCTTAAAACCATAGGAAAGATAATGACCTATCTTTTCTGTGGGAGTAAAATAGATTACAGGTTTTTCTTTGAGAACATCCATTTGGACAGAAATAACATGCTGGCCCTCAAGATCAAATGAAAAAGATGTGCGCGGTACTCTCTCAAACGCACATACTAATCTTGAAAATTCTATGATATCAGCAACTTGAATGTAATGAGGTAGCTTTATCATAGATTTCTTGAAAAAATACCCCATTAAAAGGTAGTTAGATGTTATTTTCTAATCTTCATGACTCTCTTCGGTCAATTATATCATTTACTTCTGGACCAGTCCCAATAAGAGTAACTGGCACTTTAAGATTATCTTCTATTGATTTTATAAAGTATTTTGCAGGAGAGCTAAGATCCAAAAAAGATTGCATGTGCGCACATTCAGGAAAAATCACGTCAAGCTTTGTTATGGCAATTTGAGTTGCACTGTTAAGCATGATTGCTCTTTTTGCAAGTTCGAAATCAAATTCAGCTGCTCTTCTTTGTCTGCCTGTTACTGTTCCAATTTCTTGCCAACCTTTTGTAGCAGTTTGTTCTGGAGAAAGTTCGTTCTTTAGAGGACCAGTACCAACTCTAGTTACATAAGCCTTGAAAACTACCATTACATCAGTTACGTTCTTTGGTCCAAGTCCAATATCAGAACATATTCCCGATGCAGTGACATCCTTTGAGGTAACAAATGGATAGGTTCCATGCCAAAGTGAGAGAAATGTTCCTTGTGTTCCTTCGACTAGAACTTTCTCGTTCTGTTGTAAAGCATAGTTAACCGCATTTGGTACATCTTCAAGATAAAGAGCAAGTGAATCGACATCTTTGGCTAGCTTTAATGTTCTTAATGCTCGATCTGCATTAGCAGGTCCTGTTCCTGAACCGGTACTACCAATTGATTCTTTTAATCTGCCTTGAGAATCAGCTATCTTGTGTGATTCCTCAATAATTCCACATTGAAAATCTACAAATGATCTATCAGATACCCCAAACTCCTCAATCTCTTTTAAAAGAATTTCTGGACTAACAACAACTCCAGGTCCAATTAAAAGTCTAGTATTTTCATTCAAAAATGCGCTTGGCAACATTCTCACTTTGTATTTTTTGTTGTTGTATTCAATTGTGTGACCGGCATTTGGACCTGCGCCACCCCTTACAGCAATTGCAGGATTGTCTTTCATTGCAAGGTAGGAAATAATCTTACCTTTCCCTTCGTCTCCATAAAATCCACCTACAATAACTGTTGAAGGCATACATAGAAAACAAAGCTGGACCATATTTAAGCCAAATTGTACCAATACGATTTTAACAAAGAGAAGTAGTGCAATTTTGTTGTCAGAGCCAAATTATGCTGGAAATATCATAATATCATTAGCAAGTCTTCCTGAGTTTCTTAGAAACCCTATTTTGAAAAAAAGATTAATGGAATTTTTTTCAATGTCACCATCAGATAAAATTGAGATAATAAATAATGCCCTTCAGGCAGGACCTACTATTCCATTTGATAAGTTTTCAAAATTGTTTAAGACTTGGCTTGAAATTTTGAGTACTTTATCTGAAGATCAAAGAACTATCATGTTTACTACCTACATTGCTGAAATTACGGAAAATCCACAAAAAATCATTTTATTTAATTTAGATGGTATTTTGGAAGTATATTTGTCGTTAAATCAAGGTGAGAGAGATACAATTTCTAAATCAGTTAAAAAAATAATTAATTCTTTGGATGATGATAAGAAGAAGAGATTGCTTCTCGTAATACCAAATAGAGCAAGACTTGAACTTGGGATTTAAGTTGGTTTTTCTGGATTTCGTTGGCTTTCATCGGCAAAGTTTACAACATCCCCTTCTGGAGTTAAAACACCAACAAAGACTTTTTCATATTTTTTGAGAACTTTTCTGTGATCGGGCATTGACATGTCAAGCTTCATTTCATTCATAACCATAACTCGGTATTGTTTCCATTCGGCCCAACATTCATTACAACATGGATAATTTGCAGCCATTAGATCAAGTTCTACTTCTTCTGGAATCTGTTTTTTACACTTTGTACAAACTCTTGCCATAACCTGACAACAGATTATAGCAATTTATTCTTTTAATAAAGAGATATTAGAGTAATTCACGTAGATATGGTATGAAGATAAAATGCCCAAAATGCAATGATATAGCAGAGTTGGGAGATGATTTTTCATTTGTCAAATGTTCACATTGCTCACTTGATATGACATATGGGGAATATGTAAAATACCTTACATACAAAGATAGCCAATATGCCGATATTCTAGGAGATTATGCGCCTAGTACTGAAGGTACTACAGCCGGAACTCTTGACGATTGGTAGAAAAAATTTACCTGTAAGACTTAATTAATTTTGAATAAATATAGCGATAATTGGAATTTGTACTTGAGATAATTCTTAATCTTGTAGGTTTTGGAGTGGGTCTACTTATAGGAATTTTTGCATATACAGGTTTTAAAAATACAGGCAGCCCAACTCTTTTCCGTCTAACAATTGCTTTTTTGTCAATAAGCATTGGATTTGGAGTAGTAGGACTTGGATACACCATTGATTCTTTTGTAACTCATTCCGGAAAAATAGAAACTGTAGTCCAAACTTTAGGAATTGGCATTCAAACAGTAGGGTATTTTTTTATTGCCTTTTCCCATGGCATCAAGTCATTTTTCCCCAAATCTAGATATTTGAAATCCATCGCTGTGCCACTTTTTATTATTCCAGGAAATTCAATTGAGCATATTATAAGGTCAATTTCTTTTATCCTACTGGTATATGGGACAATAGAGACAATAATGTCGTATATGGAGAATAGGAAAACTAGCACGATTTTTGTTGCTTCTGGTCTAGGACTACTTGCTCTAGGAGAATTTCTTGGTTGGTATTCTGTTCTATTTCCAAAATCAGTTCTTTATATTATTTCAATCTCAACTAAGATAGTAGGATTGGGAGCACTGTTCGTACCCATCTCCAAAGTTCCACTGAGAGGTATAAAATTTGGCGGCAACATATAGAACTCATATGAGTATAATTGGCGATATACTTACCACCACAAGAGATGAGGTTCCAGATGAGGCTGGCGCAAGTGTTACCTATCTCATACGAAAAGCTAACATCTCATATGGAAGAATATCAAAAATTTTAGAAACATTAGTACAACAGGGTCTTTTAGAACAAACAAGCTCTGATAGAGCATGCAAGTATAAGATTAGCTCTAGGGGTAGAGAATTTTTGCAAGCATACCGTGGGTTCAGAGAATTTGCAGAAACCTTTGGTTTAAGAATTTAGCTTCTATCCTCTTCTACATCCTCGTATTCGTCTTCAATATCATCATCAAAATCGTCCTCAAAATTATTATCGAATTCATCAGACATAGGCAGTAAAAAAAGGAAAATTACTATTAAGGATTTAGGTTATTGTCTTTTTTAATAGTTTTGAAACATAAAATGTAGATAATTGAAGTTCAATTGATGGGTTGTTTCAACAGTTAATTTCTAGACAGCCCCTACCCAACCACCGCATGAAACACAAATGTCCATTCCGTCCTCGTCGACATATGTTTTTCCTCCAGGTGGACACTGACATTGTTGAATTTCTTCATCCATAGGTCTAGTATACATCAATCAATCTTATATTGTTTAATAACAAGACATAATTTACTTCGTATACTTTTGAAAAAATTATGATTGTTGCTTGTGATCCAGATGGGATCAAATTAGCTGCCATTACAGTAAAGAAAGGCGATTTAGTTGTATTTCCTACAGATACAGTTTATGGAGTAGGATGCGATCCAAGAAACCCAAAATCCATTGAATCAATTTATAGAATAAAGAAAAGGAGCGAATCCAAGAACCTTCCTGTACTCGGATATTCAAAAAAAGAGATAGCAAAAATAGTAATCTTTGATAAAATATCTAATAAAATTGCTGATAAATTTTGGCCTGGTCCAGTAACTCTAGTTTTAAAATTAAAGGATGAAAAAATTAAACGAGTTATGAATTTAGATGACAAAATAGCAGTACGAGTCCCGAATCACCCATGCACGTCATCCCTCTTGAAGAAATGCAAGCTTATTGTTGGAACCAGTGCAAATTATTCTGGAAATCCACCATATTCTGATCCAAAGAAGGTACTAGAAAGTTTTTCAGGATTTGATGTTTTTCTAGATGGAGGAATAATACCAAATTCTATTGAATCTACAGTTGTAGAAATAGTTGAAGGAGATTTGAAAATATTAAGACAAGGAAAAATTTCCGAAAAGGAGCTAACAGCATCATTTTGAATTTGATCATAACATGTAGTCGCCATTTTGAAGATGAAGCCTCTCAAGAGATATCTATGCTTCTGGAAAATTTGGGTGATAAAAATAATGATATAACCCCTACAAATTTTTCAGGTATTGTGACTGGTATTACCACACTTGATCCATTTTCAGTAGTTAAAAAAATTAAAGAAAAAATACTTGAAGAACCATGGAGTATGAGGTATTGTCATAGGATCATTCCAATCCAAGAAACAGTAATTACTGAAAAACAAAACATAGTGAATGCTGTACTCAACCACTCAAAAATAATGAGAACAGAAGAAACCTATAGAATAACAGTGGAAAAGAGACATTCTTCCATTTCAGCAAAGGAGATAATTGACGCTATTGCAGATAAAATACATAACAAAGTATCTCTTGAAAAATTTGATTGGGTGATACTAGTAGAAATTCTTGGAAATAAAACAGGTATTTCAGTATTAAAAGAAAATGATATTCTGAGTACTCAAAAATTGAAGCGGAGCTTATCGGAATAGAACAGCTGATTTCTCTGCAAGCAAGTCTTCAAGTGGTGTAGGAGAAATAACTGATTGTAATTGTTTTGTAGATATTCTAAACTCTTTTTTTAGAAAATCAAATTTATTCTTTGTAAAAGAGATCAATGTCATAATTTGCCTTAATTCGGAATAGAGTTTGTTAAGAGAAGAATTTTTTCCAATTACTATCAAAATAAAATTTTCTCGTTTTTTTATACCTGCTTTTTGAATTGCTTCTCTAATCTGCCTAGTGCAGGCAAACCGCATCAAAAGGTCTGTTTCAGGTTTGTTTGAAAGCATATTACCGATTTTTTGAGCTGCAAGTGAAATTGTAATAACTTTTTTTGCATGATCTAAGTTCAGAATATAAGAAGATCGTATACCTTGAATTATCAAATCCTTATGCTTTTGACGTAAATCCTCAAGAAATTTTATTGGATCATCCAAGTCATTTTTTATTTCTACCAACTCTATTCTAGTTTTGAAGATATTTAACCAAGTTCTTTTCATATTACCGCCATGAATCACAGGGATTATGCTTACTACATCCCTATCTTTAAGAACGGTTGCCAAACCTTCCAATGTAGAAGAGTCAACGCCGTTGATTGCAATTAAAATATTTTTTACGTCTAATTGAGGCAAGTCTTTTGGAACACTCTTCTGAAGGAGTTGTATTAATTGGGAAACGGTCAATGAATCATTCTCAATATCAAAGTTATCCGTAGGAAAGGATTTTTTTGTTCCTCCTAGAAGTTTTATCTTTATCATTAGTTGAAAGTAACCTCTTACCTATATTGAATTTTTGATTAAATAGGTAAAAGGAGTAAATTAAAGTATAAAATTAATTGAGTATTTCTTCTTCGTGTAGTTCTGGTTCTTGAACAGATTCTTTCGCTTCTATTCTTTGAGCTTCTTTTTCATTTCGTTCCTCAATTTCACGTTTAATGTATGTTGTAATGTATCCTGCAACCTCATTTTTGAGTCCTTTAGATCGAACAATAGCAATTTGATCAAGTACTTTTTTATTTTGTGCAAAATCAGTTCCGAACTTCTCTTTATAAAGTGTCAATACTTCTGTTGAAATTCGTTTGATTCTGTTCACGCATTCGATGGGAGGAAGGGTTTTTTATACCTATACACCAAGATAGTGCTTGCAATTTTGTTCAATTTGACAAGCCATATCATCATATGACATGTGAAAGACTTTTGCAGCACAAAATACAACACTTGGAAGAAATGCTATCTGCCCTACTTTGAATCCAAAACATCGTGAGAATTTAACAGGACCGTCTGTTTCAACAAGAATTCTTTCTGCATTAGTTTCCAAAAGTAGAACTTGTTTATCTTTTGCATATACCATTGCAGGCCCATAGGAAACAAAATAATCGCGTTCCATTGCTGTTTTTAGTTGTTTTTTACTACCTGCAAACCAATGTAGCAAGATGCCAGAAATTGAATATGACGGCAAAATAGTCATTATTTCATCTAATGTGGCTCTAGAATGGATGGAAACAGGTTTTTCCAGTTTTTCAGCAATAGATAACATTTTATGAAAAACTAACTCCTGATTTTTCAATCCAACTAAATCTGAAACATATGTTTTGTCAAGTCCAATCTCACCAATTCCTGAAATATATTTTGAATTTTCTTCTATTAGCTTTACAACAGATTCTAAATCATTGGAGGATGCATTCTCAGGATGAATGCCGACAAAAGGTAATATCAGATTACTTTTCTGACCAAGCTCAAGTGTTTTTTCCGAGCTTTTAAGATCTACAGAAACACAACAAGCTCGTATTCTCAATTTATCCATGCATTTAAGAATAAATGGAATATCTTTTGAAAATTCGTCATCGGAGAGATGTATATGAACATCGGTAAGCCAAATCATGCGAAATCTTTGTTTTTGTCCTTAAAATAGTAACAGATACAATTAGGTAAAAGTTAGATATTAGATTAGTCTGTAGAAATCGATTCCTACGTAGGTTTTTTTCCACTTGAAGTCTTTTATGAAAGTTAAGAAAAACCATTCACATGACATCATCTGAATTTGGCCTTTCTGTAATGTATCGTATTTTAAAGAAATCAGGGGCGGAACGAGTTAGTGATGAATCAGCAGACGAATTAAGAAGAATTCTAGAAGAGATTGGCGTTGCAATAGCAAAAAGTGCCGTTGAGATGTCAGTACATGCAGGAAGAAAGACTGTAAAAGCAGAAGATGTCAGACTTGCTGCAAAACAATTTGCAAAATTCTGATCTAAAAGATTTAATTGTTCATTGAAAGCTTTTTTGAGTGCGGTGAGGTGGCAGAGCGGCTATGCGTTCGCCTGCAAAGCGAATCTATAGGGGTTCGAATCCCTTCCTCACCTTTGTAATTAATATCATAATAACCAACTTTTCTAAATACACCAATTCTAACCATGTGTAATTTGACGGAAAGATACAACGGTCTATTAGAATTCATTCCTGGGGCCCGTCCCGTTTTACAACAAATTACAAATGGACAACCTCTTGAGGGTTTTGCACAAAATATTCGAGACAGTATAAGAGAATATGCTGAAGATGCTCAAAGTGAAGTAGAAAAAGGACATAACTTTCTTCATTGGGTGCTTACTAGGGTTTTTGAAGCAACCGAAGATGATGCTACAGATGCGATAGTAGATGGTGCAAATGATCTTGGTATAGATGCATATCTTCCTGTTGATTTTTCTGACGATAAAATTTACCTCTTTCAATCCAAGTATGGTACTTCTCATTCTATGGAAGCTATAGCCAAATTCAAAGAAGATGTCAGGAATTTACAGTACAAAGAAATTTCAAAAATGCGTCCAGAACTAGCTCGTTTGGTAACTCAAATTCGAGAAAAGAATCTAAAAATTGAATGTGTGTATGTGACTGATCAAAAAGTAGAATATCAGAATCAGGATTCTCTTGAGATATTTGATATTGAGATAATCGTTCAACGACTTTGGGATAGAATAAAAAAACCAGCTGCAGGTAAAAAAGCTTCCATAAAACTTGAAAGTAAATTAAGATATCAAAACACTTTACTTGGAATTTTAAAGCTAAGGGAACTAACAAACTTTGTAACAAAAAACCGAGATTATGTTTTTGAATCTAATATTAGACAATGGATGCAATTCAAAACAACAGTGAATAAAGGTCTAAGAGAGACACTTCAAGAATCACCTCACAAATTTTTCTATTATAACAATGGAATCACTATTGTTGTAAGCGATTTTGAAGAGATAGAGGAAAACTCTGTACTTTTACATGCACCACAAATAGTGAATGGAGCTCAAACATCGAATTCTATTTTGGATCATGCAAAACGTACACATAATCTGGATGGCAGTATAACGGTAACAATCATCAAGGCTGCTGATGAACAGGATCAAAATAACATTACAAAATACAGGAATTCTCAAAATGCAGTAAGAGGAAAAGATTTAGTTTCTCTCATGGATTTCCACAAATCTATTAAATCACAAATGGAAAACTTTGGATATTTCTATGAGATTCAAGCTGGCTCTTTTGATTCCAAATCAAAATCACAGCAAAGTGAGTTCTGTGGAGATTCAACCTATAACAAGTATCTTCTCGAAAATCACAAAAAAGTATTTGTTGCAAAAGATGCTATACAAGCATTTGTAGCTGGAATAGAACAACGTCCTACAGAATCATATAGTTCTCCTGCCCAATTTTTGCCACGTGGTAGTAAATATGATGAAGTCTTCAATGAAAAGCTGAAAGATGATTTAAGATTACTTTTGTATCCATATCTTGTAAAAGAATATGCCAAGAGAATACTAAATTATGGAAAGAAGGGCGGTCATAAGACAAAGAGATATGCAACACTCTTTTTTGTAGCAGTATACTTTAAGATCCTACATGAAAAAATTTTACTTACAAAAGGAGATTTCAAGGAAGACATAGCAAAGCTTGAACCAGTTTTCAAGAGTTTCAAACTAAATCAACGAATTTTAAAACTCACCGATATAGTAGTAACAAAATTTCTAGAAGATACAGTGGTAGATGATGAAATGACTGCAGCAAACACATACCATAATTTCTTTTCTCATCATGTCTGGCAGGACTCTATGGTACGAGTAATTGAGAAGAAGGTAAAACAAGAAGAAGACGAAATAAACACTATAAAAAAGATAGTGCAAGATCTTTTCTAAGTTTTTTAAATAAATAGCGGCAGATGGGTGACCGATAAGGTCTCTTGCAGGAGGTCCGCATCTAGCCATCCAGTCTACCGCGATTTTATTCTATAAAATAGTAGTATTTAACATGATTTTTATAACGAAAATTGAGGAATGTTATCGTTTTGGAAGAAGAGCCAAAGTGTTCATTATGTACTGGGCCATTGGATCATGCCTATCGTCCAATGGAAAAGTGGAATGTCAAAGGATTTTTGTGTAGTAAATGTTACTCAAAAAAAATCTCTGAATTCTATCCAGGAACTCATGAAAGAGTAAATAAATCTTAAATTTCTAAAAACCAACCAGTTGTAATTTCATTTTTATTTGACTCGTCTCCTATGCCTGTAGCATATCGCCAGACAAAAGGAGCGTTAGTTGTCATTTTATTTTTTATTTTAACAAGTGATCTCACTTCTTGATTTACATTCGTTGCAGTAGACCCACAACTTTCACAAAATTTACATTTTGAATCCAAGATCATGGGAGATGATTCAATTACAGGGTATGCCTTGCAAGCAAGAGGTCTATTTTGATATATCTTACACATATAGCCACCATGAGGAGACCTTTCGATGCTTTCAGTATCCAAAAAAGGACAAGTATTGCCGTTTGATTCTTTTCCCATAAGCTGGTATGCAATTATTGTTGTTGGTCCATCAGATTTTTCATGTGAAATACCAATACGAGGAAGAATTGTGATTTTTAGATTGTGGTTTTTTGCATATGATTCTATTTTCTCCTTTTCTTCTGGTAAAATTAGAACACCAACTTTGCCAAACTTTATTGTAGGATAATATTTTCGTTCAATACAACATTTTGAACAATCTCTAACACATTCAAAATTCACACTGTTATTGCATTAAAAATAGATAAAACTCTTGCATTACCTCGTATTTTTTGGATCAGGGGTAATTATGACCTCCGTATGCGTATAAGAATGGAAGATCAGGCGTAATACCCTTATATCACCAGATATAATATTCCGTAAATATGGTTACCTATAGAACTAGTATGCAGATAGTTAGGGATTTACTTACAGTTACTGAAGAAAGTGGGGTAAGTGGCATAAACGTAACATCCCTTCTGACAAAAGCAAATCTTTCGCATTCTAGACTAAGCAAATTTATCGATAATCTTACTGGCGCAGACCTGATAAACAAAATTGAATATGATGGTAAAAATGCCTTCGTAATAACTCCAAAGGGCAAACAATATTTGGAATCGTACAAGAACTTTCAAAGTCTTGCAGATTCCTTTGGTTTAGATCTTTAAATCAGGACAGTTTTCAGAAAAATATTTTAAAACTAGTCTAGTTTTGAACTTAATATAATACTCAGATTTTAGAAATTTATGAGTAAAATACTTGAAGCCATTGGTTTTGCTTTGATTGGAGGTATGATTTATGCTATGTTTGGCGGAGGAGCTAGTGGTCCCATGTGGAATCTTTTTTGGCCTTGTGCTGTTGGTACTTTAGGAATTGTCATGTACAGAGCAAAAAAGAAAAAATCTAATAAAAAAAATGTTTGAAAATTTTTGAATAAATCTTTTGATCGATCATGCTTTTATTTATACAAATGAATTTTTTATTTAAATTAATCAAATAGAAAAGAACCGACAGATCTATAAAGGTGGATCTTGGTGTAAGTGAAGAGGAAAAACGTGACAGAGATTTCAGTATGGTGGAAGGGATTGGGTAAGGAACTCGAAGTAGACATAGAAAACCTAGAGGAATCTGAAACATAGTACTAGAGTATAGATTTTCCCTTACTAATCAAATTAAGCAATAATTTTAATAGAAAAATGATAAAAATAGATTTCGAATTTTTAACGATAAAGCCTCGAGTGGGATTCGATCCCACGACCTAACGCTTACGAGGCGTTCGCTCTACCAGGCTGAGCTATCGAGGCACGTTCGCAATGTCATCAGAGTTTATAAAAAGCCTTTGTGCTTTGGATTCGTTGAAAGTATCCATCTCTGGTGTGAGAGGAATTTTTGGTCATGATCTGAACCTTAGTGACATAATAAAATTTTGTCAGAATTTTTCTTTGTTAGTAAAATCAAAAAAATGTGTTGTTGCTCAAGATACAAGACCCTCAAGTAAAATTTTAAGGGAAGTTGTTATTGCCTCCTTGATGGAAAGAGGACTGGACGTTTATAATTTAGGAATTGCACCAACACCAGTTGCTTTTAGAGAGTCCAGAAAATATGGTAGTGGCGTAATAATCACTTCATCACACAATCCTTTGGAATGGAATGGTCTCAAATTCATTATAGATGGAAGAGGCATAAACGAAAAAGAGTTAAAACATATTATTACAAGAAAAAGCAAATTTTCAAAAGAAAAAATAGGTTCTGAGTTCCAATCAAATTCCAGTTATATATCAGATGCCATAAAATTAATTGGCAAGGTAAAAGGATCACCAAGAGTTGCCATAGATATTGGAGGCGGAGCAGCATTTGAAGTTGCACCAAAAATGCTAGAAAAGCTCGGTTGTAATATACAGAAAATTAATGGAAAGCCTGGAATTTCTTCTCGTGGTCCTGATCCTACATATGAGGATCTTGGCGAATTAAATTTGGCAACAAAAAGATGTGACATAGGATTTGCCTTTGATCTGGATGGCGATAGACTAGTAGTTGTAAAAAATGGAAAGAAACAGGCACCAGATGTTACTCTTGGATTAGGTGTTGCAAAAGCCCTTGAGATAGGATACAAGCGTTTTGTTCTAAGTATAGATACGAGTGTTTCTGTTGAGAAATTCATTAAAACACATGGAGGTCAAGTTCAAAGATCAAAAGTAGGAGAAGCAAATGTTGTTGATTTAATGTTAAAGACCAACGCACAGGCTGGAGGTGAAGGAAGTAGTGCAGGATTTATCTTACCAGAATTCAACATGTGTAGAGACGGTCTATTGACTAGTGGGTTGATAGCTTCTATGCTTGGAACCAAAACCTTTGCTAATGTTATGAAATTCATGGAGCAGTATATTCAATTGAGATCAAAAGTTGAGGTAGAATCAAAGTTTCATAAAAAAACGTTACAAATTTTGTTAGACAAAATGAGAAAACAATACAGTAAGATAATTACACTTGATGGGATAAAATCAATCATTGATGAAGATAGTTGGGTGTTAGTGAGACAGTCTAATACTGAACATATTATAAGAATATCTACCGAATCAGATGATTTGAAGAAGGCAAAAGATATTCAAAAACAAGTTACAAAGTTGGTAAATCAAAGCTATGAGCAAGCTCGACGAAGCAGAAATAATTAGGATATTTCAGCAAAGTTTTGGAAAAAAGTCAAATTTTGTACCTGAGGATGTAGAAATTCTAAGAATGAATGAAGTTACTGTAATAGCCAAATCAGACATGCTGGTTGAAAGTACAGATGTACCACCAGGTATGAAAATTAAGGAGATTGCTAGAAAAAGCATGGTTGCGTGTGTGAGTGACTTTGCCTGTAAGGGGATAAAGCCACAATATGCTACTGTTTCCCTTGCAATTCCAAAAGGATTTTCCAGATCCAAAATAAAGAAGTTGGCTGCTGGTTTTTCCATGGCATCAAAAGAATACGGGGTAAAAATTGTTGGTGGCGATGTAAATGAGGGAAAGGAAATAGTTATCGATGTGTCCATGTTTGGGATTTCAAAAAAAATAATCAAACGGAGTGGTGCCAAGATAAATGATGTTATTATTACATCTGGCCCATTTGGCTATTGTTACGCTGGTTTGAAAATTTTTCTCAATCATTTAAAAGCAGATTCAAAGTTTACCGGAAAATGCAGAAAATATGTCAACAGGCCAACTCCCAGATTAGAATTTGGCTTGAAAATTGCGAACTATATTTCATCTTCAATGGATTCAAGTGATGGACTCTCTACTACTCTAAATGAAATGAGTAGACAGAGTAGGAAAAAATTTGTGATTACAAAACTCCCTACCAACCCTGAAGTGGCAGGGTTCGCAGAGACAAATAAAATAAAATTAACTGATCTTGTTTTTTGCGGCGGTGAAGAATATGAAATAGTAGCAACCGTCTCAAAACACAATTTGATAAGAGTTAGACAAATTGCAAAAATACACAAAATTCCCTTGTGTGAAATTGGATATGTTGCAAAGGGCAAAAACGTTGTTTTCTGTCAAGAAAATAAACTAATTCCTGTAAAAAATTGTGGTTGGCTTCATTTCAAATCCTAATGTTTTTTAAACCCATAAAGGGCTTTTGAAATGTTGTCAGAACAAGAAGTTAAAGAAAAATGGGGAATTGCCCATATCTATAGTAGTTATAACAACACAATTGTTCATATTACAGACCTCTCAGGTGCTGAAACTGTTGCAATTAGTTCAGGAGGACGACATGTAAATGCAGATAGATACGAATCTTCACCATATGCAGCCATGAAATCTACAGGTGCTGTTGTTGAAGTTGCACATGACAGAGGTTTTACTGGTCTTCACATTAGAGTGAGAGCAGTCGGCGGAGTAGGTGCCAGAGTTCCAGGTCCTGGAGCCCAAGCAGCAATAAGAGCATTAGCAAGAGGCGGTTTTAAGATTGGAAGAATTGATGATGTAACGCCAATCCCCCATGACACAACCCGCAAGAAGGGCGGTAAAAGAGGAAGAAGAGTTTAATCTTCTACTAGTTTTACTCTTACTTTACAATTCTTATATTCAAAAAAGTTCATTAGAAAATTAACAAATTTATCTTCAAATTTTTTTCCTTTGGAGATTGTAATCTGATCAGCAAGTTTTTGTTGCATAGCAAAAAGCAATTCTCCTTTGAATAATATTTTAAAAAAAGCCCATCCAAATCTTTCTATTGGATCACTGATCAAAAAACCATCTTTTATTCCACATAATGATTGAAGGCTTTCCATTGCTAATGAAACAAGTTCTTTATCACTTTGATATTTTGTTGTAGCAATTTCAACAGTTACTGCCTTATAGCTCATAGCATATTCATTTCTTTACCTCTTTTTGTCTTTAACTAAATCTTCCTAAAGCCACATATTCTTTGAATGGCAGATCCAAGATTTCGATCTTGTGTTATTCTTTGTTAATTATATCTGAAGATTACAGAGTGTTTTGTTCAGAAGTTTCTTGCGAAGAGCTTTCGCCAGTTTCCATTGTGCGTTCTTTCAATTTATCAGACCACGAAACAAGCTTTCCATCTTCTTCTACATGAATAGTAGTTTCTACTCGTACTCTAATGTCAAGAGAACGGAAGAGAGTAAGTAGTTTTCCACCATCAATTGTTTCTGTAACCTCTCCTGACTGAATAAGCTCAGCAAGCTTGGCTACAACTAATTGAGTTTCATTTGGAAATTGGGTTTCTGCATTTTGAAGAACTTCCAGACCTCGATAACCTAATTGTTTTATGAGAATTTCCCTTGGAGAAGGAACGTCTGGTGAAGAAAGTTTCTGTGCCTTTAGGCCTTCTTGTTTTTGTTGTTCGTTGATATTTTTTTGCATCTCACGCAATCTTTTTGCTTTGAGAAACTCTAATTCCTTATCTTCTTCTGTCATCCCTTAATTACTCCAATTGGAACAAGTTTTGCAACTTTGGTAGCGATTCCAAGTTCATGTGATACATTAGCAACAGCGTCCACGTCTTTGTAAGCTTCTGGTGTTTCTTCCACCACCCCTTCTCTTGTAAGAGCCTTGATGATAATTCCTTTATCGCCAAGTGATTTTTGTACTTGTACATCAGTAAAGCTCCGTCTTGCTGCAGATCTTGACATCATTCTTCCTGCTCCATGTGCTGTTGAACCAAAGCTTAGATCCATTGAGTTAGGTTGCCCCAAAAGAATCCAGCTGCCAGTACCCATAGAACCAGGAATAAAGACAGGTTGACCCAAGTCTCGGTATTTTTGTGGTATTTCATCTCTTCCTGCTGGAAATGCTCTGGTAGCGCCTTTTCTATGTACCACTACTGATTTTAGTTTGCCATCGATTTTGTGTTTTTCTACCTTTGCAATATTATGAGCAACATCATAAACTAGTTTCATATCCAAATCTGCCTCAGATTGTTTGAAAACACGTTCAAAGGCTTTTCTTGTCCAGTGAGTGATCATTTGTCTATTACTCCACGCAAAGTTCAGCGCAGCAAACATAGCCTTTCGATATGATTCCCCTTCTTCAGATGAATTTGGTACACATGCTAACTCTCTATCTGCCAAAGTGATATTGTATTTTTGTAATGACTGTTCAGAAATTCTAAGATAATCACTACATACTTGATGACCAAAACCTCTTGATCCACAATGAATCAAAATAGTAATTTGTCCTTCGTTGTAGATGCCCATTCTTGTTGCCGCTTCCTTGTTATGTATTTCTTGTACTTTTTGAACTTCAAGAAAATGGTTACCTGAGCCAAGACTGCCAAGTTGAGGAGCCCCACGTTTTCGTGCTGTTGGAGAAATTTTATTTGGATCAGCATTTTTTATCTGCCCATTTTCTTCACAAACATCTGCATCATCATTTGAACCGTAACCATGATCTATTGCCCAGCGTACTCCTTTAACCAATACTTCATCAAGTTCAGAAAAATTCAATTTGACAGCTCCTTTTGATCCAACGCCGGATGGAATTGAATTGAAAAGTTCTGTTACAAGGTCTTTGAGTTTTGGCCTTACATCTTTTTCATTAAGATTTGTTCTTATCAGTCTAACACCACAATTAATGTCGTAACCCACGCCACCCGGACTAATCATTCCTTCTTCGGCATCCATTGCAGCAACTCCCCCTACAGGAAATCCGTATCCCTCATGTCCGTCTGGTAAAACTACAACGTGTTTTTGAACTCCAGATAAAGTTGAGACATTTATTGCTTGAGTAATCGTTCTATCAGTCATCATTTTTTGCATCAATGCCTCATCTGCATAAATCGTTACAGGAACTTTCATTCCTCGGTTGGAATCAGCTTCAATTCTATATTCCATATTGCCAATTTTTTTTGGAATTATTGATGACATCTAGAACAGTGAAAAAATGCTGGATCCATTATAAAAATGACAGTTTTATGCGATCTTTTTCTCTATGCTCTCATCTTTACTTAATATATCATAATCACAACGTACGATGTTATCTAGTTGTGAAATTTTTTCGTCGCAGTAGATGGGTCTTGCTTTTTTGCTACAACACCATAACCTAAAATCGCCAAACCAGAAACTGCTAAAGTTATGAAGCCATATTGTGTAACTTTAATCATTTTCTCCATCGCTGGATGATTAATTCCTAAAAAATTAGAGTTTAGATCTCCTTCAGTTACTCTTGGGAAAAGTTGTGGTATGAAAGCGGTTAAGTAATTTTGTATTTGTACTATGAGATTTGGTGAATTAAAATATCCATATGTTGAACCAAGAAGAAGAACCACTCCTAAGACTAGTTCTAAAAGTTTCACTACTCAATAATAGTAATTGAATGTAATAATCAATTGTTTGTAATAACTTTAACATTCGTTTTTAGATATCATAATGATTCTTCTTTCCCTTGAGAATCATCTCCAGTATTATAGATAAAACCCATCTGGATGATCAGGCATGTCCATTGTTCCTTCGTTGACGTAAGTAGGTTTATTTTCCTTATCGAGTTCAAATTTGTTATGCCTATTTTACCTATTGATGGTGGACGATATGGCACCAAAGAAATGCGGGAAATTTTTGATGAAGAAAAGAAAATTCAGTATCAGCTCGAAATAGAAGCAACTACAGCAGAATCTCAAGCAGAAATTAGCATGATCCCAAAGAATGCAGCACAAAATATTGCAATGATGGCACGTTCTGGGAAGGTAACTTCCAAAAGGATCAAAGCGCTTGAAGCAAAAAGTGACCACGACACTGCAGCGTTGGTTGAAGCTCTAAGCGAATTGTGCAAACCGACTGCAAAGCCATGGGTACATTATGGTCTCACAAGCAATGACCTTATAGATACAAGTAATTCGATGCAGATAAGAGATGCTTTTAAAATTATAGAACCAAAGGTTGCCAGATTAGCTATTATTCTAGCAAAGCTTGCAATGAAGTTTAAAGATACTCCAGCTGTAGGAAGAACACATGGACAACATGCAAGTATCATTGCATTTGGTTTAAAATTTGCAAATTGGGCTTCTGAGATGTCAAACCATGTAGAAAGAATAGAAGAATGCAAAAAGAGGGTTTTGGTTTGCAAAACTTTGGGTGTAGTAGGTACAGGTTCTCTTATGGGTTCAAAAGCACTTGAGGTTCAAAAAAGGACTGCAAAGAAACTCTCTTTGTACCCAGCTGAAGTCACAACACAGATTGTGGCGCGAGAAAAATATGCAGAATATGTATTTTGTATTGCTTTGATTGGTGCAACGTTAGAAAAAATTGCTGTAGAGATACGAAATCTTCAAAGAACAGAAATTGGAGAAGTTGCAGAACCTTTTAAAAAAGGTCAGATGGGAAGTAGTGCTGTTCCGGTAAAAAGAAATCCTACAAAAAGTGAACGCGTTACATCATTATCAAAAATACTGCGAAGTCAAATCAACATATCATTTGAAAACATCCCGCTATGGCATGAAAGAGACCTTTCAAACTCTGCCAATGAGAGATTCACTATTCCAACAAGTTCTATTTTGCTTGATGAAATGCTAGAAGCCATGACCAAAATTATTTCTGACCTTTATGTAAACAAGGAAAGAATGAAGAAAAATCTAGAGATTACAAAAGGACAAATTTTTGCCGAATTTGTGCTTGATGCCTTAATCAAAAAAGGAGTACCAAGATTAAGTGCGTATAGAGATATCCAGCGAGTAGCTTTTGCGGCTTCTGATAAAGGTCTTGAGTTTTTAGATGCAATAAAAAAAGATGCTGCAATAACATCGCATCTTAACATTAAAGAAATAGAAAAAATTTTTGTTCCAGAAAATCGTTTGGGAGCATCAAGTATGATAATCACCAGAGTCTACACAAAAGTAAAGAAGACCTGTTCCAAATTTACCTGATCTTCATTAGCGTTTTGTGTATAAGTGAACCATACTGAAGAGCTTTTTTGCGCTTATTTGAAGAAATTTCTGGAACCCCTATTTTTAAAGCAAGTTCTCGGATTATGTGTTTTCGCAAAAGATCATTAGAGTCATGTATTTTATTTTTGAGTGGAATTTTTTTGGCAAATTCAATAAAATCTGATGAAAGAAACGGTTGTATCAGTACAACTCCAAATTGAGAAGCAACCTCATTTACTGCTTTCATCATTTTGATCTCATTTTCAAGTTTTGATTCCATGAGTTCCATTACTTCAGCTTCTCCCGATTTTATTGCGTTTCTGTATGCATTGTAACCACAGAATAGCTCATCTATGCCATTTGCAGTAATTACTTTTTTTATATCAAAATGTTTTGCGAGTTTAGATACATAATAAAACGCAATACTGTTTTCCAACCAAGATAAATTATCTGTTTTAATTATTTTTTTTATCTCTCTTGAAACTTTTAGAAAATTTGTTAATTTTATTTTTTCAATTTTATGATTATATCCAAATATTTTAGATATTTCCTGGGAGAACATTATGTCGTGCGAGTCTTCAAATCCAACGGTTAGCAAAGTTATTTCATAGCCAAGATCGACACAAATTTTTGCAAGTAGAGAACTATCTACACCTCCAGAAAAAGCTATGCCTATTTTTTTGTCTGTAACTGATCTTTTGATGGATTGAATAATTTGAGTATGAAGTTCAGATACAAGATTATCCATTTTGTATCTGATAAAAAACCACCCTAAGTGAGTTGTGGTTATTTTGACAGTTAAATAACAGCCCTACCAAATTATCTCATGACAATGGCAAAGTTATCAGATGAACAGATAAGAAATGAATTGGGAAATTTGCCTGGGTGGAGTGTAGTAAATGGAAAACTGCACAAAGAATTCATCTTCAAGGACTTTATAGAAGCATTTGGATTCATGACAACTGCTGCTTTACATATAGAAAAGATGAATCATCATCCAGAATGGTTCAATGTTTATAACAAAATAAAGATAGATCTTGTAACTCATGATGCAGGTGGGATAACACAGAATGATGTCAACCTTGCAAAAACCCTAAATTCCTTATCATAAACAGGCCTCAAATGGAATAAAAATTCATAATTTTTTATTTGAATTCTGTACAGAATTTATATACAGTGGAATACCAAATTTTCTAAAATGGCAACAGGTTCAGCAATTTTGGATTCTGATTTCAGATATACTGATAGAAAAGGCAACCTTTTCAGAACTAGAACAGAGCTTTCTATTGCCGAAATGCTCTCCTTTTTAGATGTAAAATATGAGTATGATTATAAATTAGCTCTTAAAGATGGAAAGAAAATTTCTGTCGATTTTAAAACTGAAAAAGGATTCATTGAAGTCATAGATGATGAAAGAGACATTATAAAATACAAAGAATTGAAAAATAATTTTCCAGACATACAAATAATTGGTATTGGACATCCAAACTATGCAGCAAGGATAAAAGAACTCGATGATGTAATACTTTACAAAACAAAAGAAGTTCAAACTGGATCTATATTCATTGAAGACCCATCATTTGCGTTTGATTATGCACATATACTTCCTCTAGTTGAAAAATGCTCTATACTTCATGGTCATACATCTTCTGTCATGGTTGAGTTGGTGGGTGAAATGAAGAATAACCTACTCATTGATTTTGGAGAAGCAAAAAAAATCATAAAGGAAATAATTTCAATTTTAGATCACAAATTTTTCATAAATGAAAAATACCTCATAAAAGACGACGGCATCCACTACAAAATTGCTTTTGATGGTCCAAAGGGAATGTTTGATTTACAAGTACCAAAAAATACGACATATCTACTTGAAGGCGAAGCCACAGTAGAAAATCTTTCTACAGAAATTATTAAACTCCTTATACCAAAAATGCCAGAAAATATTGAGGCAGTAGGTGTCTATATCTACGAAGGATATAACAAAGGAGCCCATATTTTATCACACATCTCTAAATCCTAAGACATGGAACCAAAGATCAAAGAGACAGCGTGGAATCCAGAGATTGAAAAAAATATTCTAAAACAATGGCATGACTCTAACCTTTATGATTTTCACCCTGAGGGAGACGTTTTCGTAATAGATACACCCCCTCCATATCCATCTGGAAGACCATGGCACATAGGAGCTGCAGCTCATTATGCACAGATAGACATGATTGCAAGAACAGCAAGAATGTCAGGCAAAAATGTACTTTTTCCAATCGGAATAGATAGAAATGGATTGCCTGTTGAGATGTATACAGAAAAAAAATACAACATCAGAATGCGGGAAACTGACAGAGGCGAATTTTTGAGGATGTGTGCAAATGCGTTAGATGACCTTGAAGCAGAAATGATTGAAACAATGACAAGTCTCGGGCTTAGTGGAGATTTTTCTAATTATTATAGAACAGATTCAGAAGAATATCGCACTCTTACACAATCAACATTCATTGAGCTTTGGAAAAAGGGAGCAATATATCTAGCAAATAGACCAACTAATTATGACTGGGTTACTGGCACCACAATTGCAGATGCAGAAATAACTTACGTAGAAATTCCAACAAAGTTAGTGTACATGAAATTCAAAATTAAAGACAGTGATGAAACTATTCCAGTAGCAAGTACAAGACCAGAACTTTTATGCTCTTGTCAAACCATAATTGTCAATCCAGATGATGAAAGATACACGGATGTGATTAGTAAAAAGGCCATCATTCCTTTAGTTAATAGAGAAGTAGAAATTAGAGCACATCCATCTGCAGAAAAAGAATTTGGGTCGGGAACCGTTATGGTTTGTAGTTATGGTGATCAAAAGGATGTTGCTCTCTTTAGAGAATTAAAGTTGCAAGAAATAGTCGCTATTGGGAATAATGGTCGAATGACTGATGTCGCAGGACCATATTCTGGATTAAAAGTAAAACAGGCCCGAGAAAAAATAATAGAGGACTTGCAGAACCAAGGCTTTGTAGAAAAAGTAGATAACATAAATCATCGTACTCCTGTTTCTGAGAGAAGTAAAATTCCTATTGAAATAATACCTATGGAAGAATATTACCTCAAGCAAAAGGAATCAGTCTCAAAAATTCGAGAAATAGGTTCAAAAATTGTCTTTCATCCTCCTATGCATAAACAAATACTGATGAATTGGTTGGATTCAATAGCAATAGACTGGCCTATTTCAAGAAGAAGGTACTATGGAACTGAGATTCCGATATGGTATTGTGCAAAGTGTTCTGAACCTCACGTACCAGAGCCAGGAAAATACTACCAACCATGGAAAGATCCTTCACCAATATCAAAATGTTCAAAATGCGATTCAAGTGATTTCGTTGGAGAGGATAGAACTTTTGATACATGGATGGATTCTAGCGTTTCACCTCTTTTTGTTTCAAAATATAAAAAAGATGAAGAGTTTTTCAAAAAAACATATCCTGCAACAATAAGACCACAATCAAAGGACATAGTTCGAACCTGGCTTTACTATACCATACTAAGATGTGAACAACTTACTGGCAAGGCACCATGGTCTGAAGCATGGATAATGGGATATGGTGTGGATGAGCATGGAACGAAGATGAGTAAGAGCAAAGGAAATGTTGTAGATCCCTTGCCAATCATACAAAAGTTTGGAGCAGATACCTTCAGATTCTGGAGTGCAAGTGAAATTAATCTAGGATATGATTTTAGGTGTTCGGAACAAAAAATTGAAACAACAAAAAAATTTCTCAGCAAACTTTGGAACATCTCTAGATTCCTTTCTGGCTTTACAGTTTTAAAATCTGGAAAACCAAGTCCAGCTGATAATTGGATTCTTTCTGAGCTAGACAAGCTAATAATAGAATGCAAAAAAGGTTATAGTGAATACAACTTTTTTATTCCGGCTACGGCAATCAGGGAATTTACCTGGAATCTCTTTGCTGCACATTACATAGAGATGACAAAAGGACGTGCATATGGAACAGGTTTTTCAGAAGAAGAACGAGACGGTACAATTTTCACACTTCATAAGGTGCTGTCTACAGTTTTGCGTTTACTTGCTCCAATTACTCCTTTTATCACTGACTATTTGTGGCATAATCTGTACTCTGACAAAACAATACACAATGAAAGATTTGTCAAAGAAGAAGATTACGAAGATTGGACAATATTTACAAAGGAAATTTTAGAATTTAATTCAAATGTGTGGAATAAGAAAAAAGAAGCAGGTTTGTCTTTGAAGGATTCAATCAACATTCAGATTCCTCCCAACCTGGCACCATTTGCAAAAGATCTACAAGTCATGCACAACCTAAAATAGTTATTTTGTAAACAACTAACCATTGAAGGCAGTTGTCATTAGAAAACATGGCGGTCCTGGTGTATTATCCTATGAGAATGTTAAAAATCACGTACCAAAAAAAGATCATGTAATCGTTAAAGTAGATTATTGTGCAGTAAATCACCTAGACATATGGGTTAGAAACGGATTGCCTGAAAGAAAAGTTTCCTTTCCACACATTTTGGGCTGCGATATTTGTGGAACTTTGGTAGAAAGTTTTGGAGGTTTCAAAAAAAATGAAAAGGTGGTAGTGTATCCTGCGGTAGAAAGCGGTGTTCCAAGAGTTTCATATTCAATCATTGGTGGA
>Ga0137415_10001293_pt1 | contig 24674 bp, 18 predicted proteins | sample CZODoug3_1_1_16f_FD_183082 | JGI IMG/M metagenome (GOLD analysis project Ga0137415, IMG submission 183082) | Vadose zone soil fungal communities from Angelo Coast Range Reserve, California, USA - CZODoug3_1_1_16fungal (Hybrid Assembly) | ecosystem: Environmental > Terrestrial > Soil > Vadose...
GCAGCGCGCACAAGGCTTCCACGCTTCCGTTCTTCAAACGCGGGAACGCAACTGTGCCGAACTCGAGCGGCATCCAGTCGAGATCGTCACGCGCGTTGAAGAAAGCATTGAGCAGCCGCCTGTTCGTTTCCAGCAAGCGGCGGGCATGCGCGGCAATTTCATCGAGATGCTCCAAGGCGATGCAACTCAAACGCTCCGCGGCATGAGCCGGGATGACGCCGAAAAGGTCGTTGAGATACCATAGCTTTTTCGCCAACGCAGGCTCTGCCAAGACCCACCCGCAACGCAAACCGCTTAGACCGTAAACCTTGGTCAGACTGTTCGTCGTGATGAACTCTTCGCCAAGATGAAAGGCCGTCGGCGGGGCATCGTCAAAGAGCGCGTCGAGATAAACTTCGTCAACCAGAACTCGTGCGCCGACTTCTCGCGCAATCTTGCCTAACTGTTTGAGCGCTTCGTTCCGGGCCAGCGCACTCGAAGGATTGTGCAGGTTGGTCAGAATGATCAGACGCGTGCGGGTGCTTGCGGCCCGCGCGACTTCATTTGGATCGAGACGAAAGCCGTCCTCGAATGAGCGCGTGAATCTCTTGACCTTCGCACCGAGATATTGCGCCGTCGAGACGAGCAGCTCATAGGTTGGCTGCTCGATTAGCGCTTCGTCTCCGGGTCTGAGCGTGGCGGCCATCGCGAGATGATTCGCCATCGAAGTTCCCGTTGCCGCCACGACGCAATCTGGCGACACGCCACATTTCTTCGCCAGGGCCTTCTGCAAAGGCTCATAGCCGTAGAAGCTCGGGCCTGTCAGTTCGAGGTTGTCGATCTTAACGGGAAGTTCGGCCAGCGGAAGAGGCTCGAGTCCGCTCGACGCGAGATTGAATCGGGCCTGCAAGTGAGTTTTGGCCCACTGCATGTACGCAGAACTCATCACGCGCTCGGTCTGTTTGATCATCTGCGCCCCCACCATCGCCAGAAAAAGTAAGCGGGAATTCCGGTTACGACGATGACTAATCCGATGGCGCTGTTACGTGGATATTTGTAAACCGTGCCAAGCACCGTCAACGCGCAGGCCGCGACGAATAATCCGGTCGTCACCGGATGGCCGGGTACGCGAAAGCCCTCGATACTCACATCGCCCGTCGAGTTAATTTTATCATTGTCTGTTCGACCTCGGAAAATAAAAAGCGAGGCTGCCGTCAACCCGAACCAGATGAAGTCAACCGAGACGACGTAGTTCAGTATCTGTTCGTACTTGCCCGAAACTGCGATCACAACCGCCAGGATTCCTTGCAATGCAATCGCCAGTGCCGGCACACGCGTGCGCGGGTGGAGCCACGCCACGCGCTTAAAAAAAAGACTGTCTTTGGCCATCGCAAAATAGACTCGCGGCGCGGTCAGCATTCCTTGGCTCAGAAAACCGAGCGTCGAAATGGCGATGCCCAGCGCTATCAACGCCGCTCCGCGCTCGCCGAACGCCAGACGCATCACCGATGAAGCAGGCGTCGCAGTCGCCGCCAGCTCGCTTGGGCCGAGCGCATAGAGATACGCGAAGTTGACGGCCAGATAAAGCAGCACAACACCGCAGACGCCGATCAATAATCCGCGCGCCAGATCACGACGCGGCTCGCGCATCTCGCCGGCCACGAAGCTCGCGGTCTGCCACCCGCCGTAGGCGAACATGACAGGCGTCATCGCCGCTCCGATCGCCGTGAGCAAATTTAAAGAGACCGGCTCGTCCAGCGCGGGTGCAGCCATGAGATGCGGCGCTCCGATAAAAAATATCCCGCATCCTACGAGCATCGCAATCGCCACAATCTTGAGCGTCATCAAAGCATTCTGCACACTGCTGCCGGCGCGAACTCCCAGGCAGTTGACGATCGTCAACAATCCCAACGCAAGCGCAGCCACAGCCTGGCCACTCAGGGAAGCGTGCGTGATCTCGAGAAAATAATGCGAGAACGTGACGGCGACGGCAGCCATGCCGCCCGTTTGCACCACGAGCAATAAAGCCCAGCCGTAAAGAAAAGCGATTGATGGATGGTAAGCCTCCCGCAAGTAAGCATACTGACCGCCCACGTCCGGGTATCTGTCCGCCAGCTCTGCGTAAACAAATGCGCCCAGGAGCGCGATCACGCCGCCGGCGAACCACACGCCCAAGATCAAAAACGGCGTGTGAACCTGCCGCGCGACGACGTAAGAGTTAATGAAAATGCCGGAACCGATGATCCCGCCCATCACGATCATCGTCGCATCTAACAAGCCGAGCCGGCGGGCCAGGTGAGATTCGGCTGCTGATTTCTGCGGAATCGTCTTAATGATTGCCAGGATCGACAATCGCTATTGGCATTGGCAAACCCGAAATATAAATGAAGGTGACTGGATCAACGCGAGCAAGTCATCTCTTTGCTGAAAGAGTCTCAGGGGAAAGTTCTCGAACCGGCCATTTGATTTCTGATCGGAATTTCTCCATCCCGTAGTTCGACGGATAAAGGGGGGCCAACATAGATCGTTTCGCCCGGTAAAAAGGTGTTGCCAGGCCGCTTCTATTATGCAAAGTGCATAACGCATGATGCGTAATACAAGAAATCCCTTCGAATATGGAGGCGTCGTCAGCGGCGAGGGATTCTGCAACCGAGAGAAAGAAAAAGCCGATTTATCCAAAGCGATTCGCAATCGAGAGAAATTGTTCGTTTTCTCTGAACGGCGTTTTGGCAAAACCTCGCTCATTCAAAGCGTCTTGGCCCGCTTGTCGAAGAAGCGAACCCTCGCGGCCTATGTCGATCTTTGGCCAACGGACAACGAGGCTACCTTTGTGACAACGATCGCGAAGGCCATCGCTGAATCGATGAGCACTTCCGTGCAAAAGCTTTTGCAAACTGGGAGGCAATTTTTCAGCAACCTCGCACCGACTGTAACGGTCGATGAGGAAGGCAAACCAGAAATTGGTTTCGGAGTTACCAGACGCAGCCATTTAAGCACAGCGCTCGATGAGGTGCTGGAGACTCCGGCAAAAATCGCGGCAAAGGGCGAGCAGGATGTTGTGATTGTCTTTGACGAGTTTCAACAAATTCTCGAATACGGCGATGACCGGGTAGAAAAAAAGCTCCGCAGCGTTATCCAGAACCATCGCCATGTCGCGTACGTTTTTCTCGGGAGCAGAAAGCATCTCATTCAAAAGATGTTTACCGACCGCTCCCGGCCCCTTTACCGTGCCGGCGGCCATTATCCGCTCGGCCCAATTGCCGAAGAACATTGGGTTCCATTTATTCGGGAAAGATTTGCGGCGGCGAATAAAAAGATTGGCAATCAGTTCATCCATTCGATCTGCGAGCAAACGCAAGGACACCCGTTCTACACGCAACATCTCTGCCATGTTCTTTGGGAACTCTGCGAACCATCTACGGCCGTCGACGACGAATTGATCAAGACCGCCATTCGTGTGCTGCTCGAACGGGAAAGTTACGCTTACTCGACTTTGTGGGAATCCCTCGCGACAAATCAGCGCAAGTTTTTGAAGGGGTTGGCGAGCGAGACGGCCAGAGTGAAACCGTTCGCGGGAGAATTTTTGCGTCGTCACGGCCTCGGTTCTCCCTCAAACGCCCAGCGCGCCGTGGACGCGCTGCTGGAGAGGGATGTAATCGATAGAGACAATGGGTCGTTTCTTATCACCGACCGCTTCTTCAGATTATGGTTACAGACCGTGCAATTGCGCTAATCGAGAAAGCCGGGCTTCAGTGCCATCCGCAGTGGAAGTTTGGGCAGCCAAGGAACACAAACGCGATCAGAACCGCCCTTGCTCGAACGACGGCTCGAATTTGATGCTCGATGACGTCTCTCGTTCTCAAATGACGAATTACCGCGTCACCGGGCCGAGCGCGCCGCCTTTGGCCTCCACCACGGCGCGCCCCGCGTTGCGATCACTAATCACAAATGTGTTGTTCTCCCCCAACTTCGACCACGGACCGCGCGGCACCTCGCTGAACTCGACAAACTTCCAGTTGGTCACATCCGTTTCCTCCAAGCCGAGGTAATCGCGCACGGCCGGAGAAACATCGAGACCGGCCCCTTTGTTCAGATTGGGTTTCGGACGTTCGTTGCCAAAAACGTACTGCCAATGATCGGTCCGAAACGGGCCCGCATCTTCCCATTGCGCATAAACCGTTCGATTGCCTTTGCAGATCGCGATCCATCGACCTTTGCAAGTGGAAACGGCCGGGCCCTGGTACGCTTCCCTGAACCACGGAACGACCCGCGGCGCTTCGGGTCGATGGCCAGTGGCCGCCTTGTCGTTGTAGGGGAGCGCGCAGTAAAACGGATTCTGCCGCGGCGTGAATTTTACCGGAATGTAATCACTCCGATGCGCGCGATTTGGATCGTCAAACCCGCCATAACTTCTGGTCCAATCTTTGTCCCAGGAGCTCGAGCGGTTCGGCACGGGATTGTTTGCGCTCGGTTCTTCCCCGATCCAAAAGACGGTTGTCACGATGTTTCTTTTCCACGGATAACGCTCTCCCGCCTCGGGCGGAGGTGGCGACCAATGCCCCGGCGTGAACGCGAGCGAATTAACATTTAGCAGAATGTCCTCCGACAATCTGTCCGATTTTTTGCTGGCCTTCACTTTGGCAGGCTCCGCTTTTTTTGGCGTCGAGTGCGCAAAAAGAGACGAAATCGACGACAGCAGGACCGCGATTGTGTGAGTAATGGTTCCGGGTTTCATTTTGTAACCGCCCCGGCGCAACGCGCTGGGACGAAGAGACAACGTCTCTATAATTAATTCGGTCGCGACGACGCGGATGCGCGTAAATCGCGGCAAGTTTTCAGAGGCACCGAGGAACACCCAAATCTCGACGCAAACTGGGCTCAGTCAAGAAATTTTCCCGGATTTAAAATTCCGTGCGGATCGACAATCTGTTTGAGCTTGCGATGCAGCTCACGCGAGACCTCGCTCGTCGCCTCGGGCCACCAGCGTTTTTTCGCCAGACCAATCCCGTGTTCGCCCGTGATCACCCCGCCCCAGGCGAGAACTTGCGCAAAAAGTTCATCGAGAGCGCGCTCCACTTTCTCGCGCACGGCCACGTCACGATTGAAACGATCCGCCATGATGTTGACGTGAATGTTTCCATCGCCGGCGTGGCCGAAACAGGCGATCGGAAATCCATGTTTTGTCTGAAGCTTGCCTGCGAATTCCATCAGATCGACAAGGTGACTGCGCGGCACAACCACATCCTGATTCAATTTCGTTAGGCCAGTCGCGCGCAATGAATTGCTGAACCCACGGCGCAACGCCCACAGTTTCTCGCAATCGGCTTCGCCAGTCGCCATCTCGAGCGCGTTTGGTTTTTTCCTTGTCAGCAATTGATAAATTGCCGCCGCTTCGCTGCGCACGCTCTCGTCCTGGCCGTCAAGGTCGACCAGCAGATGGGCGCTGCCCGGTGGCACAATCATCTTGCCCAAGTCGCGCCGCGCCGCATCGAGGGTGAAGTGGTCCGCCATTTCAAGTGAAGAAGGCAAAAATCCCGCGGCAAAAATTTCCTGCACCGCCTCCGCGGCTTGTGTGGTCGTTGCAAATGCGGCCGACAAGGTCGCGCGCGCCGGCGGCAGCGGCAGCAAGCGCAGCGTAATTTCCGTGACGACGCCAAGCATTCCTTCCGAGCCGACAAACAGACCGATCAAATTGAACCCGGTTTTATTTTTGTGCACGCGCCCGCCGGTCCGCAGCACATCGCCGTTCGCAAGCACAACTTCGAGGCCGATCACATAATTGCGGGTCACGCCGTACTTCAGGCAGCGCGGACCGCCCGCGTTCGTGGCAATGTTTCCGCCAATGCTGCAATCTTTCATGCTCGCGGGATCGGGCGGATAAAATAACTTCTGCGCCCGGGCCGCCGCTTTCAGATCGGCCGTGATCACGCCCGGTTCGACAATCGCAATCGCGTCCGCGAAACTGATTTCCTTGATGCGATTCATGCGCATCAGTGAAAGCGCGATGCCTTTTCGCACGGGAACACATCCGCCGACGTAACCAAACCCGGCGCCGCGTGCCGTGACCGGAATTTTTTCCTGCGACGCAAACTTCAGTAGCTTGGTCACGTCGGTTGTCGATCTTACGAAGACGACAACTTCCGGTTCCTCCGCCGCGAACCATTTGTCGCCGCTGTGCGCGGCGAGGATTGCCGGGGCATCGCTGACACAGTCCGTTCCCAGCAACTCGATGAGCTGCTCCTTCATTTCATTGTTGGGAGTTGGATGTTCGACGTTCGGTGTTCTTGCTGCGCTTCGAAAAACTTCCAACATCGAACATCGAACGAATGAAGTCTCTACACCCCCATGATCTGATAGCCGCCATCGACGTATATGACCTGACCGGTGATTGCCGCCGCGCCATCGCTCGCGAGAAAGACACCGGTCTCACCGAGCTCGGCGGGATCGCAGCTTCGCTTGAGCGGCGCGCGTTCCTGATAATGTTTTAACATCGACATGAAACCGCTGATGCCGCGCGCGGCCAGCGTGTTCACCGGTCCGGCAGAAATGCAGTTGACGCGAATTTTTTTCGGACCGAGATCGTAAGCGAGATAGCGCGTGCTCGCTTCCAGGCTCGCTTTCGCCACGCCCATCACGTTGTAATGCGGCACCACTTTTTTGGAGCCGTAATAAGTCATCGCGACGATGCTCCCGCCGTTGGCCATCATCGGGGCAGCCTCGCGCGCAAGCGCGACCAGCGAGTAGGCGCTGATATCGTGCGCAGTGCGAAACGCTTCGCGCGTCGTGCTCAGGAAATCGCCTTCGAGCGCTTCCTTAGGCGCGAAGGCAAGCGAGTGCAGCATAAGATCGAGATGATCGGTTTCGCCCCGAACTTTCTCGAAAAAGCTTTTGATCTCCTCGTCGCTCGAAACGTCGCACGAAAAGAGCGGCGTCTTCTCGCCGAATTCGCCGACGAGTTCCTCGACATTTTCCTTTAGGCGCGCGCCTTGATAATTGAAAATGAGGCGCGCGCCGGCCGTCGCCCACGCTTTCGCGATCGCCCACGCGATGCTGCGTTTATTGGCCACGCCAAAAACGATGCCGGTTTTTCCGGCCAAGACCTGTGCAGTCATAACGCAGTGACAATACGCAGGATTAATTCACCGCAAAGCTAGTGTAACGGCGGTGTATGACCGCCGAGAAAATGCAAATAACTGCGACGCTCATAGAGCGCCGCTACAATAATTCAGCAGGCGATGGCGTGACGCCGGCAAACGCCGGAAAGCATTTCCCAAAGCGCGTCGAGAATGCGCCGCACTGCCGCTCGCACGCTGTCAATGTTGTGATTGTCAATGTACGACGCGAGGATTTTGCGTTCGGCCGCAGAATGTGCGCGATCGGCTTCGATGTGGACACTGAAGTATTCGTAATGTTCAGGATCGGTGAAACCGTAATGTTTCTTCAACCCGTCGATCTTCGATTCGCAGATTGCGGGAATCTGACTCTCGTAGGCGTAAAGCCCCGCGAGGCCTTCCGCGGTGGATCCACCGCGACAAACCGATCGGAGAGTGTCAATCAAGTTTTTCGTCTCCGGTTGTTTCTCTGTGTTCCACACATCGACCTTCGAAACGCCGAGGCCTTCCGCGAAGGTGAGCCAGAGTTCGGGATGATTCGGCGAACCGGCTTCCTCATCAATCAAATTGGAAAGCAATTGTTTTCGCGTCGCTTGATCGTCGCATTTCGCATGCACCGCCGACAGGTAGGTCGGAAACGCCGCGACATGGTGATAATACTGTCGCGCATAATCCGTGAGCGCTTCTTTGCCGAGCTCACCGCGCGTCCACGCGAGATAAAACGGGTGCCTTAAGAGATGTTTGGCCGCGATTTCGCCGTCGATGGAATCGAGATGCTTGTTCATAAAAATTCTTTCCGAATCTAATTCTCTTATAAACCCAGGTTTGCCCGTCGCAAATCTTTTCGAAGAAGATCCCTTGTTTCGTCTCAACGGGACTTTTCTTATTTGATCTTGGATCCCCAGTGCTGAAGCGCTGCGCTATTACCTTTTCCGTGAGAATAGCCACCGTTTTAACGCTGGGTTTTCACGCGACAATCACGTCGAATCCCATCGGGGACGAAAGAAATGTCGTCAGGCCGAACGCAAGATGTGTTTGATGCCGCGGATGGGAATGACGACCCAGTCGGGGCGATGGTTTAGTTCGTAGCCGATTTCGTAAACGGCTTTGTCGAGGAGGTAGGCTTCGAGGAGCACTTGCAGGTCCTCTTCGTTTTGCGGGACGAAGATCGCGCCGACGGTTGTCTGCAAATACCTTTGCAGGAAAACGCTGCTCATCTGGCGATACCAAAGATCGGCCCAGCGCTCGAGAAACGGGACGTCTTCGGTGCGCATGGCCGGTTGCCAGAGCGCGCTGTAAGCCGCGTATTGAAACGAGCGCATCATGCCGGCGACGTCACGCAAGGCCGAACGTTTCAATTTGCGTTCGCCCAGCGCGCGCGCCGGTTCGCCTTCGAAATCGAGAATGACGAAATCCTTCCCGGTATAGAGCACCTGACCGAGATGATAATCGCCGTGAATCCGGATTTTCGCGGCGCCAGAGCTGCGATCGAGAATGCGTTTTTCCTCCGCTAGAATTTGGTTTTCCGCAGCCAGAACTTGTTTCGCTTCCTCGCGAAATGCTTCGGGCAAGTCCGGCAGTTTCTTTTCAAGAAGTGTAAAGGCGCGCCGCAACGAAGCGCGCATCGATTGGTAAACGGAACGTTGCGCCAGGGCGTTGAATGGCTCGGGCGCAAAGGCGCGCTCATCCGCGCCGAAGGCGAGGGCGCGATGCAATTCGCCCGTGCGTTGTCCGAGTAATTTTGCTTTCTCGGGATAGACGCCGCCGACCAGCTCATCGAGCAGTGCGCCGGGCGGTGTGGTTTGATTTTGCAGATCGGCTTTGCGGCCGAGCACCCGCTCGTAATAGCGGCCGACCGAATCGAGCGTCAGTGCCCAGCCGTCGCGCTCACTTGCAACTGCACTTTGCAAAAGGCAAACGACGGTGGGTTCAGCTTTCCCGCGACGATATTCGATCGCGCCACGGAACGAGGGCACGTGCGGAAAGCCGCGCTCGGTAAGGAACCGCGTAACTTCGACATCCGGATTCACGCCATCCTCGAGTTTGCGATAAAGCTTCAGGAAAAATTCGTTCTCAAAAAGCATCGAGGAGTTGCTCTGCTCCCCTCCGAGCACTTGAGAGGCGGGAAGCTGCGCGCGGATATTTTGCACACAGGCGTCGCTAGCCACGCCGACAAGCTCTCCACTTTTTCCCCTGGCCCGTTGCCGATCCAACATGAGTCGAAAAAGTTTTTCGCGAAAAGCCGCGTCCCAAACCGCATCGAACAAAATCGCTTCTTCGGGGCCGGCGAAACGCGCGATGACTGCGTGCGGCGCCGCCCGCCCAATGGCACGCGCGGCGTCGCCCGCGCTTATCTCCACAGGCAAAGTGTATGTCTCCGGCGTGCCGTCGGTATAACTGACCTCGACAAACCAAAAGCGCGCCGCTTTGTTCTCGGAAGAAATCGGAACTTGCTCGACAATCTTTACTCCGCGGATATTGCGCGCTTTGGCGCCAAACCACCGGCAAGTGCGGATATAATCGGGCAGAATTTCGCGCTCGAGTTGCGCCCGCTGACCATCGGCAAGCAGCGTCTGCAAATCGGGCGGCGCATTGATCGTGGGCACGACCCGCTTTTTCGACGCACGGCGGGCCTCCGTTTGCGGTTGCAGCGCAAACCAGTAATGCGCGTGCGGATTGAGCGTGAGGACGAAAGGTGACTTCCTGATCGTGGGAAAAAGATTGCGGCTAAAAACTTCAATCGGGACGCAGCCGGCGAAGCGGGACAGGTCGATCTCCGCTGATTGGGCGAAACGCGAGAGATTCACCACCACGACAATGGTTTCGTTCTCATATCGACGGAGGAACGCCAGGACCTTGGCATTATCCGGATAAAGAAATTCGAGCGAGCCGCGCGAAAATGCCTTGAAGTTCTTGCGCATGGCGATGACGCGCCGCATCCACCAGAGCAGCGACGATGGGTTTTTCTGCTGATTTTCGACGTTGATGGCTTCGTAGTGATATTCGGGATCAATCGTCACCGGCAGGTAAAGTTGCTGCGGGTTCGCTTTGGAAAAACCGGCGTTGCGGTCCGGGCTCCATTGCATCGGCGTGCGGCAACCGTTGCGATCGCCCAGATAAAAGTTGTCGCCCATCCCGATTTCGTCGCCGTAGTAAATGATCGGCGTGCCGGGCATGGAGAAGAGCATGATGTTGAGCAGCTCGATCTTGCGGCGACTGTTGGCGAGCAACGGGGCGAGGCGGCGGCGAATGCCGAGGTTAATGCGCGCGAGCGGGTCGGTGGCGTAAACGCGATACATGTAATCGCGCTCCTCGTCGGTCACCATTTCCAAGGTCAGTTCATCGTGATTGCGCAGGAACATCGCCCACTGGCAATTATCGGGAATCGGCGGCGTCTGATCGAGAATGTCGATAATCGGAAAGCGATCCTCCATCTGCAAAGCCATGAACATCCGCGGCATGAGCGGGAAATGAAAACTCATGTGCGATTCGTCGCCATTTCCAAAATAAGCCACCGCATCCTCCGGCCACTGGTTGGCCTCGGCCAGGAGCATGCGGTTGGGAAATTTTGCATCGACATGCGCCCGCAACTTGCGCAGGAATTCATGTGTCCCGGGCAAATTTTCGCAGGTCGTGCCTTCGCGCTCGTAAAGATATGGAATGGCATCGAGGCGCAGACCATCGACGCCCATGTTCAACCAGAAGTCGCAAACCTTTTCCACTGCTTCGTGCACGGCCGGATTGTCGAAATTCAAATCCGGCTGGTGCGAATAAAAGCGATGCCAGTAATATGCTTTTGCGACCGGGTCCCATGCCCAATTGGAAGTTTCGAAATCTTTAAAGATGATGCGCGCATCTTTGTATTTTTCCGGCGTGTCGCTCCAAACGTAAAAATCTTTGTAGTCGTGGTCGCCGACCACGGCCGTTGCCAGTGCGCTCGCATGATCGCGGTCAGTCCCGAAAGCTTTCGGGGCAGCTACAGCGCGGCGCGATTTTTGGAACCACGGATTCTGGTCTGAGGTGTGATTGAGTACCAACTCCGTAATCACCCGAAGCCCCCGCTCATGCGCCGCGGCGAGGAATGCTTGGAAGTCCTGGAGCGTTCCGTAGTTCGGATTGACATCGAAATAGTCGGCAATGTCGTAGCCGTCATCACGCATGGGCGATGGATAAAACGGCAGAAGCCAGATCGCGGTGATGCCGAGCTCCTGCAAAAAATCGAGCTTACCGTTCAGGCCGCGGAAGTCGCCGATTCCGTCGCCGTCGCTGTCGCAAAACGTCTTGACGTGCAGCTCGTAGATGACCGCGTCCTTGTACCAAAGCGGATCACCCACTGCTTCGCTCGCAATCGCCGTCATGCCGGTAACCTTTGCCGCACAAATCGCACCGCGCAATCATCGGGTTTTCGGGAGACGGGCTGCGGTTGGCCGGCGAAAGAGAACGGCAGCGACCACGTTGAAGTGACCGCTGCCGTCAGAATGCACGCGTTGGCGGCGCGCAAAATAATTATCGTTATGGCACTTTCATTATCTGGCTGGCAACGCATTGCCACCGGCCGCTCCGCTCCACCCAGGTGTCGGTAAAGCGAAACTTTCGATCGAACGGCTTGCCATCTTTGGCCGTGCCCTTCTCGTGCGCGGTGCCGACAACGACCGCTACGTTCGAACCATAGGTATGCACGGCCAGCTTTTCGTTCACGGCCGATTTGTAGGTGTCCCGATCCTTCTTCGACTCCCCAAGCACGCCTGACCTGGTCATGACTTTGCCGTCGTGATCAACGCCGACGAAATCATCGGCCACCATCGATCCGATGGTGACTGCATCATGGATGGCGATTGCGGCTTCCCAGCGGTTCTCATTGTCCTTCAACGCAGCTTCCACGCTCATCTTCTTGCCGGAGGGCGCGGCCGCAGCTTTCGCCACGGCGGGCGAAGCAGATTTCTCAGGCGCGGCCTTTAACGGCATCTCCTTTTTCTGAGTGGCCGGTTGCTCTGCAGGCGTCGCGGTCGCTCTGGTTTCAGGCGCGACCGGCGGTGTTGGCGCCGTAGCCTCTTGCACGGCGGTAGAAGCTTTTTCTTCCGGCGACGCGGACGGTGATTCTTCTTGGGCAGACGCCGAGGTGACGAAGGTCAGTGCAACGATGCCGAGAAGCGATGTAATTAATTTCATATGAATTTCCTTTCGTGAGATTGCTCTTGGAACGCAGGATCGCGCAGCACCCGTTCCCCCACTCTGGCGGCCGCCGAGCGCAACTTGCACTCAGTTCGCGTTGTCATCGCAAAGCGTATTGGAGCAACTGCTTGTCGGTCAAGTTTATTGCCGCGCTCCGAATTGAAACCGTTGGACGAAGCCGGTAGGCCAGACTAATGCTCTGTTTCGCACTTCCGCATGAATCAAAAATCCCAGATCGCTGCGCGTTCAGACGGCGAGACTGAGGCCAGCCCCCGCGCGCGGACGACCGTGCCGGAACTTGAGCCGGGTGCGCCGAGCGATCTCGCGCTGATGCAAGCGATCCAAGCCGAGGATCCGGCAGCGCTTTCCCAGCTTTACGACCGATACAACGGGATTCTGAAAGCGCTCATCTTGCGCGTGATTCACAACGAAACCGAGGCCGACGACTTGCTACAGGAAATTTTCATGGAGATTTGGAATCACGCGAAGAATTTCTCCGCGCAAAAAGGCAAGCCGCTCGGCTGGATGGTCACCCTGGCGCGCCGGCGCGCGATTGACGGTTTACGGAAAAAGCAAGCCTACACGCGCGCCGAAGAGCGCTTGCAGAGCGAGACCGAGCAGCGACCTGAGGCCTGGGTGCATAACGCCACCGCGGAAGAAATCGCCTTCAGCGACACGCGGGTCCTTGTGCGCAACGTGATCAACGGACTCCCGCCGGCGCAGCAGCAGGCAATCGAGTTCGCATTTTTTCGAGGCATGAGCCAGCGCGAAATCGCGGCAAAAACGAATACACCATTAGGCACAGTTAAAACCCGGCTTGAATTGGGACTAAAAAAAATTTATGACGGCCTGAAGGAGCTAAGAGATGAGCTTTGAAGAATTCCAGAACCGCTCGCGGCTTTACGTCATCGGCGCGCTGGAGTCCGAAGAGATGGAGGAGTTCGAGAGAGCGCGAAAAAAGTTCGGACAAAAGGCCGAAGATTTTATCGGCGAGTGTTATGCCTTGCACGAAGCGTTCGCGTTAAGCTTGCGCCCCGCGAAATCGTCCGCCGCGATTAAGGAACGGCTCATGTCGATGGTACAAGACCGCAAGCAGGGCTAATCGGAATTCTTTCCCGGGCAGTCGCTGACTTCTCGCAAAATAAATTCCTGAAGAAAACCGTAGAAGTTTACCTGGAATAAGCTCAAGTCGCGGCGGGACCCGATGGGTGAGCGATAGTGATCGCACAGCTCGCCATCAGTGAAATTATACTTCGCGGCAATGACCAGCCTCGCCTGATTCAGCGCACTGAGCCAGGCATCCGCATGCTTCGCCGGAATGCGCAGAGTCCGGTTCGCGAAGGTCTTTTCGTTACCACTCAGTTGCTCCAAGTCGGCGGCCACGGTTTCCGTCGCCGTCCGAAAGAGACGCCGTAACTCCGGTTGCACATAAAGTTTCCATTCCGCGCAAATCTCCCTTTCGCGCGGACCCGCGGGTGGACTGAAGAGTCGCTGCTCAGCGGTTGGCGTTCCCTCCGGATTGGCGCTAGCCGGAATCTGCCGGAGCAATTCCGCCAGGAACGGGTCGAGCTCGGAAATCTCGAGCTTGTCCTCTCGCCGGCAAATTTCCATATCAACCAATTTTCTCCAGCGTCGCGAGCAGGAGATAACCGTGCAGTTGTTGCACGTAAAGCTCCGCTCGCTCGCGCATGCCGCTCCAGAGAATGGAGCGTCCCTTGTGATGCACTTCTAGCATGTGGCGTTCCGCCTTCTCGCGCGGATAGCCGAACACCCGCTGGAACACCATCGTCACATAACTCATCAAATTGACCGGATCGTTATGCACGACCACTTGCCAGGGAAGATCGAGATCTTCTTCCGAGCGCGTTTCCTGTTCGATCACGGGAGCCTCGACTGTTGCAGGATTGGCGTTCTGGTTCGAAATGCTAATCGCTCCCTCGGATCGTTCGCTTTGTGCCACCTCTGCGCTGCCCCGCCGCGGCTGCCAGCTCATAGATGAAATGCTAACATACGCCGCCTCCAGTTCAAACAAGGTCGCGCCCGGCGCTCGCCGCGGCCAGCGCCGCTACAGCTGCTGCTTCAACGCCGCTGCCAGAATTTGTCGCTGCATCCTTTCCATTCTTTGCGCCTCGACCTCGTTTCGATCATCAAAGCCGTGCAAATGCAACAGCCCATGCACAATGTAAAGTCGCAGCTCTTGCCCGAGGGAACTTCCAAACCTTCGCGCATGATCGCGCGCCCTCTCGGCGCTGAGAAAAATCTCGCCGTGCTCAAATGTCAGGACGTCGGTTGGTCCCGCCTCTTTCAGGAATTGTCGATGTAACCTCGCCATCCGCCGATCGGAAATGAGGAGAACAAATATTTCGCGCAAGCGTTTTAATTGCGTCGGCTCATTTCGAGGAATGCGAGAACATGACTGCAAAGCCTGTTGGGCGAACTCCTGGAGCGCCGCCACATCGACCGGGACAGTTCGTTGAAGATTGCGCACTGTGATTTCGGGAAGAGCAACCAAGTTCCAGCCGCGACTCATAACGGTCGATTGTCGGTCCTGGCAGCGCGTTGCCGCGCCTGGTCGAGAGATTTGAGGAGCGAATAGAGAATCTCGAGTCGCGGCGTCGGCGTGCCAGCCGCGGCAGCGCGACGCAACGGTTCGCCCCAAATCGCTTCGATCTCGAGCGCTTTTCCATTTTCAAAATCAATTAAGGTTGAAGGCTTGTAAGCGTCCATTGTCTCCGTGCGCCTCATTTGTTCGTCAGCCGCACCGCGCGCTAATTGATGACCGCACTTGTTTGCCGCGGCGATCACTTCATCCATCAAAGCGCGTGTCGATCGGAGTAAATCTTTGTCGGCAATAATCGCGGCCGTGTCGATGCCGCCGGCCAGGATCGACAATCCGTTGAACGGAATATTCCAGACGAGCTTGCGCCAGCGTTCCAGCGCCAAATCTTCCACGACGCTGCACTCCACACCGCACCGTTTGAATTCCGACGCGATTGCATGGGTGCGCGATTGCGGGGCGCGGCCGTACTCGCCAATAACGATGTGACCGTAATCGTAGCGCTCCACCAGCGTTCGCGAAATTCGATTCAAACAAATGAAGCAAAGCCCGCCCAGGATGCGCTCCGCGCCGAAGTGCGCGGCGAGGAATTCTTCGTTGCCGAGACCGTTCTGCAATGTGAGCAGCGCCGTGCGCTGGTGCAGGAGCGGCGGGACAAGATCGACAAGGTCAGCGTTTGAAGTTGCCTTGACTGCGATGAGAACGAGATCGCACCGGCCGATTTCTTCCGTCGAGTTGTAACAATTCACTTGCGCGACGCGAAAATTTTTACCTTTGTCATGAACAGAGAAACCCTCGCGTCGAATTTCGCTTAAATCACCGCGCATCAAGAAATGCACGTCGCTCCCGCCGTGGGCCAACTTCGCGCCATAATAACTGCCGATCGCGCCAGAACCGACAATCGCGATGCGAAAATTCATTGCTTCACGCTGGTGGTCTGGTTTCGGACTGAAAATTTCTCGTAATCAATCGCGCGCCTTTATTGAACGTGAAGTAGGCCCACGCCCATTGAAAGAGCACGACGAAGCGATTGCGGAAGCCGACCAGAAAAATAATGTGCACAAATAGCCACGCCAACCACGCCGGCAATCCGCTGAAGTGCACGAAGTTCAGATCGGCCACGGCTCTGTTCCGGCCAATCGTAGCCATGCTGCCTTTGTCCCAATACCAGAATCGCTGCGGTTTGCCTCTTTCAATCATCGCCAAAATGTTGCGCGCGGCGTGACGGCCCTGCTGCATGGCGACAGGCGACACGCCTGGCAAAGGCTTTCCAGTTTGGTGCGAAAAATTTGCCAGGTCGCCGATTACCTGAATCTCAGGACGTCCAGGAATCGTAAGATCATCGTTGACGATCACGCGACCAACCTTGTCGATTGGCACGCCAAGCGTCTTGCCGACAAAGGATGCGTTGTTGCCAGCCGCCCAAATTTTCACGCGGCACGGGATAAACTCACCGCCAACCTCGACCCCGGCCTCGCTGAGATTGGTCGCCTGCACGCCGGTGCGAACTTCGACTCCCAGATCGACAAGCTGCTTGAGCGCGCTCGCCGACAAATCTTCCGGAAAGGCGGCGATGAGACGCGGATCGCCTTCAACCAAAATCACACGGGCCTGCGACGGATCGATGTGGCGAAAATCGTTCGCCAGTGTGTAACGCGCGATCTCGGCAATCGCGCCCGCCATTTCCACGCCGGTGGGTCCGCCGCCAATAATCACGAAAGTCATCGCTGCTTTGCGCGCCGCTTCATCCGTGATTTTTTCCGCGTACTCAAACGCCATCAACAAACGTCGCCGCAATTCGATTGCGTCTTCGAGACTTTTTAGGCCCGGCGCCAACTTCTCCCACTCATCATGGCCGAAATAAGAGTGTCGCGCGCCGGTTGCGAGGATCAGATAATCATAAGCCACCTCCATATCTCCAAGGTTCACTTTCCTGGCCGCAACATCGACCGACTCTACCTCCGCGAGAATGACCTCGATATTTCTGCATTTGCTCAATACAGCGCGCACGGGCGCCGCGATGTCGGCCGGCGACAGCGCGGCCGTCGCCACTTGGTAGAGCAGCGGCTGGAAAAGATGATAATTGGTGCGGTCGATTACCGTGATGTGCACATCTTTGCACGCCAATTTCTTTGCCGCTTCGAGTCCGCCGAATCCTGCGCCGACGATCACAACTTGCGGTCTCTTCAATGATGCGTCTTCCATGCGCGAGGATGTTCCGAGAACGAGAATCGATGCGAGCAGATTGTTGCTGTAGCCGCTCGCCGCAGCGAGCGTGACGCGCGGATTGTAACATGCGCACGTCGCGTCGCCCACAAGGCGACGGCTACAGAAAAGCATTTGTTATCACGTAGCGATCACATTATCTTGCGCCGCTTATGCCGAAGCCAATCGCTCGCAGCAAAACCAAGAAAGCCGTCGCGAAACGATTCAAGATCACCGCGCGCGGCAAGGTTTTGCGAGCGCAATCCTCGCGCCGCCATCTGCTCTCGGCGAAGAATGCGAAACGCAAACGGCAGCTAAGCAAGGCTGCGCAAGTGGACAAAACGGACGTCGCTCGGATCAAAGCGAATCTGCCGTTTGGCTAAACGGCAGATGTTAATCTAACGGCTGTGGCGGCGGTCTGTGACCGTCGCATCTTTTCGACGAGAAGTTCGACCGACGCTCATAGAGCGCCGCTACAACAATTGCGGCAGATGTCGATCTAACGATACAGTGGCGGCATCGGCCTGATCTCTTCAAGTTTCGCTTGGTCCAGTCCGCATCTGGGTCGTCCTAGTCGCGGTGGTTCTTGTCACCGGCAGCATGGCGTTGGGGCGGGCTCCGGACTATAAAGATCGCGTCGATCCGCGAGAGGTCGTGCACGAGCACTCAAAAAAGAACGAGCAAAAGCAACGCCAACCATTTCGCGCGGACGAAGCAACCAGAAGCGCGCGCCCGTGAACGCGCGGCGCATCTTCAATTTTCAAAACCCGATTGCACGATGTCGATCTTGCGCGAATTTTTCTTCTCCGTCAGGGGCTATGGATCGAGGACTTACAAACCCCGCCAGGGCAGGAATGCAGCAACGGTAGTCTGATCCTCCTTGCCGTGGTTCCCTGGCGGACTTTTTTTAAGGTCGGGCGCGCGGCAGCCGCCGGAACGGGCGCGCCAAAACCCTAAAGAACGGACGGCCCGGCGGTCCGTCCCTACCAACGTGAAACTTCTCAAAGTCAAAACGGCGCGCTTCGCTGAGGTCATCGAGAAATGCGGGAAACCCGAGGTTTACACGCTCTGGCAAAAACCGTCGGCCGATCGTCATTTACAATCGCAGATCAAAAACAATCGCCTGCTAACGGTCCAGAAAAGTGAAACTGGAACTGAGTTTGGGGTGGTCGGTTTCAAAGAGCGCAAAGGCGCAAGTCACCTGATATTTCCAAAATCACTGAAGCGATTTGAGAACCAGCGAATTATTGGAATCAATTGGGAGCTTGTGAAATAAATGATCTGTAGATCTGTAGTGGGAAGCTGTTGGCTTCCCACCCTGGGGCACTGACAGCGTCCCCTACAGTCCTCTGCAGTTGTGCTAAATTGTCGGCAGCATGGAAGAGCAGAACACCCAGAGGCAATTGAGCAACGAGGAACGTGTTCGTTATTCGCGCCATCTCACCATGCCGGAGGTTGGCATCGATGGACAACGCCGCCTGAAAGCTGCGCATGTTTTATGCATCGGCGCGGGCGGGCTCGGATCGCCCTCCGCACTTTATTTGGCGGCGGCTGGGGTCGGCACGATTGGCATTGTCGATTTCGACGATGTCGATCTTTCAAATTTGCAGCGGCAAATTCTCCACGGAACAAAGGATATTGGCCGTAGCAAATTGGAATCCGCGCGGGACCGATTGCGCGACGCCAATCCGAACATCGAGGTTGAACTGCATGAATGCCGCTTTTCCAGTGAGAACGCGTCCGAACTTGTTGCACGTTACGACCTGGTCGTCGACGGCTCCGATAATTTCCCGACACGATATTTATCGAACGACGTTTGCGTTTTTGCGCGGAGGCCGAACATCTACGGCTCCATCTTTCGTTTTGACGGCCAAAGCACTGTCTTCGCCCCGCATTTGGGCGGCCCGTGTTACCGCTGCCTTTTTCCGGAGCCGCCAGCGCCCGGGACAATCCCGAATTGCGCGGAAGCCGGAGTTCTCGGCGTGCTGCCGGGGATTATCGGGATGGTGCAAGCGATCGAGGCGATAAAACTTATTCTCGGAGTTGGAGAGCCGCTCATCGGACGCCTTCTGCATTTCGAAGCGCTCAAAATGAAATTTCGGGAACTTAAATTGCGGCGCGATCCGCAATGTCCGGTTTGTGGGGATGCGCCAACAATTACGGCGCCGATTGATTATGAACAATTTTGCGGAATTGCGGCTGATGTACCCGCAATTTCCGTGCATGACTTGAAGCGAAAACGTGATGCGCGCGAAGCGATTCAGCTAATCGACGTCCGCGAGCCGTTCGAATTTGAGATTGCCCGAATCGATGGCGCAAAACTGATTCCGTTAGGCCAATTAGCTAATCGCTTACATGAGCTGAAGCAGAATGGTCAGACCGTTGTTCATTGTCACACCGGCATGCGCAGCGCGCAGGCAGTCCAGATGTTACGGCAAACTGGTTTTACGAACGTTTACAATCTCGAAGGCGGCATCGACGCCTGGGCAAACGAAATCGATCCGGCGATGCAGAAGTATTAGGTCCGCACGTCGTGCAGACGTGCCTCGAGTTGTGGCCACAGCCCTGCGGGCCGTCTTGAAAATCGACGTGCCACCGGCACGTGGCTACAGCGCTAATTATTTCACGACGGTTGCCAACTCCGCGGCGCTCGGCACATCATCCCATTGCCGCAGCAGTTCGCCGCTTCGGCCAAAGACGAATACGCGAAAAGCTGATGAATCGGGCTGCAGGCCGAGTTGCGACGTTGCTGTCCCGTCAAAATCCGCCACGGCGAAGATGTCGCGTCGCGCATCACGTGCGAGTTTCTTCGCATCATATCGCGGCTGAAGTCGTTTCGCTTCGGCATCGAGACGGCGGCGCGTCAGGGCCGTTAAGATCATGCGCACTGGTCTGCTGTGGTTTTTGAAATTCAGGACGGTGATCATCCGATAAGTCGGATTGCCGAGGCAATAATCGGGAACCCGATCGCCGACGGCACGCGCCTGGTCGATGTTTGATTGTGCCGTTAAGACAACGACCGTGACGTGACCGTCGGCCGTCAACAGAGTGTGTCCATCGACATCGACAAATCTAAGCACGTAAATTTGGCCAAGAGAAAGATTTCCCAGCAACGCGCACGCGCCGGAAAAAAAGAAGCCGATGGAAAAAAAGAATTGGAGTGTGCGCAACCTCACGAGTAAGCAGGTTGGCGAGGATGAGGCTGGCTGACAAGTTTCCGCTTGGATTGTCGATCTTGCTCGTGTTCTTGCTCGCCGGCTGTGATCGAATGATGACGCCGCGCCATGCCCAGCTCGTTAAAGACGCGGACAAAAAATCAGCACAGGAAGATTTTCTGCGCGCGATCAATCTTTACGAAGCCGCGCTCGATGACAGCCCGCGATGCGCCGAGATTCATTACAAGCTCGCGCTGCTTTACGACGACAAGATGAATGATCCGCTCAACGCGCTGCATCATTTCAAGCGCTATCTCACGCTCAGCCCAAACGGATCTCATGCCAACGATGTGAAGAATTTTATGAAGCGCGACGAGATTGCCCTGCTCACCAGCTTATCGGGCGATTCGGTGGTGACTCGAGCGGAGGCCGCCCGATTGAGAAATGAAAACCTCAATTTGCGCAAGGAATTGGAAGACCGTTCGTTGAAGGTGCGGAGCGCGCCGGATCAAACGCAATCGGGCGGTCCGCCCCTAGAGAAAACTACTGCCGGGAAATCGAGCAGCCGAGCCTATGTTGTTCAAACGGGCGACACGCTCGTATCGATTTCGAGAAAGTTTTACAAATCGCCGGCGCGCTGGAAAAAGATCCTCAACGCGAATAAGAAAAGCATCGACGATCCTGAGAAGTTGAGGATCGGTCAGCGCTTGATCATTCCCTAGGAACCATCTAGCCACCCTTGCATGTTGGGGAAACAGAATAGCGCAAGCGTCCCGCCTGCGCGGCGGCTCGAGCAGTCCCCATGGCACGCCGTAGCGCAGCGAAGGCGGCTTGCTCGATGTTATTTAGGCGGCAGAGCCGCATTGTTTTAACCATCGCCCGGCGGAGCGGCCGATCCACCTTACAAGGCAAGGCTCACGTTAATTATCGGCTCCGGGAATCGTTGTTCATTGTGGGGAACGCCTCGCCGGCAACGCGTACGCGGTCCGCATATCTACCGCGCCACGACCTGCCTTCGACCGGCCAGCGACATTGATCCCATTGGAATTTCTCCCACTACTCGTCCTCTTCGAAGCGGGAATTGTGATCCTCCCGCCAGGGCCCGGAGCCGCAGCATCGAGCAGGGAAAGCAACTGGTCTGTGCTGCTGAGGTTGATGGCGGGGCCGGTCGTCTTCCTGCGGGTGATGGTGCGGTCGCCAATTCGTTCGCTAAGCCGGCTCGGGACTGCTGACGAAACGTCCCTTTCAGATGGAGATCGCAGCTCCTGTGTTCGGCCAGATCCGACATAAAGGCTATCTGACGGCGTGATGTTGACGCCGGGCAGAGTTTGGGCGTTACCATCTGCGTTCCCTGCGCCCCCATCGCGCGAGCTCCCGATCAGACCGAATGGCGGCGCTTGGGATAGCGGCAGTGGATTGTTCGCCCCAGCGCCACTAAAGGTACCGGTGGTCGTGCCGTTACCGCCGAAGCCCCTGTAATTGGCATTGTTGGTGTAAACACCGGCCGGAATCGTGCCGCCGATCGTCACCACAACATTGTTGAAGATGGTGACCGCGTTTGCCGCAAGAATCTTCGTGCTGTTGCCACCGAGCGTGACGTTCGAGATAAAATTAAGCTGTCCATTGCTGCCAGGCGCGTAAAGCTTCAGCAGCGTGTCCGCAGATATCAATCCGCTGGCGATGTTCAGTTGGCCATTGGCTCCGAACGCGCCGATCTTCAAAATATCGGCGCGCATAATTGCATTCCCCATAATGTTGATTAGACCGTTATCTCCGGCGTGCTCGATATCGACTGTGCCGCGGTCCGCCTCCACGATCCCGTTCACATTGATGCTGCTGCTGTTGTTTGTGGTTCCCGTTGCCATGATGGTGACCGTGCCGCCGGGACCGGGCGCGTTGGCATTGAGCAAAGAAAGAAGCTGGCCGGAAGGGGAGATGTTAGTGCCGCCGCCAAGGCCGCTAGTAATATTGATGTTCCCGCCTCTTGCACTTCGGCGGACGAAGGCCTGACCCGTACCCACTGGCGTAGATGAAACCTCGATCCGCGAATTCACCGTCACGGCGCCGTTAGTTGAATTGAGATTCACCGTGCCACCATTGCCAGCAGGTGCGAAAGCTATGGGTTGGAATCCGGAGGTGGCTTCAATGTCGGAATTTAGCGTAATGGGTCCGGTGGTGTTAACGGTAAACGTTCCGCCGTTCGCCCCTCCCGACATCGAGTTGACGCCACTACCTCCGTCGAAAGTGACAGGGCCAACAATGTCCGTACCAATATTGAGCGAGTTGACGTTGATCGTCAGTTGTCCGCCATCCGTTGGGGACGACGATGCTGTTCCGTCGATTCCATTGAAATTGATGCCGCCCTGCGAGGTGACTGATCCGGCGGTCAAGGTGTGAAGCCCACTTGGGGACGTAAATTGGTGAATCCCGCCACTGCCAACGATGATATTACCCATCGTTGTCACATCAGTGCTCGACAAAGTGCCGGCCGTGATATCGCCGCCCGCGGTGGCCACGGGTGCAGTAAGAGTGCCAACGACGTTCATGGTGGTTCCGGCGGAAACGCCGCTGCTTGCAAAAATACTGCCGCCGATGTTGATGCTCGTCCCGGCGGTCACGCCTACGGCGCTAACGTCGGACTGGGCATTAAATGCGCCGCCCGCGACGATGATATCGCCGCCGGAAGAATTCGCACCGTTCTGCGTACCGTAAATGCTGATGTCACCAGTGCCTTCCAAGAGGAGCGAGCTGCCGTTCGCAAATAAAACATTGGGCGCTTGGATCCCGCCGCTTCCGGCGACGAAGGAAACCGCCGCGCTGCCGAGATCAAAGGTGTTCGGACTGCCAAATTGCAGATTGATCGTGTTCGCCAGCCCAGTCAGCGAAGCTCGGGGGAATGGCATGCCGCCCGGACCGAGGACGAGGGTTAGCGTATTCGCAGCGCTCAAGTTAATCGTGCCACCAGCGACGTCGGGAAATTTACTGGCGTCGATGTTCACGTTGGAAAGCGATTGAATGTTGATGTCCGTCGCGGTCACCGTTCCGCTCCCGGCGAGAAAATCTCCGCCGGAAAACGCCCTGAAGTCTGTCGCGCTTTCATCGCCGTTGATTTGGATGGTGCCTTCTGCCCAAAGCCTGATCCTCGTCCCAACGGAAATTGCTGAGCCAAGTGTCAAATTGGAGCCGGCGCCACGAGCGTAAAAGTTGATGTCATGGATGCCGGAGAACGAAATCTCGGACCCTAAATTGATCGGCCCGTTTTGGGTCGCAATCAACAGTCCGCGGATTCCGGCAAAAGTGAGGGTCCCGCCCGGACCACCTGAAGTAATGCCGTTAACGGCGATCAGAGCGAGATTGATCACGCCGGTTGGCGTCGAGACCGCGGGGTTCCCGGTCAATTGCAACGAAGTAAACTTGAAACCGGCGCCGCCCATACTGTTCTGGCCGCTGATCTCGGTGTCGAATCCGCTTGCGATATCGAAGGCTGAAGTCGATCCAAAGATAAACGCCGACAAGGGGCCGTCCTGCGCTGGCCCGCGCCAGATTTTTCCAAAATCGGTCACACCGTTCGTGGTAATCGCCGGGTCGGTTGAAATGGTCGTGCCGCTCGTGATGACGTAAGGAGCTGGCGAGGTAATTACGCTCGGCGTGCCAAATTTGCTTGGCGTGGGCGTTGGAGTCGGGTTTGGCGTCGGGGTCGGAGTTGGCGTCGGCGTCGCGATGGCCGCGGTTTGTTGAGAGATCACATTCACATTCGTCGGATCCACCAGACTCACCAGCGTGCCGCGGCCGAAAATGACAAGATTCGTGGGGATTAAGTCAGTGTTATTCTGCTGAATTTGAATCTGCTGGAGGATCAGGGGCTGGCTAGCGAGCGGGGCAAACTCGGTGATGAGCAGACACGTCTTGACCAACCGTTTAAGATCGACATGGACGGGATCAGGCAAGCTCTTTGCATTGGGGTTGACGATCAGCATCTGCCCGGGGCCAAGAAGGACCGACTCGCCCACATGACCTTTCAGGAACATTCGCGCGATTCCTTCCAGGACTATGAACTTGATGTAGGCGTTTCGATGATATTCCATCAGCACGGTCGTCCCGGTAATCCCTGCCGTGATTGCCGCGGTGGTGATCTTTGCGCCGCCTGCACCTTTTGGCACGTGCAAGAGCACAGCCCCACCGCTGAGATCGAGATTGCGGGTCCCTTCGTTAAAACTAAAAATCGTGTTCGCTCCGAGACGCGCGAGAGTCAGGTCGGTAAAAGTGAGTTCGGTGCGCGAATCTGCGCCCGTTCGCACCGCCGTGCCGCTGCGGACATTGTCATTCACCACGGCCGGACGCGGCGCCGCTTGCGACGGAAGCAACTGCACATCTTTGATGATTCGCGTGACGTGCGCTTCCTTCAGTTCTGCCGCGATTGTCGACGCGGCCGGAGCGATCAGCAAAAGCGGAACAATGACCAGCCACACAAAGTTCGCTCGAGCGTGACAGGCG
>Ga0137415_10001294_pt1 | contig 24670 bp, 9 predicted proteins | sample CZODoug3_1_1_16f_FD_183082 | JGI IMG/M metagenome (GOLD analysis project Ga0137415, IMG submission 183082) | Vadose zone soil fungal communities from Angelo Coast Range Reserve, California, USA - CZODoug3_1_1_16fungal (Hybrid Assembly) | ecosystem: Environmental > Terrestrial > Soil > Vadose...
GACCGGGCGGGTTTCCTGGACCGGGTCTGTCTCGACCGGGCGGGTTTCCTGGACCGGGTCTGTCTCGACCGGGCGGGTTTCCTGGACCGGGTCTGTCTCGACCGGGCGGGGCTCCTGCACCGGATCCGTTTCAACCGGCCGAGGCTCCTGGATCGGCTCGGTCTCGCCCGGGCGGGCTTCCTCGACCACCGCGGGTGGGCCTGATTTGAGCGCGCCGGCATTCGGGCTGAGTGGCTCCGGTTCGGTCAGCTGCTTACCGAGGGGATCCCCACCCGGCGGTGGCGGAGGCGGCGGCCCGCCACCGCCACCGCTACCCTTGAAGAACGCGATCGTCTTCTCGGTCATCGACTTGGCGCCCAAGCCCAGCCCCAGCATCGCACCGCTGATCGCCAGGTTCTTCAGCGCATCGCCCTGCTCCGCGCCGCTCATCTTCGACCAGTTGGCTAGCGTCAGCACGCCGCTGGCGCCGAACTGGGTGGCCAAGGTGACCTTGCCCGCCGTATCCACGACGTTCGCCGCCCTGGTCAGCCCGGCCGCCGCGCCCGCGCTATCGGCCGCCGCGCCGGCGAACCGCAGCACCGGCCCGGCGACCAGCGCCGCCCCACCGAGGATGTTCAGCCCGGCCATCCACACCGCCGGGTTGCTCAGGCTCATGTCCTGGCCGTGGATGGACCGCTCGTACAGTGTGTAGGACCCCTGAGCGATCGACATGGCGCCACCGACGACCGCGGAGCTGGTCGCCACCACCCCGGCCCCCGAGATCACCCCGGCGGCGATCGGCCCCTCGATGGCCAGCGCCGTGCCGCCGGTGGCGACGATCGTGGCCAGGATTCCGACCGCGGCCACCCCGAGCAGCACGTCGTTGAAGATCTTGTGGCTGGTCGGCGTGTAGTGCGCGGAGACCTTCTCGTAGGCGGTGAGCTTGCCGTTCGGGGTGGACAGGTCCTTGGGCGCGATGATGTTGGCGTCCTCGGGCAGCTCGTTGTGCTGGCGCCAGTTGTCCAGGTTGTCGAAGTGCGCGCCGGTGATGTCGACGTACTGGTAAGAGCCGTCGTTCTGCTTGACCCGGTACAGCACCATCGGCGACCAGAGCCCAGTCTGCGGGTTCTGGTAGGTCAGCTGGATGAGGTCGACGTTGTTGTTGTTGCCGCCGACCCCGTGCACCCCGGCCATGATCTGCTGGGCCACCTTGGGGTCGTTGCCCGCCATGTCCATGGCCGCGTTGCCCTGGGCGACCCAGTCGGCGTGGGTTGGCACGAACTGCTTGAGGTAGCTATTGATGTCGTACTGCGAGGCCAGCAGGGCGAAGTCATCGGGCTGGTTCTTGGCCAACGACTGCAGGTTGTCCCTCTGCGGACCCTGGTAGGCCAGCAGGCCGGGCTCGTTGGCGGCGGCCTTGAGCAGTAGCGCGGTGGTCGGGCTGTTGTTGTAGGACGGCCCCCATCCCTGCAGCGGTCCGCTGGTGACGTTGCCCTGCTTGTCCAACCCGAACGCCGCGTCCACCCGGTCCTGACTGGCGTTGTCGTCCGGGTGAGCCTTGTAGTTGGCCACCGCGGCGATGATGTCGCCGGCGTTGGGCTGACCCGCCGCCACGGCCATCTTCTGGTCGCCCAGCATGAGGGCGTAGTGGGTGTTGATAAACCCGTCGTGCAGCTGCTGGCTGACCGCCTGGTCGTCGAGCTGCTGGACGTCGGTCAGTCCCTTGCCACCGGTGATCGCCTTGTTGGCCGCGGTGGCGTTCGGGTGCGTGAAGACGTCGTTGGCGTCCTTGAGCTCCTTCTGGTAGTTGACCGCGTCGGTCTGTGCCTTCTGCGCGGCGGAGATGTTGGCTTGGGCGGTGTTCGGGTCGTGCGTGGACGGATCCCAGTAGTCGGTTTCCGCCTTGTTGGCCGGGTCAACCAACGGTTGGTGCACCGGCCCCCGTTGGGGCGGCTTGGGCTGCGCCGGGGGCTGCGGCGCCGGACCCGGCGGGGCGGCGGTGGGCGTCGGCGGGAACTCACCGGCTGCCTTGCCCCCCGAGGTGTTCGGAGGCGGCGCCGTGCCGGTCGTGGTCGGCGCCGGCGTCTGCGACGGGGTCTGTGGCTGCACCGGGTGCGCCGGGTCCGCGCCGGCCTGGCGCGCCCGGTTCTCGTCGTTCTGCCGCTGCGTCTGGACCTGCTGCTGGGCCTTGGCCAGGGTGGGGATCGCGTCGATGGTCAGCCACGCGTCTGCGACGTTCCGGGAGGGGGAGTTCCGGTTCCCGGTGCCGAACCCGTTGGCGAAGATCAAGTTCTCGTTGATCGTGTTGTTCACCCCGGGCGGCGCGTTGAGCACGCCGATGTTGGCGCCGCGCTGGACCCCGTTCGCGGCGAACACCCAGCCACCCGGGACCGGGTTGTCCTTGGTGGGTGCGCTCGGCATCGAGGCCAGCGCCGCCCTGCCGTTCAGCCCGTCCTTACCACCGACCGTGACGGTGTAGTCGCCGGCGGGCTTGCCGTGCGGGTCGGCGACCGTCTCGTGGTCGGTGAACTGTTCGTCGGCCAGCACGGACCCGTCTTTGTAGGTGGTGTACGTGCCAGTGCCGGTGACCACGTCGGTGGCCGTGCTGCCGTCCTTGCGGGTGTTGTTCCAGGTCCGGTTGAGCGGCGCTGTCGTGGTGTTGGTGATCTCGCTGTCGGGCACGTTCTGGCCGTGCAGGGCCTTCCAGGCGTCCGAGCCGGGTGGCGCGTTCGACAGCCCTGGCGCCAGGTTCGCCGAGCCGACCGTGGTGTAGGGGTGGAAGTCGTTGCTGCCACCCTGGGTACAGCTGCCGGAGCCGAAGCACTGGCCGGTGCCACCGGTCTTGCCGCCGGCCGGGCCCGGGATGGCGATCGACACCGCGGTGCAGCCACCGTTGCCGCTGCCCGAGCAGGTGACGGTATGGGTGGCGTCCCAATACCCGGTGCCGCCGTCGGCCTTGGCGTGATCCACCGCGGTCGCCGAGTAGCTCGAGCTGCAGTTCGCCGCGCCCGTGCAGGACGCCCCGGCTGAGGCGATGTTGCCGTGCGCCGAAGCCTGCGCGGACACCGCGACCGCACCTGAACCCATGCCGCCGCCACCGGAGCCGTGCGCATACGCCTCGGCATGTGAGCCGGTGTTGGGATCGCGGGCCGAAGCTGAGGCAGTGGCCGAGTAGGAGTAATGGCAGCTCGTGCCGGCGCTGCCCGCACACGCCGCCGCGGCCTGGGCCTGCCCTGGCCCGCCGCTGGCCTGGGCCATGGTCATCACGTGGCCGGAGCCGATGGTGCCGCCGCCGTGGCCGTTCGCCGAGGCGGTCGCGCCGGCCGCCGACGCGCCGCTGCGCGCGGAGTAGTGGTAGGAGCAGCCGGAGTTCGCACTGCCCTGGCAGCCGGCGGCGGCCATCGCCGAGTTGCTGGTGGTCTGGGCGGAGGCGGTGGTGCCGCACCAGCCACCGCCGTTTCCGCCGCTGTTGCCGCAGTGGGCGTCGCCGGCGGCGTGGTTGCCACCGTTGGCGGAGGTGGCGGTGGAGCTGGCGGTGAACCGGTATGAGCAGCTGCCACCCTCGCTCGAGCAGCTGGCGCCGACGTAGGTGCTGGTCGGGGTGGCCCCGGCGCGAACCTCCCCGGAGCAGCCGCCGGCCGACCCGGCGGTGCAGTGTGAGGCGCTGTCGGCGGTGTTGGTCGAGCTGACGCCGTTGCCGCCGTGGGACGCCGCGTTGCCGGTCAGGTCGGTGGTGCAGCCGGTGCCGACGCACTGCGCGCTGACATCGACGGCGGTGTCGCTGACCACCCCGGCGGTGCCCGAGACACACCCGTTCGTGCTGCTGTTGTTGCAGGTGGCGTGCGCGGTGGCGTGCGCGGTGTCGGTGCTGGCCGTGGTCGTGCTGGTGGTGCTGGCCGGGCACCCGCTCCCGCCGGTGTTACCGCTGTTCGCGCCGGCCTGGCAGCTGGCCTGGGCGGCGGTGGACGCCGACCCGGTCGTCCCGGTCGGGGTGTCGGTCACCGACACCATCGCGGACGTGGTGATCCCGGCCTGACAACTCGCCTGGCCGCCGGCGCAGGCCGTCTGCCCGTGTGCGTTCGAGTGCATGACCGGAGCAGCACCACTCGAACCGGTGCCGTTCGAGTTGGTGCCGTTCGGCTGGGTCGAGGTGGCCGTGCTGGTGGCGTCCCCGGTGACCGTCCCGGTGCAGCCGACGGCCGGGCAGTCCAGCGAGGCCGAGGTGCGGGCGGTACCGCTGCCGCCGGGCAAGTTCTTCGCGTTCGGGTCGGTGCTCGCCGGCTGGCCGCTGCTGGCGGTGGTGCTGGTCATGGCGGTGGTCGCGACGCCACACCCGTTGCTGGTGCCCGAGGAGCAGGTGGCGTGGGTGGTCGAGTCACCCGAGGCGTCCGGGCGCTGGGTGAGGGTGGCCTGGCTGGTGGTGGTCGCGGTGCAGCCGGTGGAGGCGCAGCGCGCGGTGGCCTGCGACTGAGACAGTGTGGCGGGGGCGTTGGTCACCGGCGCGGCGGCGGTCTTCGCCGCGTCGCTCGCGGCCTGCTCAGCCTGCTTGGCGGTGGCTGCGGCCTGGGTCGCGGCGGTCTTCTGGGCGGCGGTGGCGCCCGGGGCGGCGGCGGTCTGGGCGGCCTGGGTGGCGGCCTGCTCGGCCTGTTGGGCCTGCTGGGTGGCCTGGGTGGCGGCGGTCTTGTTGTTCAGGGCGAGGGTATCGGCCACGACCTGGCCGGACCCGGCGGTGGAGTTCGTGGTGGCCTGGCAGCCAACCGCGGCGCTGGTGCAGCTACCGGTAGAGGAGGCCTGTCCGGTCGGGGGTCCGCGCGAACCGGTCGAACCGTTGACCGTCTTCGACCCGTCGCTGCCGATCGCGGTGGAGTGCACACTGCCGGCACACCCAGCAGAACCGGCCTGGCAGTCCAGGGTGGCGGTGGCGTTGGACCAGCTGGAGGCCCCGGGCACGGTGGGGGCGACGTTGGCGCCCGCGCCCGGTGAACCAGCCGGGGCGGGTGGGGTCGCGGGCTGCTGCCCACCGGAACCGGTCCCGGTGGTGTCACCACCGTTAGAGCCGCTGCCGCCTTGCGAGACCTTGGCCTGCCCACTGCTCTGCCCACTGCTCTGGCCGGTGGTTTGGGAGGTGGTGGTGGCGTTCGGGGTGGAGGGGGCTTGGACCAGGGGGGCGATCTTGGAGGCGTCCGGGCCGGCGGAGGCACCGGAGTTGGTGACCGCCTGGCACCCACCGGTGGCGCCCTGGCAGGTGCCGGTGCCGGTCGAGCCGCGCGGGTCAGGCGAGATGTTCGGGTCGGTGCCGGTGGCGGAGCTGGTCACGCTGCCGGTGCAGCTGGACTGGCTGTTGCAGCTCAGCGCTGCACCGGAGGCCGAGGCGGCCGATGGACCCGAACCGGGCTGGCCGTTCTGGCCACTCTGGCCGCCGGCCAGGTAGGTCGTGGCGCCCGGCCCCGTGGAGGCCACCGACACGGTCTGCGGGGTGCAGGCACCGCCGCCGGCGCTGCACGAGGCGGTTCCGGTCGTGGTCTTCGGCTGGCCGGCCGCCGGGTCGTAGCTGGTCGCCGACGAGTCGGCCTTCCCGGAGCAGCCGGTCGCGCCATTCGCGCAGTCCACCGACGCCGAAGAGGTCGACACCGCCGACGGACCGGACGCGGCCGCCGTTTGACCCGGCAGCGTCACACCCGGACCCGACGAGGCCCGCGAATCGGTCGAGGCCTGGCATCCGCCGTGGGAGACCTGGCAGTCGCCGCTGCCTGAGGAGCTCTTCGCGCGACCGTTGTCCACCGCCGCGTCCGCGCCGGTCGCCTCGGAATGCACGCCGCCCGAGCAGCTTGCCGAGCCGGCCGCGCACCGCACCGAACCGGACGCGTCGGACACGCTCTCCAACCCGCCCAACACCGCCGGCTTCGCCGCCTTGCCGGTGGCGGCGTCGGTGCCGGTGCCGGTGCTGGTGCTGGTCAACTCGGCCGCCTGCACCGGCTGGGTGAATACGGTCGCCGAGTTCGACTGCGACTGGCAGCCCCCACCGGTCGCGGTGCAGTCCGACGAACCGGTCGAGGTCTTCGCCGCTGCCGCCGACGCGGCGCCGGTGATCGGGTTGACGGTCACATCGCCGGAGCCGGTGGACGATGTCTTCGACGAACCTGTGCCCGAGCAGTCGGTCTGGCCGCTCTGGCAGGTCGTCGAACTCGACGCCCCACTCGACCCCGTCGTGCCGGAGCCGGTGCCGAACAGACCCCATTCGGACTGCCGCGGGTTCGATGCCACGGAGCCGGACTGAGCCGAGCAGCCGGCGTCGGACACCGAGCACGAGGCCTGCCCGGTGGTGGCGCGGGTGACCTCGGTCGTCTTCACCGGGGCGGGCGCGGCCGGGGTGGCGCCGTTCGCGGCGGTCGGCGCGGCGGCCGGTGTGGTGCCGCTGGTCGCGGTCGCCGTCGGGGTGGTCGTGCCGCTGGTCGAGCTGACCGGGGTGGCGGTGGCCGGGATGGTCTCGGTGTGGGAGGCGTTCGCGCCGGTGTTGGTGGTGGCGCTGCCCGTGCAGCCGGTGGCGTCGATCGCGCACTGCGCGCTCGCCTGCGCCTGCGGCCCACCCGCACCCGCACCGGTCAACGCATCCCGCGTGGAAGCACCCGTGTCACCCGTGCTCGTGCCATTGCCCGCGCCATTGCTGTTGTTGGCCGCGCTGTTGTTGGCCGCGCTGTTGTTGGCCGCGCCGGTGTTGGCGTTTCCACCATTACCGGCGGCTCCGCCATTGCCATTGCCATTGCCATTGCCATTGCCATTGGCGGTGTAGCGGTAGTCGGCGTTGTATGCGGTGGTGTCCGCGCCGCCTTGGCGGTACCAGTCATTGCCGCCGCTCGTGTCGGTACCAGTCGGGTCAGCGCCGGAGGAGGTCGAACACCCACCGGTCTTGGTGGCGCAATGCGCCGCACCCGAAGCGTCCCCGGCCGTGCTCGCCGGCTGCCCCGCCGCACCGGTGGTCCCGGTCGTGCCGCCGCTGGGGGTGGTGGTGGAGTTGTGGCCGGTCGAGTCGGTGTCACATGAACCAGCAGCGGTCTGGCAGCCGGCGTAGGCGAGGTAGGGGTTGGTGTCGGTATCGATGGCGCAGTTGCCGGTGCACGCCCCGCTCGACGAGGACTTGTCGGCTGGATCCGGCTTACCCGCCGCGCCTCCCGTACCCCCGGCTGGGGCGGCGGTCGGGGTGGTGCTGGTGGCATGGCAGCCACCCGCGCCCTGGCACAGGGTGGCCGCCCCGGACAGGTCGGCCTGGGAGTTGGTGTTGCAGTCCCCGACCCCACATGAGGTCGACGCCGACTGCGTGCCGTCCTTGACCGCGGTCTGGCAGCCTCCGTCGACCGCGCACGACGCGGCCGCGGTCGAGTTCGCCGTACCCGACGACGCGCTACAGCCCGACACCCCGGTCAAGCCCAGACACACGTCCTGGGACGGCGCATCCCTAGCCGAGGTCGCGCTGGCGGGTTGCGCAGGCGCGGCGGTCACGCAGCTGGTGAACACCCCACTGGCGCCACATCCGGCCGTCGAGCCGGATCCGCCAGAGGGCAGGCCGGTGGTGGGGTCGTGGCCGGTGGCTTGGGCCAGCGCGGCGGTCTGGCCGTAGACCTGTTGTTGGTTTGCCTGGAACGCCGCCTGGTCCTTCTCGTACGTCGCCTGGGACACCTTTCCCGCGGCGACCTGGGCCTTCTCGCTGGTCAGCGCGGCCTGGCTGGTGGCCAGCCGCTGTTGGCCGGACACCACATCATTGATCAACCCGGAGGTGTAAGGGGAGAGCTGGGAGGCTTCGCCGTTCGCCTTCGTCGACAAAGTCTGCTGCGCCGCCGCGGCTTTGTCATAGTCCGCCTGGGTCATCGCCCCCGACTTGACCTTGGCCTGGTCGGCGGTCAGGGTCTGCTGGCCCTTCACCACCGCCAGCCGGTCGGTCAACGCCTGGTTCGCCGCCGAGGGCGAGTCCAGCGGACCCCACCAGGACGCCAGCTGGTACGGGTCGTTCGTGCCGCTCGAGCTGGCGCTGGGCAGCAGCGCCGGCGGCGGGCGTTTTGCCAACGAGGAGGCGAACCCAGTCGAGTTCGGCTGGCCGGCGGTGCAGACCACCCCACACTGCTGGGCCCCCTGCTGGGCCTGCCCTGCCGACGTCCCCTGCGTGCCGCCCGACAGGCCCTGTCCGCTCTGCTGGCTCTGGCCGGCGGACGATGCCATCGCCTGGGACAACGCCGCGCTTACCTGCCGCCCCGCCGCGGGGCCAGCCACCGCCGAGACAAAACGCGCCACCAAATCGAAGATCGACGAGATCAGTTGCTGCTGCGGGCTCAGCTGTGCATCAGCCGACGAACCCGTATTCGACACCCCGGAAGAACCGGTGCCTGACGTTCCAGAGCCCGCCGAGCCCAAGGACCCGGAGCTTCCCGAACCCGCGGCCGCCGAACTCGAGCCACGACCGGACCCAGATCCCCCGCCCAGGCCGTTCTGTGCCAGCCAGCTCTCCACCAGCTGCGTGATCCCCGCCGCCAGCTGGTCCACACCACTCAACCCGGCCGAACCCGACCCCTTGCCCCGCTGCCCAGTGCCCGAGTCCGAGGCGGTGTTCGAGCCCGCTGAGCTGTCCCAGTGCTGGTGCCCGTGCCCGGACGCACGCTGCACACCCGATATCCCGCCGGAACCAGACTGGCCACCGCTCGAGCCACCGAACCGCCTCAACCCCTGGCCGACCTGGGACAGCACCTGCTCGATGAAGCCAAGAACACCACCGCCGGACTGGCTGCCACTCCAGACACCCGGATCACCGGAGGAACCACTAGAGCCGCCGGTCAAGGGCGAGCGGATCGCGCCGCCACCCAGCGAGGCACCCGAACGGGGACGCTTCGACGCAGACTCACTGGCCAGTTCGCCGATCAGCGAGATGATCTTCGGGGAGAGCCGCGACATCGCGCTCTCAACCCGACCACCAAGACCGCTACCGCTGCTGTTATCGCTGTTGCCGCTACCACTGCCGCTGCTCAGGCCCGCCGTCGAGGGGGGACCACGGCCCCGTAGCGCCGCCAACACACCCGGCTTGGTCGTGCTCAGGTCGGCGCAACTCGTCTCCACCTCGAGGGCACAGTTCGAGGTATCCGGCATCGAGGTCGATACCCCATCCACCGAACCCGTGCCGCCTTCTCCCCGGCCACCTCGCTGGCCCAGGTCGGCGCCGGCGCGCGTGGTCGCGGCGCTCAGCCGCGCGTCAAGCACACCCAGTTGTTGGCCGACGCGCCCGCTCGACCCAGTCGAGCCGGCCTCGCCCAACCCGCGTTGTAGTGCCGTGCCGGTCGCCAATGCCGTTTCCACCTGGTCGGCCACATCAGTCAGCGCCTGATGAGTCCACTGCCCGGCACCCTGCCCACCGACCGCGGACACCACGCCCGAAGCCGCGTTCACCAGCGAGGAGAACAACCCATCCACGCCCGGACCCAACGCCGGGACCGTACCCGAGCCCGATAAACCGGTACCCGCGGAGCGGGCGGAACCACCCACACCCGCCCCGGCCAATCGCCGGGCAACCAGCTGGTTGATGTTGCTCACCGGCTGGCTCTCGAACGGGCTGGATTGGTTCTCATTCGACTGGTTCTGTTCCAGGCCGGAGGACCGCCGGGCCAGCGTGACCCCCGCCCCGCTCGCCGACAAGCCGCCCCCGGCAGGTACCGAGCTGGAAGCGTCGGCACCAGAGCCACCGGCGCCCGAAGACCCCGAACCGGAGCCGCTGGAGGAACCGGTCAGGCCGTTCTGGGCGGGCCAGCTTTCGATCAGCTGGGTGATTCCCTGTGTCAGCTGCTCCACCCCGCTGGCCCCGGTCGAGCCCGACCCGGTGTTCTGGCTATCGCCGCCTTGGTTGCCGCCCTGCCCGGCGTTGCCCTGACCAGTACTGCCCTGGCTGCCGCTCGAGTTGGTACTCGATCCGGCGTTGCTGAGCTGGCCGAGCTGCCTGCCGAGCTGTTTGCCGAGCTGGCCCAGGAACTGACCGATCTCCTGGAGCACCCCATCGACCAGCTGGATAGCCCCGCCGGGCTGGGTATCGCTCGAAACACCATCGGAAGCGCCTGAGCCGCTGCCCGCGACGCCCGCCGCTCCGATAGCGGAGCTACCCGAACCCGACGAGCCACTCCCCGACGTGCTGGTGCCGGAGGAGGTGGAGCCGGTCGGGCCGTTCTGGGTCAGCCAGTCTTCGATCGTCTGGATGATCCCCTGTGCCAGCTGGTCCACGCCACTGAGTCCGGTCGAGCCCGACGGGCTGCGGTGATGGTCGCTGTCGTGGTCGGCGTCGTGATGGTGGTGGTGGTGCCCGGAACTTTCCGAGCTGGAAGCAAGGGTGCCGGAGGAGCCCGTGCCCGAAGAGCCACTACCCGAAGTTCCGGTGGAACCGCCGGTGCCGGAAGAGCTGCTGCCTGACGTGCTGGTGCCGGAGGAGGTGGAGCCGGTCAGGCCGTTCTGGGTCAGCCAGCTTTCGATCAGCTGGGTGATTCCCTGTGCCAGCTGGTCGAGGCTGCCGGCTCCGGTCGAGCTTGACCCGGTGTTCTGGCTTCCGCCGCCTTGGCTGCTGCCCTGACCGGCATTGCCCTGACCAGTGCTGCCCTGGCTACCGCTTGAGTTGGCGCTCGATCCGGCGCTGCCAAGCTGTTTGCCGAGCTGGCCCAGGAACTGACCGATCTCCTCCAGCACCCCACCGACCAGCCGAACAATCCCACCGCCGAGGGGATCGGTGCTCGAGCCACCCCCGGTCAATGAAACCGCGGCCGAGCCACTGCCCGAACCAGCCAGGCCGTTGCGGGACAACCAGTTGCCCACCAGCTGAGCGATCCCCTGCCCCAACTGGTCTACGCCGTTGACCCCGGTCGAGCCCGAGCCGGCGGCCTGGGCTGCTTGACCTGAGCCGGTGCGGGACTGGCCACTCGCACCCGACCCGAGGGTGCCGGTGCCCAGGTGCCGGCCCACATTCTTCAGTTGGTCGAGCACCGAGGCGATCGCCGGGGAGAACCTCGTCACTGCGTTCTCAACCTGGTTCTCGAGGTCGCGCTCGATACCGTTTGTGCTGTCCTGACCCGCCGCGATCAGCTTCCGCTCCGCGGCCGGGATCAGCCGGCTTACAAGGACCGCCAGCCTGTTGCCCGCTTTGTCAGTGCCGCTATTGCCGTTACCGCCATTAGTGCCGCTGTTGGTGTCTGTCGTGGTGTTGATGCTCGGCCCGGCTGGTGGACCCCGGCCGGCCAACGAGGCCAAGTACCCGGCTGTCGTCGGAACCTCCGACTCGGCCACGCACACCGTGGAGGTGGCGGAGCCACAACCGCCTGCCGCCGAGCCCAGCAACGCCGCTGCCAGCCCGGTCACCGAACCTCGGCCACCATCACCCCGGCCGCCGGCCCGCTCACCATTACCGCCGTCGGAGTCACCCGAACCAGCGGTACGCGCCGAGCGTGAGCTGGTCACCCCGAGCTGCCCGCCAGCCGGGCCAGTCCCACCCGAGCCCATACCACCGAGGCTCTTGTTCAACGCCGCGCCCGCGGCCAGCGCCCTCTCTACCTGACCGGTCGCGGCCGCCAACATCTGGTGGGTCTGCTGTCCAGCGCCGCGCCCGCCTACCGCGGACACCACCCCCGACACCAGGTCGACCACCGAGGAGAACAACCCTTCCACGCCCGGACCCAACACCGCGGCCGGTACCGAGCCTGACGGACTCGGAGTAGCCGAGCCGGTAACTCCTGCCGAAGCCAACCGGCCGGCGATCAACCGCTGAACCTGCCCCGACAGCTGCTGTCCGTCGCCAACTCCGACCCCAGTGCCCTGCCCAGGCTGGCCACCGGTGTTCTGGCCACCGGCCCGCAGCTGCTGGGCGGAGGTGGCCACGGCGGCCTTCACTTGGTTGGCCACTCGCTCGATCTGGCCCCTCGGGACCGGGCCGCTACCCGTGGCCACCGGACCAATTGTGGCCGCGGAACCTCCCGCGACCACCGAACCTCCCGTGGCCACCGAGCTCCCTGTGGCCGTGGAACCTCCCGTGGCCGTGGAACCTCCCGTGGCCGCGGAACCGGACGCTGGATCAGACACCGTGGGATCGAACGCCGTGAGGTCACCCTTGACCGTCCGGTCAACCACAGCGGCCTGGCCGCTGGAGGAATGAACGGATCCTGAGAAGACCATCCGGGGCGTGGGCACGAAACCCGAGGACACGAAGCCTGAGCCTCCCGGCGAACTGAAACTGGGCGCTTTGGCCACGAACGGGCCCGGCCGCTCTGAGCCACATGATGGGGCGGAGCCGCCCGAACCGTCGACGCAGGATCCAGACGAGCCATCCGCAACAGCGGCAAGGCGCTGGCCAGTCGACGGGAGTGCTCGCACCTCGGCCACCGTGCGCACCGCCGGCGACTCAACAACCGCACCGGCGGTTGATGCTGACGCCGGGGCGAACAACGCCACAGCCATCCACACGAACGCCAAGCCACCCAGCACAACGGAGACCGACACACCCACACGCGACAGCACCCAGGACACGACCGGCACCACGGCGCGCACGCACCGTGCTCCGGCCGAAGCCACAGACGCAATCACGACAGGTCTCTCCGCTGGGTTGGGCGTAGCCGGCCTCAAAGCGGGACGGCATATACCAGCGTTCCGCCCGGGGCGACGACACCCAGGGGAACCACCAGGGCAAAAGCTTTTGAGCGTGCTTAACCATCGCGGCACACACCGCGCTCGCCCCGGGGCTACCGCGCCCAGGGCCAACCAGCCAACCAGCTGCGGTTCGACTCACGCAGAGGCTGTTGCGCCCAGATGCGTTACTCCGCAAAGGGGCAAAACGGCCGGTCAGTTTTCGGCCGGCTGTCGCCGACCTCCAACAAGATTAACTGGGAGCCACGAAGCTATCAACTACTTACTGGCGCGAGAGACTGAGAGCACCCGAACGCCAGTCCCTCCCGTCACCCCCGGTCGATCACTGAAAAGCTCGCCAGACACAGTCGGAGGTGGCGGCCATTCGGCCCTCCAGCCACCAGCGACCGCGGCCGCAACGGGCACGATGGCCACCGATACCGCGCGGCCAAGCCCACGGTGGCCACGGTGGCCACGGACAGAGCGGCCAAACGGCCAAACGGCCAATGGCCAACCGCCCGTGCGTGGCCACGGGGCCGCCGCGAACTGGCCACGCCCGAAGCCGCCGGCGAAGCCACGTCGTGGCCACCTGCCCACCAGCCGATGGCCATCCGGTAGATCTGTACCGCCGTACCGCCGTACCGCCGGGGTGATACCCGCCCCTGAGGGTTGGCACCGGGGCGTGCGAGTCGGGGGAGCGGGCCGGGCTGAGGTTATTTGATCGTGAGCGGTGCCGGGGACGTCGTGCGGGTAGTGGGATTTGGAGTGGGTAGGCGGGTGGGGTGGTCTGCACGCCGCTGGTCCCGGGACTGTGCTGGTAGTCAACGCGGCGGCGGGGTTGCCGACGAGCAGGTCGTGCTCGCCGAGGTGGTGACACCAGCTGCTCAGCGCGGAGAGTCGGCGCGCGACGCTCGAGCCAACGGTATGCAGTAGGCGTTGGGAAGTTCCCCGATCGGGTTTGCCCGTTCAGTTGCCAACGATCACCCTCGGCCCGTATGGTCACTTCTGCTCGGCCGCGAGCAACGGTGTGTCGAAGTCCACCCTTGCGTGAAGCTGAGCAGATAGGTCTCGGTGTGAGTCCGCCGCGGAGATCAGGTTCATCACTCATGTCCCTGGTCGTGTCCGCGTGTTCCGCGGAACGTCCCCATCTCGGACGGATTCACCGATGACTTTCCTGTCGCAGTCCCCGCTGCGCCGGTTCGTCACTGACGGCCTGCGCGCCACCATCGACTCCTACGCCACCGGCACCCTGCCGCTGCACCGCTTCGCCTGGGAGCTGGACTCCCGGCTGGACACCCTGGCCGAGCTGACCGGTCTGCCCCACTACCGAACCCTGGCCACCCTGCGTAGCGCGCAGCAGGCCATCGCGGCCATCGACACCGCGCAACGCGCCACCGGCCGCGGCGGCCTGACCGCCGCCGAGGACCACACCGTGGCCGCGGCGGTGACCCTCCTGCGCACCACATTGGCCCGGCTCGACCCGCCAGACCCCGTCGACCCGGTCGACCCGGCCCACCCGTGCCCAGTACTCATCTCGCTACCGGTGGGCATCGCCACCCGGCGCGCCCGAACCCGACTCGCCGGCCCCGGCCGCCGCGCACTGATCGCCTGATGCCGGCGGCCACAGCCAGGTAGAGACAACTCCGGCCCCCACGCCCAAGAAAGGACAGCCGCCATCGGCGACCAAGGCATCCCGTTACCCCGCGAACTGGTACTCGAGGCCGCCCGGGTAGTCGAACCCGATCCCGAACCCGGGTTGGTCGAAACTCGCCATATCGGAGCCGGTGCACCCGGAGCCGAGCAGTGTCGCGGTGAGCGCGCCCACCACTTCCACGATGGCTGGCACGCTGACGGGGCCCCGCCTGACCGGGCCGGCAGGTCGAGCCGGTGCGCGGCGGAGCCCACTCGTTGTCACTAGTTTCGGCCCCGGTGGTGACGGGTGATGAGGTGCATGCGGTCCCGGCTCGGTGCGTCTGGTCGCCTTTGTCGGCTCGCGGCGCCGGCGATTGCTCGTCGCGGTTTGGTCAGGTTGTGGGATCGGATTGGGCGTGCAGCGAGGGGGCGAAGGACATCCCGACGATGAAGCCTTCTGGGGAGAGGATGCGGGCGACCGTTTGGCCCCAGGGTTCGGTGCGGGGCGGGTGCAGCAGAGCGTAGCCCTGCGTCTGGAGTTCCTGAGTCGCGTCGGCGACCGCGTTGGCGTTGGCCACTTCGAACTCGATGCTGGCCTGCGGAACGGGAACGTCGTGTGGCCAGTCGGGGGTTCCGTAGCAGGCTTGGGCGGCCTGGGACAGTGGCCAGACACCGAAGTGTTTGCAGCCGGGGATGTGCTCGCTGGCGAAGTAGTCCTCGTCGAGCTGCTCGAGCGGCAACCCCAGCGTGTCGAGGTAAAGCTTCCTGCTCGCCGGTGGGTCCGGGGCGATGATGGCGACACTGGTGATGAACTGAACCTTCATGGTCCTAACCCTCCCTGGCGATCGCGGACTGTGATGTCCACCCGCGGCTGCATGGCGCCCAGAATCGCCGGCTCAGGTGGTCGGTGTCATGAACGAAACGGACGCGCCGAGGTCGAGCGACCGGAGAATCTGGCCCCGCCCGGTTGGCGGCACGTCGTGCGATGCACCTGCCAGGCTCGGGTGTTGCCGCAACGGGATACAACGCCGCGAGCACTCGACGGCCGGCGACTGATGCCTCAACGATGGCTCGCCGCCCACGCTCAGGGTGTTCGTGCCAGCTGAAGCGCAGACCTCGCACGCCTACCAGGGCGGCTCGGACGTCGGCAGGTTCGAGGTGGTGCTTGGACCGAAGCTTCTCCGCCGTGCGATCGCTGATATGAAGATCAGCAATCCAGATCGTCGGCACGCTCCAGGACCGTAGTCCCTGACGTCGGCGCCGACCCGCTGTTGAGGCATCACAGCGGCGGCACAGGGCCCAGACAGTAGCCGCTCAAACCTGGGGCTGTTTAGCCTGCTTCGGGGATAGACGTTCCCCTCGTCGACTTCCCGGAGGCCCGAGGGCGCTCAAGACACCACCCATCCGCCGCTGGAGGCGCTGGCTGATCGGCGGCATGGTCGCCGTGGCCGTGGCCGTGGCCGTGGCCGTGGCCGTGGCCGTGCTCGGCGTCGGCGGCCCGTTCATGTACACCCAGTTCGTCGAAAGCAACAACCCGCCGCCGCTGTCCCTGTCCACACCCGAGTCCGCACCCGCCTCAGCGCCTGGGCCAGCGCCCTCAGCGAGCCTGGACGGCACCTGGACAGTGGCCTCGGGCTCGCAGGCCGGCTACCGGGTCAACCAGAATGTGGCCGGTCAGACCGGGACCACCGTCGGACGCGCCACCCGTGGGCGGTGTCGGTTCTGGCCTGGTACTTGCGGGCCATTTTCGTCACCGTCGCGCGGTGCTTGGCGGCCAGCGTCTTGAGCATTTGAGACAAATTCCAACCTGCACACCGAGCTCACCGCGGCCGGACGTGCCGAGCTGACCGCTGACGAGGCCAACGCCCTCGCCCTCACCCTGGTCAGCCTCCGCACCGCCCTGGCCACCGTCGGCCCCGACGCACCCCTCGATCCCGCCGGAGCCGCCCGCCCGGCCAGCCTCCCGGCCACACCCCTGGGCTACCGGAACACCGCCTGATGCACCACCCGGTCCTCGTCGTCGGCGGCCACGTCAACACCAGCCGTGGCCGCCTCGGCGGCATCCACGACTCTCGGGCCGAGGGGATGTGATGTCCACTCGCTGAGCAACACGCCCCCGGCGCCGTCCGCCGGACCCAAATCGCCAGCCACACCGACGGCCACGAACTCACCGGCCACCGACCGCTAGAGACCCCCTCCGCTACCGGCGGTGCAGGGAGTTCAGGGCGGTGTCGCAGGCCTGGTTGATCTGGGTGCGTTCCTCGGTGGTGGACTGGCAGTCCAGGGTGTATTGGGTGTCGCCGTCGAACAGGATGGTGTATCTGCTCTGCCCGGTCGCCGGGGAGGGCACCGCGAACTGGTACTCCAGGCCGGGCAGTCCGCCGTGTTGGACCGGCGCTCCGGCCGCGGTGCTGGGCGCGAGTTGGGTGATCAGCCGATCGAACTCTGGTTTGGCCTGGTCAAGGTTGGTGGAGGTGACCCGGGCGCGTAGTGCGTGACGGCTGATCGTGATCAGGTTGTATTCGTCGAGGGCCACCGCGACGGTGGTGTCCTCGGGTGCGACATCACCGGTCTGGGTTGAGGTGCGCACGTCCGTGTGCAGGCTCATCTGGCTCGGGTAGCTGAACACGACCCCGAACCCCGGTTGATCGAAATGCGCGACACCGGAGCCGGCGCACCCGGACGCGAGCAGTGTCGCGGTGAGCGCGGCCACCAGTGGCGCGGCAAGCGGCGACACGCCCGGGGCCATCACCGGTATCCCGCGAGCGCGAGGCCCCAGTTTGGGTCGCTCGACGACATCGCGTCACCCGCCGTCCGAGGGCTGTGTGGGTGGGTGGTTGCCGTTCGTGTCGGGCTTCGGGAGCGGGCTGATCGAGGGGGTGGCCGGCCACGGCGGATCGGCCTGGGCCGCGGTGGGGGACGGGTGGCCGCGACGCCGACCGGAGCGCGCAGCGGCACGTACGACCAGGGTGGCGGCGATGATGACGATCGAGAAGAAGGTGACGTCAGATGCGACCGCCCACTCCCCGCCCTTCTCCCCAGAACTGGCCTCAGGCCCGTAGCTGACCCCCGCCATGATCGCGCCGACCAGCCATACCCAACCGGGCACCACGTGCTTGTGGTGCGACCCCGCCACGATCGCCCGAACGAGGACGATCAGCCCCATCCACAGCCCGATCGAGAACACCGCGATCCCGACACCCAGCGCGATGTTCGTGACCAGTCCGCCATCCATACCGATACTCCTTGCCTCACGGGCTGCTGCCGAGTTGGCGGGCTATTCGAAGCGCAGCGCTTCGATGGGGCGCATCCGGGCGGCTCGATTGGCCGGGTAGCCGCCGGCCAGGACCCCGATGAATAGGCTGATCGCGAACGCGATGAGTACCGGCCCCACCGACAGCACCGGGATGGGCACGTCGCTGTCGGGGCCACCGGCGCCGAACCGGGGCAACACCATGACCGCCGTCTCGGTGATACCGATCCCCAGGAGGACTCCGACCAGACCGCCCAGGGCGGTGAGCATGACCGCTTCGGAGAGGAACTGGCGCAGGATGGCGGTGGTTTTCGCGCCGACGGCCTTGCGGATGCCGATCTCCCGGGTCCGCTCGGTGACCGACACCAGCATGATGTTCGCCACGCCGACACCACCCACCAGCAGGGATATCCCGGCGATCGCCACGATGAACCAGGTCAGGTACTGGATGAAGTCTTTGCTCTTCTTCAACGAGTCGGTGAACGTCGTGACGTTGAAGTCGCGGTTGTTCGCGGTGCGGATGTGGTGTTGTTTGTCCAGGATGTCAACCACCTCGCTCGCCGCGGCGTCGACGGTGTTCACACTGCTGGACTTCGCGATGATCAGATCCACCTCGCCGGCGTTGTTCCCGGTCAGGTAGGCGCGGGCGGCGGCGAACGGGACAGCGACCACGTTGTCGGACTGGCCGTTGGCGTCGAAAACGCCTTGGATCTTGAACACGTTGTGGGACAGCCGGATCGGCAGACCGATGATCTTGCTCGAGTCGGTGTTGGCACCGAAGAGCAGGTTCACCGCCTGGGGCCCGAGGATGGCACCCCGTTCCCCACCGGTGATCTGGGCTTGGCTGAACCAGCGCCCGGCGACAACGTGCCGGTCCACCAGACGGGCATAGTTCTCCTCGACGCCGACCAGGTTGGCCTTGTCTTGGGCCTGTCGTTCGGTGACCGCGACGCTGCCGGTCATGGCCGAGGAGATCTCGGCGATGTCCGGCGCGTGCCGGGGGTCCTGCAGGGCCTTGACGTCCTGGTCGGTCAGGTTACGGGGAGTGCCGCCGTCGGGGACCGACCCCTTCGCCGCCGAGATGTTGATCTGGTTGGCGACCTTGTCGGTCTGGTCCTGGAACTGCTGCTTCATCCCATCACCCAGGGCAACCAGCACGATGACCGAGGCGACACCGGCGATGATCCCGATCGTGGTCAACAGCGAGCGGAGCCGGTTGTTGGCCAGGCTGTGCAACGCGGCGAACAACGCCTCCCGCATCTGCCCCATCAACGCCGCGGACGACACCGCCATCACCGCGGGCGCGGGGCTCAGTGCGCCGCGCTTGCGTCCCCGCTTGCCCGCCGGTGGCTCTTCCCCGGGCAGCAGGGTGCCGGCCAACACCGCGGCGGCGTCTTGCCGGGCCAACGCCGCGCGGGCCCGGCGCTCCGCCCTGGCAACACCCCGCCCCACCTGGGCACCCCAACCATGACCACCGGACCCACCGGCCTGACCGGCTGCCGCGCCACGGGCGCCGGTCCAGGCACGGTTCTTGCTACCCCGAGTCCGACGAGTGCCACTGGCGGTGTGGTCGACGGTGACGTGCCGGGACTCCGGCTCAGACACAGGCTCGGGCGGCTGCGCCGGAGACGGTGCCACCCGCACGGCCAGATCGGGTGATACGGCTGGGGCGGGTTCCTCGGCTGACTCGGGTGACGTGATCTGCTCCGCCGCCGGAGTGGGTGCCGGTGGCCGAGTGGGTGCCGGTGGGGTGACCGGCGGTCGTGGTGGCGCGGGTGCCACGGTGGGAAGCAGCTGCCACGCCTCGATCGGAGTCGGGGGCTCCACCCGCGGCGGCGTCACCGGGGCCACACCCACTTCGCGGGGCACCGGTTTCGTGAGCCCCTGGGCCGCCGCCGCCGTGTTGGACGCCGTGGTGGACGCGGCGTTGGGCGTCGCCTCACCGGCCGCGGCAGCGGGCCACCCCGGCGCGGGTGGCCGCGGCACCGGCACCGGCACCGGCACATACAACCGCCGTGGCCGCTGCATTGGTGCTGGTGCTGGTGGGGTGGCACCTTCGAGTGGCCACGGTGAGGGCGCGTCGGGTCCGCGCCGCGTCCGCCGCCGCCCGCCGGTGGGGGCGGAGCGGACACCGCGGGCGGCGAACGGTCGGGCGGAGCGCTGATACCAGCGGTGTCGTGGTTCGGGGACCAACCGCCGGTAGCCGTGCCGGGTCAGCCCCGGCTCCCGGTCGGTGCCCCGCACACCGAACCCAGCACTGAACGCGGCGCTGGGGATGGCCAGTGGGGTGGTCGCCGGCTCGAAACGCGCCCACCGGTCTCCTCCATTGGCCACCGCGGCCCAGGTCACCGCGGTCGAAACCGAGGCGACGGGGATCGGCTCGGTGACCAACTCGCCAGCCACAGCCTCGGGTGAGCTCACCGACACGACCGCAGCGGCCGGCCCGTCGACAGACGCGGTGTCGGCGAGCGCCGTCTCGAGCGTGGCGGCCTGGGTTGTGGCGTGCGACGGCTGGATGGTCCTGCGGTGTTTGCGGGCGGCTTTGCGGTGCGCGATACCGCAGTAACGACGGTCGGGGTTGGTCGAGTCGGCGGTGATGATGTTCCCGCATCCGGGCAGAGCGCAGACCCGCGCCGCCCCCGTGCTGTCGATCGGGGTGTTGGTCATGGCCGCCATCCCCGGGCAGCACGCTGAGCACGGTCGGCATCGGCCACCTGTGGTGGCGCCGGCTGGCAGTTGCCGGGGGGCGAGATCAGGACTGTCATGGCGGTGCTCCCGCGCCCGATTCCCGCGTGTTGGGGTTGATCAGACTCCGAGGTGCGAGCCGATCCACGACGGGGATGCGGACGGTGCGTGTGCTGGCCCGAGACCCAACAGGTCGGCGGGCGGGGCGGACATCGTCAAGGTTTGGGACCCCGACATCGACGACACACTCAAGCCATCACACGCTCGGGCACAGCTCAACTACAGCCCGCCCCACGCGTGACCACCGGGGTCGTGATGCGTCAGGCCACCGTGGTGGCCCGTGTGGGTCTCGCTACCCAGAGGTCCGACCGCGGCACACTCACACCGAAGGACACCGGCTCCGCCACACGCGAACCAACGCATACAGCGGAGCTACCGGGGTGATACAGCTAGAACCACCGTTGCGGGTTAGTTCCAGACCCGAAATAGTCTAGACGTACCACCGCGATCACCCAAACTGCTTAACCGCTCAATGACACGAATGGCGCAACGGTGTGCCGAACCGGTGCGACCGCCGCCGCAGAGGCGGCGGTGCTCACCGGTGTTCAACGTGTCAGGCCCGTTCGGTCCCTGGCCGGTGGCAGCATTGGTGTCAGTGGATGCTCAGGCCGGGCGTTAGTGACCTCCGGGGACGAGGTGGGCCAGCACCGAGCTCACCCCGGAGAACACCCGGGAGACGATGCCGGAGACGAAGTGCCCGATCCCGCCCGAGGACGCGGCCGGTATGGACACCCCGGATCCGGCGTTGCCACCAAAACCACTGGCGGTCGTGCTGTGTGACTTGCCGCTCTTCGAGGTCGAGCCCGAGGTGGCTGGCGAGTCGGCGTTGGTGGTGTGCTGGGGCAGCGGCCCGTCCTGTGACGCGCCAACCTCGGGCGAGGAGTCATCCTTGCTGCTGTGGTGAGCGTCGCTGTCCGCGACAGCGACACTCCCGCTGGAGGCCCCGAACAGGTGCTTGACCCAACCGGCGAACCCGCCAGAGTCACCTCCCGTGTCATGCAGGGCACCAGTGTCCGCGGCCTCACGCACGGCAGGGCTCTGCGCGTGTCCGGTATCGCCGCCGCCGGATCCCGTCGAGCTGGAAGCGGAGCCCCCGTGACCGCACGCCCCATCCCCGCACGGACTCGACACCACGCCCGTACCACCACCGCTACCCGCACCATCCGAACCCGCGCCACCCGAACCCGCGCCGTCCGAACCACCGGCAGTCGGCACCAAGCCCAAGCGGCCCGCCGGCAACCGATACACCAACGCCACCGACACCACCCGATCACCCGCCCCCGCAGTGCTCGGCGAGACAGCCAGATGTAGCGGGACGGCGGCGGGCGCCAGCCAAGCGCCGCCCACCCACAGCGCCGCCGCCACACCACCGGCCACCCACAAACGCGGGCCCAAACCCAACCGGGTCGACCGCACCCCGACGGCCAGCATCGAGGTGCCGGGGGTGGTGGCATCGGCACGCGCACCGAGCGGGTGGGGTCGTGATGATCGCATCGGCTCGGACGCACACGGCGAGGTGATCGGCATGGTGATCATGGTGAGTTACTCCGCGGGAAGAAGAGGCCTATGAGGTCTAACGGCATATGAGGTCGAGACGCGCGGGCCGCACCACTCGGCGCGCGGTCAGATCCGGGTCGGGCTCTGACGTGGTCGCTGCGCCAAGCGGCGTGCGGGTCCAGCACACAGCACAAGTGAACGATCCGCGCCATCACGGGCCGGGAGACGTGCTCCTGGGGCTACAAGGCGCCCAGGCCCGGACCGGTGCCGCCCGCCACGGTGGTCAACACGCGGCAGACCAGCCACCCCGACAGCACCAGCGCGTATGGAGTGCGCCGACACCACTGAGGCCACTGTGACCAAGACCCAGGGTAGCCGCCCACACCCCCGAAGCAACCCCAAACAGCGAAACCCACCCCCAGCTCCCGATCAACCAATTTCCCGAAGTGGGGTTGCGCCCGGAGCCCGGCGGGGTATCGTCCCCGGCAAGTGCTCGACCCGTGTGGGGTGGGTGCTGAGGTTGATTCGCGGTAGTTGTGTGAAGTTGCGCCACAGCGGGCCCGCGAAACAACCGAGGTCACAACCAGTGTGTTGGGGCGTGTGAGCAGCCCCGACAGCGGATTGTGGCTGGTGTGGTGGTGGGCTGGTCTGGCCTGGGTGGTGACGTCGCCCCGGGTGTCGAGCCGCGCAACATGCTGTCGCGTGATGTCGTCCCCCTCTTGTTTCGTTCTTCGATGCGCCCTCGCCCCTCTTGGGGTGGGTGGCCCTGTCGGCGCTGTGTGCGTGTGTGGAGTGATCAGTGACGGTGCGATTGGCCTCGGCTAGCGGACGGCGCAACAGCGCCATGCCCGCGGCCAGGTCACGCCCAACACCACCGGCGCCCTCACCGACCACCCCACACACCACCCCGCCCACGGCCACACCACCCACGGCCAGGTCTGCCGCAGGGCTGGCGCGCTGGTGCCGACCGAGTCCGGTCACCGCGGTGCTCGGCGCGATGTTGTGGGCCGCCGCGGTGCTGGTGTGGTTGGCCAGCACCTGGCTAGCCCACCCGACCGCCGCGCCCAGCCCGCAGCTGGAGCACCCCGGTACCGCCGATCCCGCGACCGTGGTCGCCACCATCGTGAACACCGCGCACGTGACGCCGCTGAGCTCCGCGATAACCGCCCGGGCCGCGGTGCACGCCGTCCCGGCGGCCGCCGCGGCAGGTGCGGGCACCGCGAGTGGTGGGGGCACATCCGGTGGTGGAGGTTCGGACGGGGCGGGTTCCTCAACCGGCTCCGGTGGGAGCTCACCCGCCTCCCACAACGGCGGAGGCTGCAGTGATGGCGGGTGCGGCGGCGGCCACAGTGCCTCCTCCGCGACCTCATCCAGTACGAGCTCGGGTTCAACCGGTGCCAACCACAGCGGCTCCAGCGGCTCCGGTAGTTCCAGTGGCACAGCCGGTGCCGGTAACACCGCCAGCACACCGCAGCCCCCCACAGCGACCCACCCCGCCCAGACTCAGGCCGCGACCGCCACCACCACCACTAGCGGTGGTGGTGGTTCGGGTCGTGGTTCGGCGCGGCCGGTGTCTCGCACCGATCCCCCCAATCCGACCTCCAGCGACGGAGCGGGTGCCGCGACCCCGGGCGTGCATCCGGCCACCAGCACCGGTGGAGCTACTGCCGGCGGCGGCACCGCGCACCAGGCAGGTGCGTCGGCCGTGTCGGATCCTTCGGCGCAGCAGCCCGCCACCCCGAGGACTGCGCCGGCGGCCAGCCCAGTCACGGCACCCAGCGGTGGCGGTGCCCAGCCTGCCGCCGACGCGGCGGCTCCCGCGCCGAATGGTGTGCAGTGCAGAGGGGCCGTCGGCGGGTGTGTCACCCCCGCCCCGGCCACGAACACCGCGGGTGGCGGCCGCACCGGCAAGAACACCACCCGAACCGACACCACCTGCGCCGAGGGCTGCACCGCCGCGGGCGCACCCACCGTGTCGATGACATCCCTGCAACAGTTGTTCACCGGCCGCGGTGTCGACAGCTCGGCGATCAGCACCAACCGCTCCGGTGGCACTACCCCTGTCTGTGATGCGGCCGGGTGCGCCCCCGCCCCCGTCACCCCGGTGCCAGCGCCCGCCGGATCGGGTGGCCCCACCAACGCCGGCAACGGCACCGGGGGCGGCCCCGGCGGCGGGGCGGGTCACGCGAAATCCGGGCTCGCCGCCCCCGGCTCCGCCGGCGCGGACACCCCCGAGACCCCCGTCACCGCGGCACAGCTACCGAACGGGCTGACCCCGAAAAACCAAGCCCCACACACCGGGCTCGACCCGCCGGGGGCGTTGCCCGAACCCAACCTGAACCACTCCCCGTGGGCAAACAAATTCAACGCCGCCATTGACCAAAACGCCGCCCAGTCCGGGCAGCTCACACCCGGCCCACCCACGTGGGCACACCAGGCGCAGCGGCGCATCGACGACGGTCTGATCGATAGCGCCTACACCAACATCAACCAAACCCTCACCCAGGCCGCCCTGCCCGCCGGGGTGGCCAGCGGACGCGCAGCCAACCGGTGGACTCCGGTGCTGCACGGTGACGTCAGCGGGCTCGTCCACGACTACGCCACCGACCCAGGCGGCTCGCTGGCCGAGGACACCAAGTCCCTGCTCTCGGCAGCCCCGGGCGTGCAGACGTGGGGCAGCTTCGCCGGGGTAGCCGTCGGTAACGGGGTCAAAGGACTCGCCACGTGGGGCGGGCACCTGATCAACCGCTGGGGCCCCGGGGCCGCCGGCATCGACACTCCCCAGAAGGCCGCCGCGCTCGGCATCCCAGGTCACTACGCGGGCCAACCCGGCCAGGACTACCAACACGACCCCATTGGCACCGCCTTGGAAGACCTCGGGGCAGCGTCCCTGCCCTTCGGCGGCGAAGCCGCCGGCGCCGGCGAAGCAGGCGCCGC